>SMTZ1_10001800_pt1 | contig 21612 bp, 14 predicted proteins | sample DeeMarSWOR136_30_FD_25667 | JGI IMG/M metagenome (IMG submission 25667) | reverse complement strand
GTATCGCTTGCTCCAGGTTCAAAAGTCCAATCCCCAGAGACTGAATCGATTCCGCTTAAGCTGTATTCGCTGTAGAACCACAACCTGTTATTAATTAAATCATTTGGTGGAGTGTTACCAATAATTCCGTTGCCATTAAATCCATAATACCACCAGGTTGCATCGGGAGACATCCAATTTTGATCCCCTCTTTTAATAAAGCTTTCGCCATCGACTATTAGTTCGCAATCAAATCCGCCAAGCGTATCTTTTGTATTCATAACCAAAATGGCAATCCGGTTAGTACCCAATCTCAGCAAATGTTTAACATCATAATTTTCGATATTCCAATAAATTGGTTGATATGAACCCTGGGCAAAAATGAATGTTCCATTGATGTATATATAAATTGAATCATCAAAACAGACATTCAGTATTGCAGAACCAGGTTTAGCAAATAGCTTTATGTCTTTTAGGAACCAGGCGCGATCTGGTCCCTCACTCAAAACATCATCTGTGTGTGGATTGGGACTAAAAAATTGTCCAAATGGCGTATACCCATTTTCCTTCCAGCCCAGATTCGAGAGTGTGTATTCTCCCCTATTTTCGATAATTCCATTTCCAGAAACCGATAAATGTATTGGGGATTGATACATATCATTGGAATAAATTGCTATATTTGCTGAATGAGAGCCTACAGATAATGGATTATAAGAAATTTGAACTGCTGCGCTGTCATTGGGTGGAATACTCAAAGTTAATCTGGATGCAGTAAAGAACACCTGATCAATTGAAATGCTATTAACTTTAAGTGTGTCTTTCGATGAAGAGTTCACCACCCAAAATGACTGTTTCTTTGTTACGCCTAATATCGTATTTCCAAAGTACAATGAATTTGGTTGGAGCGAAATTTGTGGTCCATCATAAAATAGACCTCTACCGTTGAGCGTAATGACTACCTCTGGATTGGTCGGATCGTTATTTTTAAGGGTAAGTCTTGCATTTACTGTATCATCTCGCATTGGATTAAAATTGACTATTAGGTAATGTGTTTCTTGCGGTTTCACGATAAACCATGGTTCAGTAACTGAAAACTGGCTATCGCTAATAGCAATTTGATTTATCTCAAGATTTCTCTCACCAAAATTAGAAACATGCAGGTATAACGATTTTTTCTTATTGATTAAAACCGTCCCGAAATTCAGTACATTATCAGAAACCGCAATCTGCTGCAAAGTTGGCTCCCTGCCTGCCCCAAATAATTTAACGAAAAGGGTATCATTTTGAGGATCGTTACTAATAACTCTCAGGCTATCTGTATAACTAATTGGATTGACAGGAGTAAATGAAACATACAATATATCATAGCTGTTAGGTGGAATCTGAAACTGCTTCTTATTCACTGAAAATACAGAGTCGGAATTTTCAATATTTAATATCTCTAAGGATTTCTCTCCCTCATTTTTAATCTTGAGTGAATGAGTTTTGGTATTTTGTAGTGCCACTGTTTCAAAATTAATGCTGTCATTAACAATTACAATGTGTTGCCGAATAGAATCCCGTCCAGCTCCTGATAGTGGTACAATTAAGCTATCAACATAATAAGAATTATTAAAAGCTTCAAGCGATTCTCCGCCCTGAAGCAGATTCGATGCTGGAATTGTATCCTGTCCAAAACTATATTTAATAGTTAGATTTCCCAGGTATGTTTGAATACTATCAGGCATAAAATCAACAAGGATCTGTTGGTTATTGTTCGGTTCCAGTAAAAAGCTCGTCTTTCGGGGAGTAAATTTATTATTGTCTGAATAGATATTTAAGATGGTTAGAGGAATATCTCCCCGATTACTAAACCACAATGGGTTGGTTGAAGTTGTATGGATTAACACTTTTCCAAAATCAAGATTCGAAGGTGACACAACGAATTGCTCTCGCACATGCCTGCCGCTTCCTTGCAAAGGAATATTAATCAGATAATTTTCAGGATCATTACTGTAAATTTTGAGATAAGCCTGCAATAGCAAAGTATCCTTTGGTGTGAAAGTTACATATAAGGTCTGATACTGTGATCCTTCAATTCTTATTGAATCTCTTTCTGCTTTAAAACTCGAATCATCGACAGAAATTTGAAACAGATCCAGAGGTAGATCGCCTATATTTTGAAAAGTAATATATTTAACAAGGCTATCACCTAACAGCACTTTTCCAAAGTTTAATTCCTCGGGACTGTATGAGAGCTGTGGCGATCTCAAGGTTCTGCCTTCTCCTCTAAGCGGAACAGATGCCACATTTGAATCTGGATCGTTACTCATAATTGTCAGAGAGGTATTTATAATACCAATTTCCAGCGGCTTAAAATATATAGATAGCTGTTGACGATAACCTGGCTGAACAGAAAACATCGTTGGTTCAACGGTAAACTGGTCATTATTTGAAACAACGCTGCTTACATTTAATTCTTTTTCACCATCGTTTCCTATCCATAGGTTTGCTGTTTTCTGATATCCAATTGCTACATCTCCCAAATCCAGTTCACCTGGATAAAAAGTTATGTTCGGCTCCAACAGCTCTCTACCATAGCCAATTAATGGAATTCTATAATTTCCAGAGTCAGGATCGTTACTGAAAACAGACATTGTTGTCCGAAAGGTATCGATACCAGTCGGAGTGAATATTACGGAGAGCCAATTTGAATGTCCAGGTCTCAAACTGAAAGAAGTATCGCTTTGAATTGAAAAATTTGCATGATTAATTTTAATCGAATCAATTTCAAGATTCACTTCCCCGTCATTTCTGATTTGGATATTTTTATCAGAAGTCAAACCAACTCCTACATAACCAAAATTTAAGCTGTCCGGCATAATTACAATCTTCTGATCCCTCAGGCTTCTTCCTGTACCTCCAACTGGCACGACAACCAAAGGAGTATCTGGATCGTCATTGATAATCTTTAATGTATCCTGGTAAATTATTAAAGCCTCTGGTCGAAACGTGACATAAACAGTCTGATTTGATTGCGGTGCAATATTCAATTCCTTTTGGTCGACTAAAAATGCAGTATTAGCATTTGAAATATAAGAAACAAATAAATTCTTTTCCCCAGTATTGTAAATTGTAATACCTCTAATGCTACTTTGATTAATCGGTACTTCGCCAAATGTTATACTTTCGTCAGAGACCTGAATATTTTGAGCATACAATTCTCTTCCTGAACCTGTCAGGTAGATATAGATAAATTGGTTATCAGGATCATCGCTTTGAATAGTGAGTGTATCTCTATAGAAAGTTACCCTGTCAGGTGTAAACGTGACAAAAATATACTGCCCTTGCCCTGGATTTAAAGTTAAATTCGCAGCGCTCAAGGTAAAATTATTATTGTTATTAGAGATATTCGTTACATTTAAAATCCTCTCCCCTACATTTTTAATCCACAAATAGCGGTTGCTTGATTGATTAATTGGAACTTCTTCAAAATTTATATTGGTCGTACTTACCTGTATTTGCTGTGGATATGGCTGTCTACCGTTTCCTCGCAAAGAAATTGTTCGAGCAAGCGGATCGTTACTGGTAATATTTAAATCTGCAGTTATCTCACCTATCTGTTGCGGTGAAAAAGTTACATTAACCAATCGAGATTGATGGGATGATATATTTAAAACTGTCGGATAAATTGTAAATGATTGTTGGTATGGTGAAGCTGTAATATTTGATACAGAAAGCAACTTTTCGCCAGCATTATAAATCGAGAAAGTTTTTGTTACACTTTGTGTTGTCGGAAGAGTACCAAATTCTATCCTTTCTGTACTTAAAACCATTTGTGGTTCAGTTAATTCCCTACCGCTGCCTAATAAATGGACAACAGAAGTATCCTTTTGGGGATCATTGCTCACGACAACCAGACTATCGCTAACTGTCGATAAATCATTGGGTGAAAATGTAACAGATACAGTTCGTTGTTGTCCTGGATTGATTGTAAACGGTTCCTGGTAAACTATGAATCTTTTATCATTCGTATAAATATTTCGAATATACAGCGACTCTTCACCACTATTGTAAATCCAAACATACTGTGTTCTTGTTTGATTAATTGGAACCGTTGCAAATTTTAAAGAATCATGTGAGATTGAAATCGTTGGAGGCAATGATTCTCTACAAAAACCTGTAACAGGAACAGTTAAGAATGGATAAGCTGGATCAGTGCTGTTAATAACAATATTTGAAGAGATTGGTCCTAATCTTTTGCCTTGATAGGTAATTAATACATATTGACGCGAATAGGGTGAAATTGAGAAGTTGGTTCGGTTTGAGTAGAATTGAGTGTCTGCAGCAGAGATATCATTAATTTGAAGGGTAGTTCCCCCTTCATTTTTGATTTCCAAATACAGGGATTTCTGATGGCCCAGCGCCACTTCACCGAAAAAGAGCGAATCTGGATTCACTGCAATTTTAGGTCCTCCCAACTGCACGCCTGTTCCACGAAGTGGAATTTGTAAACTGGAATTTGACGTATCATTACTATTTATTGTTAAAATACCTCTAATCGTACCAACATAATTTGGTCGAAATATGACGCCCACGTATTTTCCCTTTTTGGCATTCAGCGTGAATCCAAGAGAGTCGACAGTTGTAAATTGAGAGTCCGAAGATTTAATTGAAGATATTTTTAATGGTTCATATTTATCATCATTATAAACATAGATATGTTTGGTTTGGGCATTCCCCAAAATAATTGTTTCAAATTCAAGCGAATCTTTATCGACGGTAATTTTGGGGATCGTTGGATTATACCCTTTTCCGCTCACTGTTACTTTCAGGGAGTCGCTGACCGGGTCATTACTTAAAAATAATAAGTACCTGACTAAAGAATCCGTATCTGTTGGTTTAAAATAAACAGAGATAACCTGATTTTGGTTAGGTAGAACCTGGAATGATGTATTTGTGACTGTGAAATGGGGATCATTCGGAATAATATTATAAACTTCTAAAATTGCACTTCCAACATTTAGAACTTTTACATCACGTCGCTTTATATAAGTTTGGATTATTTTTGTTGTATCGAAACTTACTGATTTTACGGAAATTTCAGGACCACCTTGTGAGACCACGTTAAATTTTAGTTTTGTTAAATTTGAATCTTGATTGACTGCATATACTTTTAAGTTTGGAAAGGCTTGGTTGTAAGCAATACCATTTTTCACAAATTGAAATGTGCTGTCAAACAGAGCCTGATTGGAATAAAAACTACCATCTTGAGTGTTATAAAGCCACGATTCATAGATTTTATTTTGTTGATTTTCATCGTTGAATCGTAATACTTCTAAAAAATTCTTCTCATTTCTTACAAATCCACAATCGCCGACGTTTTCAATTGTATTCAGATTGGTTCCATTCAAACTATAACTATAAATATCTTGCGCACTTATCGTGATATCTTTTGCAAGAATCCACATTCTTTGATTGATTTCATCTGAGAATATCTGTCGTTGGGGATTAACTGGCAATGTGTTGTTGGAAACAATCATACCCTCCTTGCCATTGAAAATTGTTAAATCATCATTATAAATACTGAATTTAGTAAAATAATCACCACCCTGGTTTACTTCAAAAACTGTCCAGATACGATTGCTGTCGTCAACAGCGATGTCCGTATTCATGAGATAAGTATGTCTGCCAATGTCATAAGGACCTGAAAAAATCTCTCCATTGGCAGAATAGCACACGAATTTACCCTGGCTATCATTGTTGGGAGTAAATTGCGTGTGCCAGGAAAACCACATTTTTCCATTTTTCCCTGGTGTAACTTTAGGAGAAACCGAATATTTATTTAGTACTGTAGAATCCTGTTTGACTGTTCCAGTAGAGTCGAATATGACGAAATATCCCTCGCTGCTTCCTTGAATTGCTACCCAAACATCCTGTGTAGAATCGTTCACCGCTGCCCGAATCGAGTTATATTGACTCTCAGTGTAATTTGAACTATATCCAACAATCTGTTCACTTTTATAAACATAACCATCTTGTTTAAAAATTTTCAAATAGACAGGTTGATTAGCACCAGGTGTACGAAAGTAAAAACACCACACTTTCCCCTGTTTATCAATAAGCAAATCTTCGTTGTAAGTGTTTCCTTTGTTTGTTAAAATTTGCCAGCCATCCACTGGCGGAAGTTCCTGAGTTCGAGTATCTAATGTAAAAATATTACTCAACTTAGAAGTACTACTGGCGTTGCTGTTATTTACCAAAAGTGAGCTCAAAATTAGTATCAAGATTGGCCACTTAGCTGCTTTCATCTTTGCCTCTTCAAGTTTTATTCAAGTTTTTATATAAATTACCTTGCAATTCGAAATCCAATATCATAACGTTTGGTGCCAGGAGTCTTCTTATCTCTAAAAGCGCATTCGAGATAAGTTTCTGACTTATTCCACGCACCTCCCCGCATGACTTTTTCAGAGCCGGTCTGAGGACCGTAAGGGTTTTCTGCTGGAGATTGTTCGTAGTAATCAACCTGGTACCAATCATTACACCACTCCCAAACATTACCAGCCATATCAAAAAGTCCTAATCCATTTGCAGAAAATTGTCCAACTGGCAAAGTTCCCCTGCCAGTTCCATCAAAATTGGGCATGATGTCTATCAGACCTCCGCTGTAATCTTTATAATTACAACGATTCCCAGGTGGATCATCGCCCCACGGATATGTTTTTTTATCTAAATTCCCCCGAGATGCTTTTTCCCATTGTGCTTCGGATGGCAAATGGTAGCCATTCTTTGAAGGATCAAATGTCCAATTTGTTGTATCATAACAGGCTGAATACCCTTTTTGTGAACTCAACCAATTACAAAACCTCACTGCGTCATACCAACTGACTCCCACAACCGGGTAATCAGGATTGTTTAAAAAATATCCTGCTGGTGGTTGATTCAAACCACCTTCTGGGGGATAAAGATAATCTGTCATGTCACAAAAAATTTTAAATTGTTCATTAGTAACACAAAATGTTGCAATCCTATATTCGTTTAAAGTAATTTCATGTTCTGGTTGCTGGTCATCGAGACCAGTGTTGCTACCCATTGTAAACGTTCCAGATAATACTGAAACTGCCTGCCCAAGCGGACTATCGCTGGCAGTTAATTTAACTCTGAATCTCTCTCCATATTGTTCGGGATAGTCCAATCCTGCATTCCAGATGATATGTTTATCCAATCCAGGAGTAATATCGAATCCATAGTCTCCTGTGAAGGTTTTTGCCGGTACAGAAAAAGTTTTGCCACTGTCATCTGAAACTTGAACATAAATAATTAATGGATCATTGTTATCGTCAGTTACATCATATAAAATATCAACGAGATAGGTACCTGTTTGCTGTTCAACAAAAACATTTTGAATGATAGGTTCATAATTTTGTGCCCAAACAATATTGTTCGTTAACAAGCCAAATAAAAACATAACCAAAATTCGTTTTTTCATAATTGATCGTACTCCAATTTATTAAAAATATTTATCTTAAATATTTTTGATCGTCTTTCCAATTGTGTATTTACTTATTCGGTGGTGCTACGGGAGGCGCTGGAGGCGCTTCAAGAATCTCTCTATTAAACCAATCATCGCTCCAGAACCGTTCGTCTATTTCTGTTAATCCACCATTTCGGGAGTCATTACCTGGCATATAGCCAAGGTCTAGATTATTGGAGAGTCGATTTAACCGCTCCCTTGTAGATATCCCTCCTCCAAATTCAGACATTGATGAAAAGGGTGAGTGCATGATTCTGAAATGCATCGCTGAAAATTTACCCTGCTCGATAATTCCTAATGCATCTGTTATGTCAAACATATCGCGAGCCATCATAAAATTGGGATCAAATTCAATAGCTTTTTTAAAATACATACTTGCAGCTTCATAATTATTCAGATCAAATTCATCTAATCCATCACAAAAAGCCTTAAATGCATTGATATTTTTAGTCGCATACTTACCAATTCTATTTCTTTCTTCTGCTGTTAACGGTATTCCGAGTTCATCCAAGGTACTAAAAACAATATCTTTCTCAATTTTAAAAATATCTGATAATGAACCCGTAATGTCTTTTGATTGAGTTCCATATTGTGTTTTTACATCAACAAGATTTGAGGTAATGGCAATATCTTTTCCTGCCTTAACTGCAAAGGCACCATTAATCAATTTTCTTGCTTTTAACAGCCTTCCCATTCTTGGTACCGTTGATTCATCTGCTAAACCAGTCATTCCCAATTGCATCTCTTCAATTAGTTTTTGTAGTTGTATTCTTTCAAGAATCCTTAGACGATTAACCTGAGATAAATCAGTAATAATCATTTCTGCCAGGCCCTTACTAAGAGAATTCCATTCAGAATCTTCCATTACATTTAAAAAATATAAAACAGCCAAAGTATTATCGTTTATCTGATCCATGCTGATGCTATTTTCCATTCTTATTGCTAACTTAGCCCGTTTTATCATTTCTTCCTGGACCAAATGATCAAACCTCGCTTTAATGAAACGATAATATGGATCAGAACGAGACAATATGTTATAATATCGATATACTTTTTTTGCTAAGCTCTGCTTATTCAACATTTCTAAGTTCATACCAGCATAAAATATAGCGCTGCTATTATATTTTTCTATTGCTAAAATTCTTTTGCTCAGAGCAAATGACTTTTTATATTGACCAAGATTATAAAAAGATAACATTGCACCTATTAAGGCTCGGACATCAGCAGACATCGTTATAGAGCCATCTATCTCAGCAATTCGGATATATTCTCGCAATGCATTTTGATAATCATTCTGTTGAAAGAGCTGATCGGCAATCCGATAACGATTCATAGCACATCCGATTAGTAAAATCCCCATAACAAGGATGAAAATTCTTATCTTCACAAATACTCCTTTCCCACGCGTTATGATTTCGCTTTACTTAATATCGTTATATCTAAGTTTTTTTTCATACAAAGTATTTTGTCCGAGAATTTTCTGAGGGTTCATGTCTCCCCTGTCTCAATTAGAAACATTCCTCTTCCCCATTCCCCCAGAAGCAGGAAGGTCTATAAAAATATAGCGAGGTTTATCTATTTAATTTTATTAATAAAATGAAGAATAAGATGTCAAACATATTAAAAACAACGTCTGTATTGCGCCAAATTAGAGCAACAACTATTCCAAATAAGGACTTATTGCTAAATTAAAATTTTTTCTTTGAAACTTTATCTTTCTTTAAAACATATAAACATTACTTCATTTGTTGGAATGTTTAAGATGTTCAATATTGTTTCTTTCAGAAAATTGATTAAGGAATAAAAAAAATATGTGCTTCAGCGAAAAATTTTCATTTTTAGTTTTAAACAAAATTAATAAAGGAAATAATAATATGATAATTGGCTTGACAGGTACAAATGCATCAGGGAAGACGACTGTTGTAACATACTTGATTTCAAAAGATTATGAGCATCATTCACTTTCAGATATCATTCGGGATGAATTAAGAAAATCTGATTTGCCAGAAACTCGTGAAAATCTTATCATGAAGGGAAACGAACTCAGGGAAAAATATGGCGCCTCTGTTTTGGCAGACAGAATTAAATCAAGGATAAAGGGGAAAAATGTTGTCATTGACAGCATTCGGAATCCTTTGGAAATTCAGTCATTACGTCAATTGGATGATTTTTTTCTTATTGCTGTTGATGCGCCAGTTGAACTTCGTTATGAAAGAGCAAAATCAAGAAACCGTATCGAAAATGCTGACAATCTGCAAGATTTCATAGAAATAGAAAACAAAGAAAAAAGTGAAATTCAAATTAACCAGAACATTACCGCATGTATGCAACAGGCTGAATTTAAATTATTTAATGATGGTGATACTGACAAATTGTATACAAAAATAGAGGAGATTCTTAAAGAATTAAAAAATCGAATCCGCCCATCGTGGGATGCATATTTTCAAAAAATGGCTTTTCTGGTAGCCGAGAGATCCACTTGTTTACGTCATCACGTTGGAGCGATAATTATTAAAGATCGTCATGTTTTAACTACAGGCTATAATGGTGCAGCCAGAAATGTTGATGATTGCATGAAACTTGGGTGCTTAAGGAATCAGCTAAAAATTCCATCTGGGGAGCGACATGAAATTTGTCGAGCGATTCATGCCGAACAAAATGCCATCATTCAGGCTGGTGTACATGGTGTTACAATTGAAGGCGGAACACTTTATTGCACGCACAGTCCATGTATTATTTGTGCAAAGTTAATTGTAAATGCAGGAATTAAGAGGGTAGTAATCTGTGGGGATTATCCAGATGATTTTGATCTGGTAATGAATTTATTTGAACAAGCCGGAGTTAAATTTGATAGAATAGATCGACCTGATATGACAATAAATGTCTTACCATAGCAAAATCAGGTTAGTAAGATAGAAGTTCGATTGAATAACTCCCGAAAGCAATAAACTTTCAGGAGTTTTTTTTTCTCATTTATTTTTCCTGCATGTGGGAGTAAGGGAAATCCAATGGCGGCAGAAAGTTTTCCTTGATCGTTCTTGGTGTTACCCACCTTTGTAAGTTTATAACGCTACCAGCCTTATCATTCGTCCCAGAAGCTCGACTTCCGCCAAAAGGTTGCTGTCCTACAACTGCTCCGGTTGGCTTGTCATTAATGTAAAAATTACCAGCCGCATGTGTAAGTATTTCAGTCGCTTGAATAATTGCAGCACGATCTGTCGCGAAAATAGCGCCAGTCAATGCATACGGCGACGTTTCATCACAGAGATAAAGCGTTTCCTCGAATTTATCATCAGGGTAAATATAAATTGTTAAAACTGGACCGAAGATTTCTTCTTCCATCAATTTAAACTTGGGATTACTCGTTAAAATTAATGTCGGTTCAATAAAATAGCCCTTTGAATCATCGTATGTGCCACCAGTGATAAATTCTGCATCTGTGGATTTTTTTGCATAGTCAATGTAGCTCGTGATTGTGTTAAAAGCAGCTCGATCGATTACCGCACACATGAAATTAGTAAAATCCTCAGGGCTTCCCATTTTGATCCTTTTGACCGAACTTATTAATTTGGACTTTAGTTCTGACCAGATACTTTTGGGAATATAAGCTCGGGATGCCGCAGAACATTTTTGACCCTGGTATTCAAATGCGCCACGAATAATTGCCGTTGTCAAGGCATCTAAATTCGATGAATTATGAGCAAAAATGAAATCCTTTCCCCCTGTTTCCCCAACAATACGCGGATATGTTTTGTATTTACTGATATTATTCCCAATAGTCTTCCACATATTCTGGAAGACTTCAGTAGAGCCAGTGAAATGCACACCGGCGAGGTGTGGACTTGCCATTACTGGATCGCCAACACTGGCGCCGGGTCCTGGCACCATATTGATCACTCCATCGGGCAAACCCGCTTCCTTCAAAAGTTGCATGATAAAATAAGCTGTATACACTGCTGATGATGCTGGTTTCCATAGTACAACATTTCCCATCATTGCTGGAGAAGTTGGTAAATTTCCGGCAATCGATGTAAAATTGAATGGTGTGACAGCAAATATAAATCCTTCAAGCGGGCGTTGTTCCACATAATTCCAGCAGGCAGCAGAAGATTGTGGCTGCTGATGGTAAATTTGTTGCATGTAATATGGATTAAACCGATAAAAATCAATTAGCTCACATGCTGAATCAATTTCTGCCTGGAAAACCGTTTTTGACTGGCATAGCATGGTCGCTGCGTTTAATATCGGACGGTAAGGTCCAGCCAAAAGTTCAGCAGCTTTCAGAAAAATCGATGCTCTCGCTTCCCAACTCATTGATGCCCAGGCTGGTCGGGCTGCAAGTGCTGCTTGAATAGCCTGGTCTATCTCCTTCTCACCTGCCTTATGATAGCTTCCTAATAATAGCTTTGTTTCATGGGGACAGCGACACTCTACTGTATTACCCGTCTTGACGTGTTCACCTCCAATTATCAGAGGAATTTCAATCTGTTGACTCTTCATTTCTACAATTTTAGCTTTTAATACTCTTTTTTCCTGACTGCCAGGTCCATAGGTTAATATAGGTTCATTAGAAGGAACAGGAACATTAAAGATACCATTCGTCATAAAATCTCTCCTGTATTTGTAATTGATCCACTAAATTAAGACTATCTTTTCTGATTTTTAAATTAGTATCCTTGTAAATTAATATTAACTATGAAATTTTATAATAAGTTATATAAAATTTTTAAAGTAACATTTTACTTTTCCATTACCTTTCTGGAATAGTATAACGATTATAGTGGACTTGCGATGCAGTAGTGAAAATCAATGGAATATTTAAATAATCGATGTATGCTAACTTGTCTAACATTAAATCTCTTACCGAACAAAATCGTTGATTATTTTCAGCAAGAACTGGATCACCTGAGGTATTTTCGATTTTTAATGGATCGACCGGTCGTCCATTATTATAAAATGCATAGTGAAGGTGTGGACCAGTTGCTAATCCGGTTCGACCTACATATCCAATGATTTGTTTTTGCTTTACTCGTTCCCCTTTTACGATACCTTTGCCAAAACGGCTAAGATGACCATAGAGGGTAACAAATCTGGCATTTTTATGACGGAGTTTAACAAAGTTACCAATACCTCGATCATAACCTTTATCGATAACGATTCCATCTGCTGCTGCTGAGACAGGAGTTCCCTTTCGTGCAGCATAATCGATTCCATAATGCGGACGATATTTTTTCAAAATAGGATGCCGACGTGAATATGAAAAATAGGAGCTAATACGGCGAAAATTTAACGGTGATTTAAGGAACGTCTTTTGGAAGGATTTTCCATTTAAGTCATAATAGCCATCATCTGCCGGTGTATTATCGAAATAAATGGCGGTTAAGGTATCATAATTCAGAGTATACTGGGCAGCAAGAATTTTCCCATATCGAACAAATTTATCTACATCAGGCGTATAAAGTTTTTCATAAACTATTTTAAAACGATCACCAAATCTTGGATCGATAAAAAAATCGATGTCCCATTGAAAAATATCGGTAAATAAAAATAAAAGTTCAGGTGTCTCCCCTGCCTCGAGAATTGCTTCATACAGTGTTGACTGAATTGTACCACGCAAGTATTTAATTTTCTTTACTAATTCAACCGTTACTTCATGATAGGAATAACTTCCATTTTTATCTGAATAGATAACATATTTTTTTTCATCTGTAGGTAAATAAGTAAAAGATAACAAACTACCTGAACTATCAGTTTCGATTGTATAACGATCACCTGGCATTAAACGTTTAACCGAATAACATTTTTTAAATGATGCAATGACTGGATGGACAAGATTTTGGGAGACTCCATTTCTTGTTAATATTGTGGATAAAGTTTCTCTTTTTTTTATGGTATCGGCTATCTTAATTGTCTTGATCGGTTTAATGATTGTATCAGGTAAGGTGGGTAACTCGATGATTTTCTTAGTTGGATTTAATTGACTAAAAGTTAAAAATGATAACATAAAGATAATAAGTGCGAGCAACAAAATTTTTACTGCTTTTATCATTCCCTCAACAATCCTTTTTTGCTATTTTGATCTTTTAAAATATAGTGATAATTCTCCAATATTTCAAGAACCAATTAAAGCGTTTTACAATTTCTTCAGATAAATTAACATCAAAGTGGCTTTTGTATTGAAATAAAGGGATTCCATCGTTCAGAGCAAAGGAATTTGTCCAAAACCATCTCGGTCTAATTATAGCAAAGAGAAACTAATTTTAGGCAGATGAAATTTAAAAATTATTTTTCAATACTCTTAAATACTGTTTCTCCTTTAAAACCTGCTTTAAATTTTTCAGCATCCTTTTTATTTCCAACGATATCTCCATAGTGCATCGGTATTACAATTTTTGGTTGAAATGTATTTGCTGCTTCAATAGCTTCATCAGCAGTCATCACATAGGTTCCGCTTACTGGCAATAAAGCGATGTCTACTTTGAGCGACTTCATCTCTGGAATAAAATCGGTATCACCAGCATGATAAATAGAGGTGCCATCAGAAAGTGTTAGAATGAATCCGATCCAATTTTTCTCTTTAGGATGAAACTGCTTGTCTAAATTATAAGCAGGAATCGTCATAATTTTGAGTTGATCTGCTGTCAATTCATCATTAGGTTTCATGGCAGTAGCTCTTTTTCTTAATTCTTTTGCTACGTCTTCAGGTCCAAATATTTTAGTTGTCTCTTTGGTGATTTTTTCAATATCTTGTTTTGAGAAATGATCATAATGACTATGGGTTACAAATATATAGTCAGCTTTTATCGCATTTGCGGATAATTTCCAGGGATCGATATAAATTTGTTTACCCTGATCTTCAATGCGAAAGGAATCATGTCCTAACCAATGAATATTTTCTGCTTTCATTTTTATATCCTAATTTTATGGTTATCATTATTAAAATCCGGTGGTTTGTCTTCAAATTGCACCCATGAATATATGAATAAAAATTAAACGAATCAATCAGTTTTTACAGCAATGCAAGAAATTTCAACATTAACATATTTTGGTAAATTCGCTACCTGCACTGCTGCTCTGGCAGGTGGATCTTCTGTAAAATATTGTGCGTAAACACTATTAATTCGTCCATAGTTTTCCATATCAGACATAAAAACGGTGGTTCGGACGACATCGGAATAGTCCATCCCAGCCTCTTTCAGAACAGCACCAAGATTTTCTAACACCTGTTTGGTTTCGTTTTCAATAGATTCATTTACCAGTTCACCTGTTGCAGGATCAATTGCAATTTGACCTGAGCAGTAGAGCGTATTTCCAACCTTAATCGCTTGACTATAAGGTCCAATTGCTGCTGGTGCTTTTGGGCTTTTGATTACTTCTTTTTTTACAGAATTTTTTTGATTTGAAGTACAACCTAACACTAAAAATGCTATCATAACAAAGACTACTTTGCCGATCATATTTAACCCTCCTTGAATAAATCAATTAATTTTAGGATATTAGTATTTAACTTAATTTACTAATTATCTGATCCATTTTCAGTTTCGATGGAAAAACCTGATGTTGTAACATAGACTTTAAATACTTTATAAATCGCTGGGTACTTGTAAACGCTATTTCCGTACACATCATTGATAAGTGGAAGCTTATAACCATTTTTGTAGAGCCATCTCCAAAACGGAGTCTGTTCCTCAGGAGTCAAGCTATAATGGGTGGTTCTTAATTCAGACTCATTTTTTGGATTGGTGAAATATCCTCCAATGCGGGTTAACTTATACATCGTATGTAAGCCTAAAAAATTAACCCAATCATCCCATTTAATAATATCACCCCGTATAAACCATTGATCTCCATTTAAGAAGAATTCACGATAAATATTTGCATTTCTACCTTTCTTTTCGATAAGAACCAATTTCATGGAATATTCGCTTGACTTGATCTCCTGACACAATACCTCTGCAACCAATTCTTCTTTTGTAAATGCAGTAAACGATTGTATAAATGCACCTAAGAATACCATTGTAAATCCAAACATAACCAACAAAGTAATCAGTAAAACTTTGATTAATTGAATTAAACAACCTGGAGAAGGTTTTTCTTTTTCATCTTCCTTTTTGCTAAATGACCGTTTTAATGTCTGATATACTAATATTACAAACATAATCAGACCAAGAAAAATCGTCGCGAATCCAATATAAATAATGATTGATTCTGAAAGGGGAAAATCGAAATTCATAGGAGGTTCCCTCCTAACGCTTTTCTAATTGTTTAAGTCTTTGAGAAACGACTCTAGTTAATTCTGAATTGCTAAAAAAATTGATCCCTTGATCCAAACCATAGTTCAAAACCTTGGATAAGTTTTTTATTTGTTGAAACATACTGTATGTAAAATCTTTTCTATTTAATGGGAAAATTGAATTATTTGTCAGTAATGGATCTATGTTAGGCGGCATATTGTATAATTCGATTGAACGGTCCCAATCTATTGTCCCTGGAATAGGCGAAAAAGAGGATAATCTTACTTTTGCACCCAAACCAGCTACAAATAACATACTGTTTACAACTTCCTCAAAACTCTGTTCTGGTAGTCCCATAATAATATAAACATCCACAGCTTTACGAGGGATTCCCGCAGTTTCCAGGCAATCCGTTGCATTGGCTAAGTTATCATCGGTCACCTTCATACTCATCTCTTGTTGCCGTGTTTTATTGGATGTTTCATAGCTTAACCGAATAGTTTTAAAATTGGTTTTAAACATTCTTTTAGCCAGTTCTTGTGTGATCTGTTTTGCATGAATACCATTGGGCGTATGGAAATTAAGATTAAGCTGTTTTTCAATAATCATATCGAGAATAACTGATAGATGCTTTTCCTGATGAATTAATAACGCATCATCGAAGAATGCAAAATGACGGACATGTCGCTTGAAATAAAAATATAAAATTTCATCGATAACTTCATGGGGATCTCTTTGTTCAAATTCACCAGAAAGCAAATGAGAAGCACAAAATGAACATCGATATGGACACCCAATAGATGTAAAAATTGGCACTGAAACTAATTTTTTGTAATGATGATAATCTGGTTTTGGAAATTTTACGGCTTTTATTTTATAATCGCGTTGATTTCCTATAATCGAATCCACTAATTTCAAAGCAGCAATTTCGCCAGAACCCTTAATCACATAATCAGCACCTGAATGTTGGATTGCATGTTCATTGCAAAGTGTAGCATAAATTCCGCCAAGAACGACTGGTACTTTTGGAAATTTCTGTTTTAAAATCTTAATTGCCGTTTGCGGACCTTGATACCAATAGGTCATCCCGGAAGTCACTAAAACTATGTTTGGTTCTGGAATTTGTGCGAGCGATTGCATAAAGGCTTCAATCGGCAACCCATAACGACAATATTTTCTTGGAACATGTTTCAGTATCGTTGGCTTCTCAACCGATGTTCTGATAAATTTACCAGTTCCATACTTTTTTTTCTTACTATCTGGAAATAATGGGTGAAATCGGTCCAAACAATCGATTAAAAATGTCTGATAGCCGTATTTCTCTAAAAAATTTCCAACGGATAAAAGTCCTACCGGTTTAATCCAGAAATCATAGGCTGCGAAATCATAAATCCAGGGATTGATTAATAGAACGATACTATTTTTCATGTCATTATGATAAGAAACAGAATTTTGTTGATCAAAAAAATTATTCGGCAGGATTACAAAAATGTTTTTTAAATAATTCCATTGAAAGCTTTGCCCCTTGTTCTGTAAGTGCAATGGATTTGGCTTTGTTTTTCGGGTTATCTATATAACCTTTCTCGCAAAGTCGATCCATTACCTCCCAAGCCATTCCCTTCCAGGCTCTTGCTCCATATTTGTCTTTCGAGGTGGTAAGATATAATAAAGCCAAAACCATTTCATCAACTTTATCTTTGTCGTATTCCATCTTCGCTCTACCAATAAATAAGATAAAAAATGGGTCATTAAAAAGACCCATGATGATAAAAGGATTAGTCGAGGCGATCCCGATTTCCATCGAGACGACCGCCATTCACTGGAAGGCTATTCCAATCTTTGAGCACAATAATATTCGTAATATACTCGTTAATGGTAAGAATTTCAGTATCCTTGTCATTCCTGCGGATGAAGGAATCTCCTTTATTAACAATTACTTAGGAGATGCCTGTATTCACAGGCATGACATGAAAAATTAATCCTTAGCGAGTATAATTCACCACTCCAATTTACTCAAAAAAAAATGAGTTACGATTAAAGATTAGCGATTTTTGATCTTAGAAGAATTACTGTTGGAAAAAACGAAGCTCAAAAATCAACAATACTTCGAAAATCGTAAATCGTTAATCCTTGCTCTGCAATCAAAAGCAGGATTAATAAAGGTGGTGAACTATTACCAATATTATATCATTGTCGGGGCGATCCCGATCTTCATCGGGACGACCTCCTGACTCTTTCGCTAAGCTTGGTTTCTAAATGATAATTTGACTTTGTCGGGGCGATCCCGATTTTGATCGGGACGACCTCCTATTATGACGAAGCTAATATGATTATCAATCGACTTGTCGGGGCGAGAGGATTTGAACCTCCGACCTCCTACTCCCGAAGCAGGCGCGCTGACCGGACTGCGCTACGCCCCGATAATGTTTTAATAATGCGTGGTAATTTAGTAAGCCGGTTAAAACTGAATTATCTTCAAATTGATTAAAATCCAGCTCCCTAATATGCTGTCCATGAACTGTCTAAAACTGTTGCGAAAGCATCCTGCTTGCGAAAATTATTTTTCAAAATTCCAAATTTAAGATGCTTATTTTCACAAACCAGAAGTCTTATTTACGGTTCGTTGCCAACTGGTTAATGGAAGACATATTTTATAATAATAAAACCTCCAACCAGTAAGACAACGAAAAGAATAGATAACCAGTTGAAATATTTGTCAATAAAATTTTTAATTCTTTCACCAAAGATGTAAATCAAAGTTCCAACAGCAAAAAATCGAAACGACCGCCCCATGATTGAGGCTAACATAAATACCCCAAAATTTGCATTGGCGGCGCCAGCAGAAATTGTAAAGACTTTATATGGTATCGGTGTAATAGCTGCGATCAATACTGCCCAAAAATTGTATTCATTGAAAGTCTGAAATAATTGGGTAAATAATTCCCTGGCGTTATAGAAATCGATTATTTTCCATCCAATGATGTCCATTAGCGCTATGCCGATATAATACCCCAAAATTCCACCTACGACAGAAGAAACCGTCGTTTCCAATGCATAGAAAAAGGACTTTTTAGGAATTGAGATAGCTAATGCAATTAATAATACATCAGGTGGAACAGGAAAAAAAGAAGATTCTGCAAATGCTAAAATGATTAATGCCAAAGAACCATAAGGTGTCTCCGCCCAATGAAGGACCCAATCATACAATTTTCGGATAAAACTTACTTTTCCATTCTGTCCAACCACCCTGGTGTCAATCTCAGTCAAGTCCGTGCTCATTCAGCCCATCCTCCTTCGCCGATTAAAGGTACAAAGATGCAACCACAAATTGTTTTTTTTATATAAGAATCACCTCTTTTTTGAACTAACTCTAAATTTTGCCGGTATTGAGTACCGATTGGAATTGCCATTTTCCCTCGGTCAACAAGTTGATCAACAAGAGCATCTGGCACATCTGGAGCAGCCGCGGTTACAATTATAGCATCGAATGGCGCTTTATTTTTCCAGCCAATCGTCCCGTCACCAGATTTAATTTCTACATTTTGATACCCAAATTTTTTTAGTAAATTTTTTGCCTGTTCAGCCAGCTCCTCATGCCTTTCGATCGAATAAACCTGTTTGCAAATTTCAGCCAAAATCGCTGTTTGATATCCTGAGCCAGTACCCAGTTCAAGAACAATTTTATCTCCATTTGGTTCGATCAACTCAGTCATTAAAGCAACCATATAAGGCTGAGAAATTGTCTGAGAGCAGGCGATGGATAGTGGCGTATCATCATACGCTCTATCCCAGTATTTTTCGTCTACGAAGAGATGCCGTTTTACTTTTCGCATGGCGTCAAGAACCTGCTGGTTTTCAATACCGCGACGAACCACTTGTTCTTCGACCATCGTTAGTCTGGCATCAAGATATTGATCCATCCGTTATTTTTGGGGACAATAAATTTTATGTTTAATAAAGAAAAAAACTTTATTAATAAAAATTTCAAAAAGCTTCTGAATTTAACAATAAAATTTATATTATGCAAGAAATATTTGCATTAAAATCTTTCTATATGAGAAATATAAATCTGATTATAATTTAATAGAGATACTGATTCCATCGCTTGGAGCTATGGAATCAGTATGAAATTTTACCTTTTAATAAGTATAACTACTTATTTCACTTCTATCATAACCGTCCCATTATAGACATGGAATCCTTTCTCATTGATGAATGAAAGTTGAGGAGGATTTTTGCTTGAACCTAAAATAGCTGCACATCCAACCTCTCCTTTTTTGTTCACTGCGATGAATTTATCATTAATTCTATTTTTTTTAATACTCTCAATTCCCCCATTGACATCGATAATTCTTTTACAGCCTGCTTCACATGCAGTTTGCGGACTCATTCCCTGGCGCATCATCTCTACAACGAGAAAGCTACCGCAAGTTCGAATGACCTCTTCTCCCCTACCGGTTGCGCCAGCAGCGCCAATTTCATTGTCAACATATAATCCTGCTCCAATAATTGGAGAATCGCCAACACGTCCTGGAATTTTGAATCCCAAACCACTCGTTGTAGTAATACCTGCAATGTCTCCATTTGCGTCAATTGCAAATACATTAATGGTGCCAGTTGGACGTTCTTTTTTTTCATATTTGCCATCTTCAGGTGGCAACCAATCGTCTCGGTCGTTTAGATTTTCTTTCCATCGTAACCAGGCAAGGCGAGCTTTTTCGGTTAATAGATTTTCTTTCTTGAAACCATGAGCCAGAGCAAATTTCAAAGCGCCTTTACCGACTAACATAATATGATCTGTTCGTTCCATTACTAATCGAGCAACTGAGCTTGGTGTTTTTATGTGTTGCAATGAAGCAACTGAGCCGCAATTATGCGTCGGACCGTACATAATTGAAGCATCCAATTCTACCACGCCGTTTTCATTTGGTATGCCTCCGTATCCAACAGACATATCGTCAGGATCCAATTCAGTCACATTGGCGCTTCGTTCAACTGCATCTAAAATTGAACCGCCTGTGGATAAAATTTCCCACCCCGGTTGATTTACCTTTTTCCCCCAGGATTCACCACGACTGCACAATATGATCGGAATTTTTCCCTCCTTTTGATTCGTGGAAGCAAAAGCTTGAATTTTAGGAATAGAAATAACCGTAAGACCAGCGCCTGTTAAGCCCTTCAGAAAGTTTCTTCGAGTGAACTTTTTCCTCATACGTACGTAACCTCAAAATAGTGATTGAGTTATTTAGTTCTTGTTGCAAGAATCGAAATCTTATGAAATGGCGTCATTCCTGCGTATGCAGGAATCCCCTTATAAACTTATACTTAGGTCAAATAAAGAAGGAGATGCCTGCATGCGCAGGCATGACAATTCAGCTTGTTTTGGGAATTTTGCAGCAGAAACTATTTATAATTTTAACAAATAATAGAGATATTTTTCCATAATGTCAAGTGAAAAATTTTATTAAATTTTGAAGCAAAAATTATGATTGTATTTTTTCATATTTTTTAATAAATTCATAAAGAATTAATATACTCGTTATGGGTTAGAATTTCAGTGTCAGTGTCATTCCTGCGAATGCAGGAATCTTTTTAGTTACAAACAATTAAGAGATGCCTGTATGCACAGGCATGACATGAAAAAACAACCCGTTACGAGTATAACGACTCTTTTAAGGAGAAGGCTAATGAATCATCGACTGATCTTAAACCTATTTGTTATTCTATTAGTCACCTCTGCTGGATTCGTTTTCGCAGACTATCCAAATATACGGGTGAGTCGGTTGGGAAGTCATGATCCTGAGGAGGTAACAATTTCGATAAATCCGACTAATCCACTCAACGTCGCTGCAGGGGCTAACATAAATTATTATTACTATTCTTTTG
>SMTZ1_10004258_pt1 | contig 21618 bp, 10 predicted proteins | sample DeeMarSWOR136_30_FD_25667 | JGI IMG/M metagenome (IMG submission 25667) | reverse complement strand
CCCGTCCCTACAGACGGCGCTAACCAGCGCCCTTACTCGAAGTGGCGCACCATCGAGGCGGGCATTCGCATGTCCTGGACGTGGCCGGCGATCTTCACGATCTTTCGCAAATCCGCGTCGGTCAACGATGTGACCCTCATTTTAATGGTCAGGTCGATGGTCGAACATGGGCGCTATTTGCGTCGCTATCCGACGTCCGGCAACTGGCTGACGATGGAGATGAACGGCCTTTACCATGTTGGCGTGCTCCTTCCTTTCGTACGAGAGGCGCATGACTGGCGCCGGTTCGCGCTCTCACGGTTGCTGTCCGAGCTGGATACCCAGGTCTATCCCGACGGGGCCCAGATCGAGCTGACGCCGGGTTATCACAATGTGGCCTTGCGAAGTTTCCTGGGACCTGTGGACATTGCCGGGGCGTACGCGTACCGCCTGCCGGAGGACTACCTGGCAAAGCTTGAGCGGATGTTCGCGTACAACATGTGGGTCATGCGCCCCGACAGAGACGCGCCGCGCTGGAATGACTCCTGGCACGTCGATGTTGTCGGGACATTGAGGAGGGGATTGGCCCTGTTTCCGCACCGAACGGACTTTGAATGGATTGTCACCGATGGCCGGGAAGGCGCGCCGCCCGACCACACCTCACACTTCTTTCCATACGCGGGCCAGGTGGTCATGCGCTCCGGCTGGGAGCGGGAGGCGCTTTTCTTGGGCTTTGAAACCGGTCCCTTCGGCTACGGCCATCAGCACGAGGATAAACTTGGCATTGTAATATTCGCCTACGGCAAGGAGCTTCTGGTCGAGGGGGGAAGCTATGCCTACGATGCGTCGAAGTGGCGCCGCTATGTCCTTTCTTCCCATGCCCACAATATTGTCTTGGTGGATGGCGAAGGTCAGGTGCGGCGCGGCCTGCCCCGTCAGCAATATGTCAGCAAGGCCCCGCTCGATGTCGCTTTCCATTCGGATGATCGTTGCGACTACGCCCGCGGGGTATATGAGCAGGGCTTCGGCGCCAGGGAAAAACGCCCGGCCCGGCACATACGCGAAGTGGCCTTCCTTAAGAAGGCCCGCCTGTTCGTTGTTCGAGATACATTGGAGCCTCTTGACGGCAAGCCGCATTCGTATCAGGTGCTGTTCCACCTCGACGGCGAGAATGTCGATCTTGACAGAGAACGCGGCATAGCCGAAACGCAGAATCCGGGCACGGCCAACATCCGAATCGTCCCGCAGTCTGACGGAGATGTGAAAACCGGTATCATTCGCGGTCAGGAGAGTCCCGTTGTCCAGGGCTGGCTGCCACGTGGTCACGGGATCCGGGGCGTCAGGCCGATTCCCACTGCTGTCTACGAGCGCCGCTCGGCGAAGCCGGTACGCTTTCTCACCGTGCTGCAACCACTTCGGGACGGCGGCGAGGACCGTGTGTCGACAGTATCCGAAATCGACGGCACAGTGACGGTTCTGTATTCGAGCGGCAAGACCGTCTCCGTGAGCCTGCCTCCGGAGTAAAACGCTCGCAGATCGATCAGAGCACCGAAAGGGCAAATAGCAACTATGTTTCATCATGAGAGAATCAGGATCTTCGCAGTGCTGCTTGTTGGAGTCTGCCTTCTCATGTTTGTCGTCTCCGCCAGTGGTTCGACGACAAGCGGAAGGGGTTTGGCGGCCAAGTACGTCGGTGATGAGGGGATTGAGAAAGACCCGGACGTGATTGTTTTCACGGATTTCGATTCGGAGACGTGGCGCGAACCTTGGTCGGGCGGGAGGCGAGCGACCGTCAGCGTGATTGCCGAGGACGAAGAGCGGAGCTTCGAACCTTTACGTGGCAAAGCGCTGCGTGTCAAAGTAAACGAGGGCGGGCACTACGGCGCGAGCATTCAATACGATTTCGACAAGAGAACAGGGAGCGAGCCCGAGGAAATCTATTTCCGTTATTATCTTCGTTTCGGCAATGACTGGAATCCGAGACGGGGCGGCAAACTGCCGGGCATCGGAGGCACCTACGGGCGGGCCGGCTGGGGCGGCAGGCCGAGCAACGGCCGGAATGGGTGGTCGGCGCGCGGCCAGTTCAACGGCCAGCGAGAGGGCAAGACGCCCATCGGCTTCTATTGCTATCATGCGGATATGCGGGGCCGGTACGGCAGCGGCTGGATCTGGAAAAAAGACAAGCTCGGCTATCTTGAGAACAATCGATGGTACTGTATCGAGCAATACATCAAGATGAACACGCCGGGAAAGAAGGACGGTATTCTTCGCGGCTGGGTGGATGGCAAGCTCGCGTTCGAGAAGACGGACGTGCGCATGCGGGATGTGCCGGACCTGAAGATCGAGTGTATCTGGATCAACATCTACCACGGCGGGACCTGGTCGGCACAGAGTGACGACCACCTCTTCATGGACAACATTGTCGTAGCAAAGCAGTACATTGGCCCCATGTTGCCACGTTAGGTCACTGCTATACCCTGGAAAGACTCTGGAATGCGCGTCAGTCGCGCGATCGAAGTCGTTCTGTTGCGTGAGCGATGCTCCGGTTTATAATGCCCTTCTTTGCATTGCTTTTCGAGAGGTTTTCACGGTCAGGTCGTGCAAGGTCATAGAGGATGAGACCCATTCACAAAAACAGAAAGATGCTTGAGCTGAAATACCATGGGCGGGCGTTTGAACGCGGTGTTCTCAGATGGTACCACGTCATGGCAAAATGGATATTTGAGTTACCGCTGCTCAAGAAGCCCGGCGTGCAGAATGCCCGGAACGTGCGATTGAATCACATCGAATTGCCGATAGAGAATCTACCGACGAAATTTGACGGTTGTCGGATACTCTTTATCGCGGATATGCACGTCGATGGGATTGGCGGTTTAGCCGAGAGCATTATTCGGATTGCCGAGCGTGCTGACTATGATTACTGTTTTCTCGGAGGCGATTACAGCTTTGGCTTCGATGCGAGCGATGAGCGGATGAGACACCAGGTGCGACAGGTGGTGAAGTCGCTGGTGCAGAAGTCCCGAATTTTCGGCATCCTCGGCAACCACGATGAGTACCGAACGGCGGAACTGTTGGACGAGCTCGGCGTGGAGATGCTGCTCAACGAGGGCGTGTGTGTGGAGAGGAACGGGGATGCGGTATACCTGGTCGGGGTCGACGACTGCATCTTCTTCCGGGCCGCTGAGCTGGAGGACGCCGGAGCGAGCGTTCCGGATGGCGCTTTCAAGATCATCCTCTCCCATTCGCCGGATCTGTATAGGCAAGCCGCACAGGCAGACTATTCATTGTATTTGGCCGGCCATACGCATGGTGGACAGATATGTCTTCCGGGCGGAGTGGCCGTCATAGCCAATGCTCACGTACCCCGGAAGATGGTCAAGGGTACATGGGATTATAAAGGAATGGTGGGATATACGTCATATGGAGCGGGGGCGTCGATTGTGCCTGTGAGGTTCTTCTGTCAACCTGAAGTGGCACTTCTCACTTTGACAAAAGGTTGCGGTGCCGAGTAGGATGATCTTCGCTATCTGCTGCGAATGTACTCAATGGTTGCAGGAGATATCAATGGCAAAACGAGCGTTCCTACTCGCGGTGGTTGTGGTTGTGCCGGTTGTTGGTGTGGCACGAACAGCTTCTCCCGGTGTATCACTCACCGTCCATCCTGACAACGCGGTAGGTCGTATCGACTCGGACAGGTGGTATCGCATTTGGCCGCGCTGTGAGGGAGGGCATCTTCAGATTTGGCTGGATAAACATTGGGTCATTGATTACACGGATGACCAGCGCGGATCTGAGCGGTAAGGTGGGCATTGGCACCTGGGCGACCCGGGCCGCGTTCCGGAATCTCAAGGTGAAGGCCATCGCGGCCCTTCGACCGCCGGTGATCCGCCGGCCCGGCGGCTGCTTCGCCTCGTCGTACCGGCGGAAGCGGGGCATCCGCCCACGAGACGAGCGCCTGCCTCACCCGCGGCAAATCTGGGATGACCTGGACGTCTACAGTTTCGGCGGTGACGATTCGGGGTGATAGGATTCGAACCTACGGCCTCCTGCTCCCAAAGCAGGCGCTCTAGCCAAGCTGAGCTACACCCCGTCGGCTGTACATTATGCTTCGTGCCCGAATGATACCATAATCGGGCCACGTTGGCAAAGAGGAGTCTGAGGCAAATGGCTATTTTGTGACTTGCCCGATTCCGACGAGGTCCAAAAAAATGTAGAGAATTCTTGCAGTTGCCGATAATAAATAAGGTTGATCCCGCTGGCAGGGACGAGGCACCTCTGGAAGGCGGGACGGCTTTTCTTGGGTCAAAAGAAAACATGGACGATATGATCGAGGCTTTTGCGAAGGTCGCGGAGAGCAGCGCCAGATTAACACAACCACCGGCCTCTTCCTGCAGAATCCCAATGAGCCATCAATAGCCAACGGGCTGCCTCAGATATATTTTTGAAAAAATGTTGATATTGGATTGGTCCTGTATACAATAGGGTGTTTTGGAAGTTTGTTCGTCATCCTAAAAAGTGCGTTCTTGAAGCGTAGAAGAGCCCAAAAAATGCCGTTATCAGCACTGAAAAGTCCGAAAATGGTCCTGATATGCTGCGGGTACGTGCTGGTCACCCAGTAAGAGCCGAACGGGATGATTATTTTCTTGAACTTATTGTCCGTTTATGATATGATATTCACTTAGGAGAGGTCGTACCTGAGTAAGTGCCGGAACTCATTAACTTTGTTTGGAAAGGTTGCAAGATGAGCACATTACGGAAAATGTCGATCATTCTTATCTGCACGGGATGGCTGGCTTGTTTTGGTCAGTCGGCCAACGCTGCTCAGGCGGGGGAATCGAATCTGCCCGAAGATACAACCATGCGGCTGGTCGTGAGGGAGCTCCAGATCAAGGGCAACAGCTTGATATCAACGGCGGAGCTGCTGGAATACATGCCGGACATCTACAACGCTTCCGATCTGCGGCTGGCCGAAGCGGAGAGTCAGTATCTGTATGACTTGAGACCCATTCGCCAGGTCGTTTCAACCCCCGGCCAGCCCGTGGAGGTTTCGTTGAGAACGATTCAGGGGCTCACGCAATATATCCTCTCTCAATACCAGAAGAATAACTACTCCGGCATCTATGTCTATGTCCCGGAGGGATCCATCAAGGACGGCGTCGAATTGGTGAATGGGATTTTGCCCATCAGCGTTCTCGAGGCCCCCGTGACGGAAATCCGGATACGATTCTACGATGAAGAGCGAAATGAAGTGGAGAAAGGCTATCTCAGGCGTTCCGCGCTTGAGAAGTGGTCACCCGTCGAACAGGATAAGGTCGCCAGTCAGAAATCGTTGGATTACATGGTCAATCTGCTCAATCTCAATCCTGACAGGCACGTCGCGGCGGTGGTCTCCAGAGGCGCCGAGCCGAATACGCTTGCGATAGGCTATGACGTCTACGAAGTGAGTCCCTGGCATTTCTTCATCCAGGCGGACAACTCCGGTACGAGTGACAGACAATGGGCGCCACGCGTCGGCGTGATCAACACCAACCTGTTGGGCTTCGACGATCGTTTCACGACCCTTTATCAAGTAGATCTGGATTCATGGGATGACAACTACTCGCTTTTTGGAAGTTATGATGTTCCCGTCATGGGGCCGCGGCTTCGCCTCAACCTCTACGGCGGATACAGTGAGTTCGACATCCACCCGGAGGGCGGCGTGATCGATTTCCTCGGCGGCGGCACGTTCTACGGAGCCGTCCTGCGCTACAACGTTCTGCAGCAGGATGGGTGGTTCTTCGACGTGAGCGGCTCCTGGAGCCACGAGGAGAGTGACATCATGCCCACCTCGGAAATCCTCACCAAGTCTCAACTCCAGCCCTTTGCCAGTGACCTCGAGTGGGATTTGTGGGGAGTCGGAGCCAGCCTCCATCGCAGGAATGATATGTCCACGAGCGCCGTGTCATTCACCAGAGTTCAGAGTTTGAACACGTCCAGCCAGAGGCGGTTTTGGGATACGGTGGCGGGCGCTGGGGCTCGGACAAATGCCGATGCAGATTTTGCCATTTATACCACCGCCGCCAATCACAGTCAGTATCTGGACCGGAACAAGGTTCAGCAGTTGAGGCTTGCCGGCCGATGGATTAGCCCGACCGAACGATTGGTGCCTGCGAAAATGACGTCCTTCGGCGGCATGTACTCCATACGGGGGTACGATGAGTATGAAATCGTTGCGGACGGCGGGATTCTGGCGTCCGCCCAGTATGAATATGATTTGGTCAGACACAGCCAGGCCGTGGAGGATGAGGAAATTGGGACAGAGATTGACTTGAGGAAGCTGGCCCCCCTGGCCTTCTTCGATTTCGGCCGAAGCGAAATAGAAGACGTCGTACCGGGTGAGAGGAAGAACACCACTCTCTACTCGGCGGGCGCCGGTCTGATCTTTGAGATTGGAGACAATTTCAGTGCTGCCGTGTATTATGGTCATCCGCTGAAGGGGACCGCCAGCACGCGGCAGGGCAAAGGCCGGTTGAGTGCAAGTGCGATGATGAGGTGGTAAGCGTTTTTTCCCAAGCGTAAGGTGGGGAGATGATAAAGTACATGGACTGATATATAGTTCATGGATGAGTCCATAAGGGCGATTATTGTTACTATTTTATTGAGGGGACGGATGATGGAAAGAGTAAGAAAAAGTCTGAGGAGCATTTTGTGGAGGAGAGTCATCGCATACGTGCTGGTGTGGTGTCTGGTGATGAACACATCGGTGCCGACGCTGCTGGCTCTTGAGTCGGGGGACGTAAACAGCGCAACGGGCGTCGACCTCGGTCTTGTCACGTGGGGCGATCATACGATCATACCTGCCGATCACGGGGCGGTCATCGACTGGAACAACTTCAACACAGTCGGAGGCCAGATCGTTGAATTCGAACAAGCGACTGCCATGTCGGCTGTGCTCAACAAGATCACTTCCGGGGCTGTGACACTCTTTGACGGTGCTCTGACTGCGGATGGGCGCGTCTTTATCGTGAACCCTGCCGGGATCGTGTTCGGCGCCGGGTCCAGTGTGGACGTCACACAGTTGGTGGCGTCCGGCCTGAGCATCACAAACTGGGATCCCGTCACCGGGCCGGGCGACCCGATAGCCTTTGACGGCGGCGGTGCGGGCACGGTGAGAACGACGGCCGGCAGCACCATCCTAGCGGACAGTGTCATTCTTGTCGGTAAGAAGGTCAAGAACGTAGGTGCGATCCGCGCGGACGACGGGCTGATCGTCCTGGCGGCCGGCGAGCAGGCATATATTGCCCAGGATGGCAGCAGTGTTGTGGTCGAGGTCTTGGCGGGAAGTTTCTATGGTGACGACACAACGCCGGACGTTGAGAACAGATCGAACCTCCGAGCCGAGAGAGGACAGGTTGTTCTCGCTGCCGGTGATACCTTTTCGAGAGCGATTAGCAATCCGGGTAATATCACTGCACGGCAAGGCTCCATCACGGCCCATGCGGCACGCATCGAAAGCACAGGAAATATCTCCGCGTCTGCTGGTGCCCCTGGCGGTGGCGGTACGATCCACCTGAGCGGAACCAAAGAGGTTGTTCTCGACCCGGGCACGGTACCCGGCCATGGCGCTACTACGGCAAATGCCGCGATGTTTGGTCCGGGCGGAAGTATCACCTTAGAGTGTACGAACGATGAAGGTACAGGTAGGGTGACCATTGCCGACGGTCATACGGTGAGTGCACGGGGCGGCACGGTGGATGGTGACGGCGGCAACATCAAAATCACCGCCGATGAATTTATGGTCGCCGGTGACATCGATGCGTCGCCTGTGAATCCGGAGTACGCAAACGGTACGTTGGAAATCGATCCACCGACCGTCGAGATCGTGGACGGCGCCAATCTCGGTGCTCCCGATACCATCTACACAGATGATATGGAGACGCTGTCAATTGGTGGCACGAACCTCATCGTCCGTGCGGACGACACCATTACGGTGCAGGATCTTGTGGATGGCATCGTTGGCGGCCGGGGCGATATTGAGCTTGATGTGACAGGCCCGGATGGTTCCCTTGCCTTCGTGGACCCGAGTGACACGATAAGCACGACTCGGGGTGACATCCGCATGAGCGCCGGCTCGGTCGGGATTGTCGCCGGCAATCTGGAAACCGGCGGTGCGGGCTTGGCGGCGGCGCCGGGCCAGATCGTCCTGGAGACCGAAAATGGCGGTCCAATCAGCGCACAGAGTCTGACGATCAAAGGGGGCCAGAGTAGTGGTGTGATCGATGTGACGGCTTCCGGCGAGCTGACGGTCTACGGTGCTGTGTTCGTTGGAGCAGACAGCCCCATAGGCAATGATGTTTTAGGGGGAGCTGTCGAGGCTCTCGTCGACCTGGAGTCCGGTGATGATATGATCCTCAACGGCGCTGTGACGGCCGATGCCTACGCGACAGCCCCTGGAGACGCCACCGCCACTGTTCGTGTCTTTGCAGGCGTCAACGAGGGCTTGGCGGGAGACGCGACGATCAACGAAGACCTGCTCGCCAGGGCCCGCGCAGACGACGGGACCTCGGACGCCTTGGTCCACGTCAATACATGGGGCGAGATTATCTGGGGAGCGGACGCCGACGCTACGGCTATTGGCGACTCCGCAGAGGTCCTGGGAGTCCGTGAAACGACTCACCGTGAAGATCCACCCGACGAGGCGGATGTCATCATCGAAGAACGGCGCGATATACCGGACCTGGAAGGATTCCCCGATGAGGTGGAAACCCATATGGGCGATCCTGTCTCGGGCAATGTGTTAGATAATGACGTCGATCCGGATGGTGGCGACATCGATGTCCTGGATCATACCGATCCGGCGTACGGCACGCTGACGGTGGATTTGGAGACGGGCGAGTTCACCTACACACCGGATGACCCGGGCTACGTCGGGGAAGACACCTTCACATATAGAGCCACAGACGAAGAGGGTGTGATCACCGATCCGGTCACCGTGACGATCGATGTTACCAATGAATTGCCTGCTCCGCTGGATGATACGGTGAGTACCCACATGAACCAGCCGGTTGAAGGCAACGTGTTGACCAACGATCCGGAAGACCCGGACGGCGATCCCGTGACTATCGTCCTGGACGGCACCGCGCCGTCGCATGGCACTGTTGAGCTGCTTGAAGATGGCTCCTTCACCTACACGCCGGATGAAGGTTACGTCGGAGAAGACACCTTCACGTACGATGTTACCGACGGCCAAGTCGACGCACTGGGCGATCCCGTTGTGGCGACAGCAACCGTGACGGTCAGCATGGGCAATGAGCTGCCTGCACCGGTTGATGATGCGGCGAAAACCTTTGCAGGTCGTCCTGTCAGCGGCAACGTCCTCACCAATGATACGGATCCGGACGGCGACCCTCTGACGGTCGTATTGGATGGTAAGGCGCCGGCCAACGGCAAGCTGGACTTGAATCCGGACGGCACATTCACGTATACGCCCGATCCGGGCTTCGTCGGGGATGACACCTTCGTATACGAGGTCACCGATGGTCAGCCTGATACGTCGCCTGCCGCAGCGACGGTGACGATTACGGTCGCTAAGCGGCCGATACCGCCGATGTCTCCGGTGGCACCGGGCCTCGAGAAGCAGGAGCTGGAGTTGAAGTGTTCCGGTAACCCGGCTTTGACGAAGTGGGCGTCACTCGAAGTTGGAGCTGAGGCAGACATGATAGAGATTTATGTGGCAAACGCTCTGGCCTCATCCAGAGACATGCCGCCCGTCGAGACGTACGCAAAGCTCAGGATGGCTGCTGTCATCCTGCAGGATAGCGAAGGCAGCCATGTCGCGGCGCTGACGCAGGTGGTCAATGAGTTTGCCTCGAGCACGGCACCGCCGACCGAGGAACAGATGGCATCCATTGCTGACGCCATCGCAAGCAACGCCGGCGCCGACAATCACTACGGTGTGGCTGAGGAGTATCTCAAGGCCCTTGCACAGTACATTGGCATCCTGACCACTGAAATGGGCTTTTCAATGGAAGACGCGGTCAAATTGGCCACGGCGAACTATGTGCGTCAACTGGCTGAGCGTGGGAACGCGAACGTCGCCGCCTACGTGACCGCGAGATTGGCCGCCCTGTGAGGATGACAGCATAGGCCATCACGGCGGTTGAATGTGAATCGTAAGGTTGCCGTCGGGGACCCGTCCCGGGTTCCTGACGGCGCCTTTTTTTCAGCTCCACGGCACGTTCACCTGATCGCCGTTGCCACGGGGGCGTGGTCCACCCGGCGGCGCATACGGATGTCTTTGATGCGCTGCTGAAGTCTATCCGCCTCCGCGATGTCTCCTGTTTGACGGTGCAACTGCACGAGGGTCTCGAGCACGTCGGCCACACTCGGATGATACTGACCAAGAATACGCTCGCTCATTCCCAATGCCCTGCGGCACAGAGGCTGCGCCGCGGCATAGTCGCCCTGATACACGTAGACCTTTGCGAGGCTATTGAGAGCCCTCGCAACGCGCCTGCTCTGAGTGTTCTGGACGCTGTCCAGGATTTTTAGCGCTTTCCGGAGGACGTCCTCGGCCTTGTCGTATTCCTGATTCACGATGTAGAATTCTCCCAGGCCGTTCAAGACGTCGCTCTTGACCAGGTCCGCCGAGCCGGCGTCATTCTCGACGGCCTCCAACGCCCTGTCGAGAAACGCTTTTGCGTTCACGAAGTCTCCCGCGGCCTGATGGCTCTTCGAGGCGATCAACCAGACGGGCACGAGAAAAGGGTGATCCGGGCCGTAGACTCTTTCCTGTATCGAAAGGGTCCGGGAGATCAACGTTTCGGCTTCGGCATAGCGTTCTTGCAGGATGTACAACTCCGCCATGCTGGCAAGCACTCGTGCCGTATAAGAATGCTCGGGGCCGTAGCTGGTTTCAATCACCTCTATCGCTGCCTTGAAATGCGACTCGGCCTTGGCGAATTCACCCTGCGCGATGAGCAGGCGAGCCATATCGACCTTAAAGGGTGCGAGTTCCAGATCGTCGCCCCGACTAACGTCGCGGATAATCGTGATCGCGCGTTCGAGAGCGCTTGCCGCCTCCGGGTATCGGGCCTGCCTCCGGTGGATTTCGCTCAGAATCCTCAACGTGTGCGCTACATACGGATGGTCTTCGTGATAGACCTTCTGCTGGAGCGCCAAGCCCAGCCGGCACATGCTCTCGGCCTCCGTCAGCTTGCCCTGGTTCTTGTACAGATACGCCAGATCGAGCATGCAGGCGCAGGCCTCGGGTCCGGAGGCGTTCACGCCCTGGGCCAGGTGAAGGGCCCTCTCCAGGAAAGGCTGGGCCTTTGCGTAGCCGCCCGAAGCCATGTAGACCCTGGCCATCGATCGCAGCGAGGCGCATGAATCCACCCCATCGGCCAACGCGCTCGGCACGATCGTGCCAAGAACAAGCGAGCAGCAGAACGAAACCAGTGAAATGTAGATTATGTTTCGGCGGTTCCTGCACACTGCTTTTGTTCCTGCCATTTTAGAAGACTCCGCCCAACACTCGAGGTCTCAACAAATGTCACAGTATTGGTCTATATCGGACAACCTGCTCGATAAATTCAGTCCGCTCCGGCCGTTTCTCCCGGAACCTTGTTGACCCATCGCGTTCTCACGTGCGGCTGCGAAATCGACATCGGGGACAATGGCGTGTAAGTTGGGGCATGATTTTCTGGAAAAGACTGGAAAATGCGTCGCCACGGTGGTATATTCCCAGAGTGTGATTCAACAGTTCCGGCAAGACGACTGTTCTCTGGTCCTATAAACAGAGCACTTGCGGGCGTAGCATAGTGGTAATGCACTGGCTTCCCAAGCCAGCTATGAGGGTTCGATTCCCTTCGCCCGCTTTACTGCGATGGATACTCCCCCTTGGACCGTTCTTTTCGCCCCTGAGTGGACATAATACGCGACGTCGCCGGCGCATTATGCTTGACAGGCGACTGGAGGATGTGGTATAAATGGGGCTGTGCGATGGCCGGATCTTTAACTGAAGGCTCGCAGCAGACCAGCCTTTCGAAGAAAGGAGGTGGTGGCAAATCACAAAGAACCATTTGGGGCGGAAGTGGTTTGAGGGAAACCGAGTCAGAGATTATTATCGGTCGTTCTTTTTTCAACCTTATTCCTAATTTGAAGGAGGATCATTATGTGGAAATCATTGATTGCAGTTGTGGTCGTATCCGTGCTTCTATTGAGCGGCGCCGCGCAGGCAGCGCGCGACGTGACCGGCCCGCTGGACACCGTGGTGGGCGTCCCCGACGATGGCGACTGGCCGCCCAATGAAGTACCGCGTTTTGCTGTCGATGACCAGATACTGACGAAGTATCTGCACTACAAGGGGGGGACCCAGGCCACGGGTATCCGAGTCACGCCTGTGGCTGGTGCGACGGTGGTGACCGGGCTGACGTTCACCACGGCCAACGACGCGGACGGACGCGACCCTGTTGAGTACGAGCTGTCCGGCTCGAACGTCAGCATCGACGGGCCGTACACCGTGATCCACGCAGGACCCATCGAGGATTTCGCCGGCAGTGCGGCTTGGCCGCGGCGTACGAAGGGCACGACGCCCATCGAGTTCGACAATGACATCGCGTACGAGCACTATCAAGTGATATTCCCGGCCATCCGCACGGCCGGCAACTACATGCAGATCGCCGAGATCGAGCTGCTGACGCCCGTTTACAAGGCCTCTGATCCCGACCCGGCGGATGGCTCTGTATACGAGGATACGTGGGCGACCCTTGGCTGGACGGCCGGAGAGGCGGCGGTCTCTCACGATGTGTACATGAGCGCCAATCGGGCTGATGTGGAGTCGGGTGCGGCCGAGGCGTTCCAGGGCAACCAGGCTACGGACTACTTTGTCGTCGGATTTGCAGGATTTCCCTATCCGGAAGGTCTCCAGCCGGGCACCACGTACTATTGGCGAATCGACGAGGTCAATCCGGCGCATCCGGACAGTCCCTGGACAGGCGATGTCTGGAGCTTTACGGTTCCCCCCAAGACAGCCTGGCGGCCCGACCCGCCTCATGGCGCCAAATTTGTCGATGTGGATGCGGACCTGAGCTGGATGCCGGGTTGGGGTGCGAAGATGCACTACGTCTATTTCGGTGAGACCTTTGACGATGTGAATGACGCAACCGGTGGGATGGTCCACATGAGCACGACCTATGCACTTGATACCCTTGAAATGAACAAGACCTACTATTGGCGGGTCGATGAGTTCGATGGCGCTGCGACGTACAAAGGCGACGTCTGGAGCTTCACGACGACCGGTGGCGGGGGCGGCCTCTTGGGCGAGTACTTCAACAACACGACCGTGAGCGGAACGCCGGCCCTGACGCGCATCGACCCGGAAGTCGACTTCAATTGGGGCGGTGGTGGCCCCGGCGCACCGCTGCCGGACAATGGCTGGTCGGCGCGGTGGACGGCGGACCTCAATATCCTCTTCTCCGATACATATATCTTCAGTGTCAACAGCGAGGGCGGCACCCGACTGTGGATCGACGGTGATCTCGTTATTGACATGTGGGTGTCCTGGGTCCCCACCCGGTATGCCTCGTTGCCGATGTACCTGGAAAGTGGCGTCCATTCGCTGCGTCTGGAATTCGCAGATTTCGACCGCAATGCCCAACAGCAGTTGTACTGGTCGGCACCCTCGGTGGCCGAGCAGATCATCCCCCCCGGTCCGTTGCAGCCACCGTTTATGGCCCGCAGACCGAATCCATCAAATGGTGCCGTGGATGTGAAGCAGACGCCCACTCTCCGGTGGGTCGCTGGTTATGGGGCCGCTTCGCACCAAGTCTATTTCGGCACGGACGCAGATGCCGTGGGCAGCGCCGCTGTCGGATCGCCCGAGTCCAAGGGCGCCAAAGACCTCGGTGACGAGACGTTTGATCCCGGGCCGCTTGAGTCGGGCCTCACCTGCTACTGGCGCGTCGATGAGGTCAACGATCTCCACCCCGACAGTCCGTGGGTCGGCAATGTCTGGAGCTTCACAACGGCCAATTTCCTCGTTATTGAAGACTTCGAGGACTATACCGATAATGACGCGGCCGGCGAAGCCGTCTGGCAGACCTGGGTGGACGGCTTTGGCGTGGCTAATAATGGCGCGCAGGCCGGCAATTTGCTCCCGCCGTATTGCGAGCAGACGATTGTCCATGGCGGCTTGCAGTCCATGCCGTTCCTTTATAACAATACGCTCGGTGTGACGAATTCGGAAGTGACGCTGGCGTTGGGCGGTTTGGACCTGACCCAGAAAGGCGGCACGACGCTGAAGATCTGGTTCAGAGGTGTTGCCGAGAATGCGGCGGTTCCGATGTATGTCGCTCTCGATGACGCGCGGGTGAACCACTGCTTGGCGCGAATCCGGCCAATGTCAATGAGATTGCCCTTGGTGCAGGTGACGGTACCCCGGCCTCTGCGGGGACCGGGACGCTGTACATCGATGATATCGGGGTTCATTGACTGGTATTCCATCACGTATGAATTTGTAGGTTGTCTACTCATGATTGGGTGGCAGCCTCAAAGCCGAAGGCTTTGGGGATGGTGGAGGAAAAGCCATCCCCAAGCTGCGCTTGAGGCTGCCACCCTTCCCTCATCTATCGATAAGCCTATGTTTACCTGCTACGACATGGTCAAAGCACGGCGATGAGGGCTGGCTTCTTTTGGCCCACTTATCTGCGGTGGATACTCCTCCTGGACCGTCTTTTTCGGCTTCGCGTGGGCATAATAGACGATTTCGTCCGAATATTATGCTTGACAGGCGAATGCGGGATGTGGTATAAACAGGGTTGTTTATCCCAGTGGGCCTCTGGCCTTCTTGGTTGCTGGATTTCTGCACTGGTGTGGCCTAAAAGCTCGCTGGTGACGGGCGGGGGGTTGTCGGGCACAGGTTAGGGTGCTCGGTCGCGCAGACCTTTCGCCCGGGTTGAGGTTGTACAAAAGCTGGATCTTTAGCTGACGGCTCGTCGTAAACCAGCCTTTCGAAGAAAGGAGGTGGTGGCACATCACGAAGAATCATCCGGGGTAGAGGGAAGTTGAGTTGTGAATTGTTATCGGTCGTTCTTTTTTTCAACCTTTGTGAAGGAGGATCATCATGTGTAGAAAACTGATTTGTTTGGCTTCTTTTGTTCTTGTTTTGAGTCTTGTCACAGCAGTGCAGGCGCAAGATCCGGCCCTTGTCGGCTGGTGGACGTTTGATGAGGGAACCGGGGCTGTTGCCAATGATTCTTCCGGCAATGAGAATCACGGCACCCTGAACGGCCCAGTGGAGTGGGCAGAAGGGAAGATCGGCGGGGCGATGAAATTTACCGGCCCCTACAACTACATACAGGTCCAGAGCAGCAATTCGCTGAACATGACCCGAGAGATTACGATCTCCGCCTGGATCAATCCGAGCTGGACGGGTAACAACAGGATACTGCAAAAAAGCTCGGGAGGCGGAGACAACCAGTATCGTCTCCTCAAAGAATGGGGCGACAACATGGTGTTCCATTTGCCCGGCCTCTCGCCTGACCGACTTGAGTTTGTTGGCCTGCCGCCGTTGGGTGAGTGGACCCACCTCGCCGCTGTCTATAACCGCTCGAAAATGATCGTGTACTACAATGCGGAAGTGGCCGGCGAGCAAGACTCCAGCGGAGACTTGGGGACCTCCGACGGGACTCTCTGCATCGGGACGAAACATGAAACGGCGCCGGCCGGCGACGAGTTCAACGGGATGTTGGATGACGTACGCATCTACAACCGGGGGCTGTCCGTGAGTGAACTGAAGATGCTTGGGGGTGAACCAAAGGCCACGAGTCCATCTCCGGCTGATCGTGCCATCCATGAGGATACCTGGGCGACTCTTACCTGGAGCCCTGGAGCCTGGGCTGTCTCACATGACCTGTACTTGAGCGCCAATCTGGATGGTGTGCAGTACGGTACGGCCGATGCGTTCCAAGGCAGCCAAGCGACACCGTATTATGTGATCGGTTTTCCCGGATTTCCATATCCAGAGGGTCTTGTACCAGGAACGACCTACTATTGGCGGGTCGATGAGGTCAACGAGGCAAATCCGGACAGTCCCTGGAAAGGCGATATCTGGCGATTCACGGTTCCGCCCAAGATTGCCTGGAAGCCCGTCCCGCCGGATAACGCCAGACTCGTGGCTCCGGAGACGGACCTGAGCTGGGCGCCGGGTTGGGGTGCAAAGATGCACACCGTCTATTTCGGCGAGACCCTCGAGGAGGTAGATGCGGCAGCCGGTGGTTCACCTCAAATTGAGACCACCTATTCACTCGATACCCTCGAATTGGGCAAGACGTATTATTGGCGGGTGGATGAGTTCGATGGCGCTACGACGCACAAGGGCGATGTCTGGAGCTTCACAACGGGAGATGCCAGCCTTGGCGGTATCAAGGGAGAATACTTTAACAACGTGGATCTGGCCGGCGCGCCCGTGCTGACCCGGATAGATCCTCAGATTGACTTTACCTGGCTCGGCGATTCGCCGGGTCCGGGAGTAGATGCTCCCCTGTTCTCCGTTCGATGGACCGGCATGTTAAACGTGCCCTACGCCGAGACCTACACCTTCTATGCGAGTGTATTTGAAGCCGTACGCCTGTGGGTCAGTGACGAGCTGATCATCGACAACTGGATGGCACATCACATGATCATCGAGTACCAGGCGAAGATCGATCTTGACGTTGGACCGTGTCCGGTCGTGATGGAAATAGGCAATGTTGCCGGTGGCGGATACGGAGGCGGCGCTAACATGCAAGCGCAGCTCTCCTGGTCCAATCCCCTTTTGGATAAGGAAATCGTTCCTCAGACGGCGTTGTTGCTGCCGGTCTGGGCTGCGCGGCCGAATCCGGCCAACGGTGCCGAGAACGTGAGGCAGACGCCGATTCTCAGGTGGACCGCCGGTCATGACGCGGCCTCGCACCAGGTCTATTTCGGCACGGACGAAAACGCCGTGCTCAACGCCGATACCAGCGCGCCCGAGTACAAGGGTGACAAAGACCTTGGGGATGAGAAGCTCGATCCCGGTCAGCTTGAGTCGGGTACTACCTACTACTGGCGCGTCGATGAGCTGAACGCTGCCGGCACCGTGTTGAAAGGCGACGTCTGGAGCTTTGCGACGGCCAGTCACCTTGTTATCGAGGACTTCGAGAACTTCACCGATAACGACGCGGCCGGGGAAGCCATCTGGCAGACCTGGGTCGATGGCTTTGGCGTTGCGGACAATGGCGCCACGGTCGGCTATCTGGTCCCGCCGTATTGCGAGCAGACGATTGTTCATGGTGGCATTCAATCCATGCCGCTCCAATATGAGAACACGCTCGGCGTGCTAAATTCCGAGGCCACGCTGGCGCTGGGCGGGTTGGACTTGACCCAGAACGGCGGCACGACGTTGAGGGTTTGGTACAGAGGGGATGCGGCAAACGCAGCCGTTCCGATGTATGTCGCAATCGATGGCGCGCGGATGTACCATGCCGATCCTGCTGCAACCCAGGTTGGCGCGTGGATCGAAATGGATGTTGATCTGCAGGGCTTTGTGCTGCTGGGCGCAGATCCGGCCAATGCCAATGAGATTGCGCTGGGTGCAGGTGACGGCACCGCGGCATCTGACGGTACGGGTACGCTGTACTTCGATGATATTGGCGTTCATTAACCGAGCCCGGAGGCCGAAACTCAGCCGGCAATCGAGATTGCACGGTTGATACGGCAGATTTGTTGAGAGTTCGGGGCTTATGCCGATCCGTTCGGCATAAGCCCCTTTGTAAGCTAAAAGACGCAGCGGTTCACCTCGTGTGGGCAAAGCACAGCTATTTTAGCGTTCGTTGAAGGAGGATTACTATGAGCAGGAGTCTGATTCATCTGGTTTGCCTTGTTCTGGTGCTGGCCCTGGTCGGTGCGGCCGAAGGTGCGCCTCGGGATCCTGATCCCAATGATGGGGCCATACTTCGAGCCACATGGGTGGCACTCAACTGGACGCCGGGAGACACTGCGGCGTCACATTCCATCTACGTGGGAGAAAACCGTGACGAGGTGGCGGCCGGGACGGGCGATACGTTCCGGGCCAACCAGACCGACACGTCTTATGCTGTCGGCTTTCCCGGATTTCCCTATCCCGACGGCCTTGTTTCAGGCGTGACATACTACTGGCGAATCGAGGACGTGGAAGCCGACGGCGTCACGACCCACAGCGGTCCTGTCTGGAGCTTCACGATTGCCCCGAAGACCGCCTATAGCCCGGACCCCGTCGATGGGGCGACATTTGCGGACCCGAATGTGGTCCTGGGCTGGGAGCCGGGCTTCGGCGCGATTTTGCACACCGTCTACTTCGGCGAAGACTACGACACAGTGAACGATGCCGCTGGGGGCATCCCCCAGGGGGCTCCAACCTATACGCCCGGGACCCTCGAATTGGGCAAGGTCTTCTACTGGCGAGTTGACGAATTCTACGGCGTCGAGACCGTCAAGGGCGACGTCTGGTGCTTCACCACCGCGGGCACCGTCGGGAGCCCAAGGCCGGGCGCTGGCGCCGTGAACGTGAAGCACTACCAGATTCTCCGGTGGTTGCCGGCGGATAATGCCGCTTCGCACCAGGTTTATTTCGGCACGGATAAAGAGGCCGTGCGCAATGCCGGTGCCGGATCGCCCGAAAACAAAGGCAGTGTGAACCTCGGTTCCGAGAGCTATGATCCCGGGCCGCTCGAAAAGGACGCCACCTATTATTGGCGCGTGGACGCGGTCGATAGCGGCGGCAGTACGTTGGGAGGTCCCGTGTGGACGTTCACGACGGCTGATTTTGTGGTCGTGGACGATTTCGAGGACTACACCGACAATGACGCAGCCGGTGAAGCCATTTGGCAAACGTGGGTCGACGGCTTTGGGGACGTCACGAATGGCTCGCAGGTCGGTTATCTCATGCCTCCGTACGCCGAGCCGACGATTGTCCATGGCGGCTCCCAGTCCATGCCGCTTTTGTTCGACACCGATATGAAGTACTCGGAGGTTACTCTGACGCTCGCCTATCCGCGGGATTGGACGGAAGGCGGCGTGGATACGCTGACGCTGTGGTTCCGCGGTAGTAGCGCGAACCCTGCGGCGCCGCTCTATGTTGCTCTCAACGGCAATGCGCTGGTGACGCACGATGATCCGAGTGCGACGCAGATCGACGCCTGGAGGCAGTGGAGTCTTCCTTTGCAGGCGTTTGCCGATCTGGGAGTCGGCCTGTCGAATGTCAATACAATAGCTGTTGGTGTCGGCGATAAGGCCAATGTTCAGGCCGCCGGAACGGGCACGATGTACATTGACGATATTGGGCTGCACTAAGCATAGAGTGAGCTAAAGTGAGCTAAAGTGACTAAAGTGAGCTAAAGTGTGTGAGCGCTGCTGCCAACTTTAGGCACTTTAGTCACTCTTAACTTTAGGCACTTTGAACATATCGTTTGGGGCCTGTGTTGATGATTTCGGCGCAGGCCCCCTATCATTTCCCCATAGCTTTGTCAGCCGACGACGATCCCGACCCCGCCTCACGAGCCAGGTTGGCCCGCCACTGGGCGGCCTTTTCCGGCTTGCCCCAGGCTTCATAAAGGTCGATAAGATTGTGCCATGATTCCATTGTGTGAGGGTGAGCGTCACCCAATTTGAGGCGGCGGCCTTCGAGGGCTTCGAGCAAAAGTGGCTCTGCTTCTTCGTAGCGTTCCTGCACTTGGTACAGAACGGCGAGTTCGTGCGTGGACTCTAATGTCGCGGGATGGTCGTTACCCAACTTGCGCTGTCTGCCCTCTAAGGCCTTGCGGAGCAAAGATTCTGCTTCGTCATACCGCTGCTGCGCGCGGCGGAGGACGCCGAAAGCGTTGATGGTTTCCAGCGTATTCGGATGGTCTTCACCTGATGTGCTGCGTCTGTTGACTAATGCTTCCTGGAAAAGATCATTTGCATCATCGAAGTGACCTTGTTTCATACGCAGCAAGGCCAAGCCGTTCACGGACGCCAGCGTGTGGGGGTGCTCATCGCCCAGCACGGCCCGCGCAGTCTCCATTGTCTTGACAAACAGCGATTCTGCCTGCTCATACCGACCCTGACTGTAGTACAGCCGAGCAAGAGAATTCATTGTCTCAAACGTCATCAAATGTTGTTCACCAAGGACTTGACGCTTACCATCCAGCGCTTTGACTAAAAGCTGCTCAGCTTCATTATAGCGGCCCAGCTCCCAGTATAGATCACCAAGACTGTTCATCAAGGCCAGTGTCTCCCAGGCCTGCTCGCCGGACACGCGGCGGCTGAGCCTCAGCGCCTCTTCGAACAGCCGTTCTGCCTCACCGTAGCGGCACTGCATACGGTACGAAAACGCCAGTCCCTGCATGAAAGTCGGTGAATACTCATGCTCCTCGCCCAGCACACGGCGGACGGTGTCCCAACCCTTGGCAAACAGTTGCTCGGCCTCACGGAAACGGCCCTGCCCATTGTACAGCCAGGCAAGCACAGCCCTGCAATAGAGCCTATCAATATGGTCCTCGGGTAGTAAACGCTCCAGGCCCGGCAGCGCCTCAGTCAACAGCGGCTCTGCCTCGTCGTAACGACCCTGCCACCAGTACACCCAAGCAAGATGCCACATGGAAATTACGGTGTCTTGGTGCTCTGCGCCAAGTTCGGCTCGACGTATCTCGAAAGCACGCTTGAAATGCCATTCAGCCGGCTCGTATACACCCAGGAACGTGTAGGCTTCTCCGAGGGACCGTCGGATCGATGCCTCAACCAGCGGCCTGTCTGCGAATTCTCCCTCAAGACTCTGCGAAGTGGCATCAAGAATAGAGCGGATCGTTATCTCCCTGCCCTTCGCTGTCCACAGATTGAGCGACTCGATAACACTGTTCCGGAGCAAGTCGGATACAGCCTGAGCCTCCGCACGGGCGCGAGCTTGACCGACAGCGAAGATCGTCGAGGCCACGATCCCTGCAATAAGAACCGCCAGCACCGCTACAACTCCTGCAACCAACGCACGGTTACGTCGTGCGAACTTGCTGATCTTATACACCGTGCTGGGCGGCCCGGCCAATACCGGCTCGTTGTTCAGGTGGCGGATGATGTCGGCGCCGAATTCACCCACTGAGGTATATCGCCGGGTCCTATCCTTCTCCATGGCCTTGAGCGTGATCCAGTCCAGGTCGCCACGAAGTCGTCGCTGCAGAGCTCCGGCTTCAGTTCGGCGGCTCTTCGCCAATTCGGTGGTCTTTCCACGGTTCAGACGGCTGAGGCGAGTGCTTGGTGTCTTTGGTTCCTCTTCACAAATCATCTTTCTGACTTGACTAATTCCACCTTTGCGAAGGGCTTCCGACTCGAAAGGCAATACACCGGTTAAAAGCTCATACAAGAGAACGCCCAATGAATAGATATCCGACCGAGTGTCGATATCCTCACCGGACATTTCCGCTTGCTCAGGGCTCATGTATTCGGGCGTACCCAGCATCTGACCCTGCTCGGTGACCAAGGTCCGTTCAGTCAAGGGCTGACTGAGGGCCTTGGCCACACCAAAGTCGATAATCTTGGGGACTGATTTATTGGCTTCGATGGATACCATGATATTCGTGGGCTTGATATCACGATGGATGATGCCTTTTTGATGCGCATGCTGGACAGCCT
>SMTZ1_10003769_pt1 | contig 21638 bp, 32 predicted proteins | sample DeeMarSWOR136_30_FD_25667 | JGI IMG/M metagenome (IMG submission 25667) | reverse complement strand
AACTGGCATTGGGAGAAATGGGGTCTGGCTTCGCTTCACCTGGCATTGACTGAACTGCCTAGCTTCACCGCCGCTGCTGACAACCCGGATATCAGCAAAGCGTTCATGTACATTCTTGGCTATGAGACTCCCGATGACCTGGTAAAGCAATGGCAGGCAATAGACAACGGCGAGTTGACGTCAACCGTTGGCTGTGACTGTGTTTTTCCCACGATGTTCGATCCCAGTCAGGCGCCTGAAGGAAGACACACTGGCTCGATGTATGAGATGGCGCCCTATAATCTGAAGGACGGTGCTGAGAAGTGGTGGAATCGTGCGCTGAGGGAGGAGCATGAAGAGAAATTTGTGACCACCTTACAGAAGTATGCTCCCAACATGACGAAGGACAAGATACTGTGGACCTACTTTGTAACTCCTCTCGACTACTCGACTAAGTACTTGAACATGGTTGAGGGTTCAATCAAGCAGGGAGCGTATGAGATATTCCAGATGTTGACCAACAGGCCAAACGATGAGTGCTCCGATACCAGGACTCCGATAAAGAACCTTTATGTTTGCGGAGCCTGCGTATATCCCGGCGGACTGGTTACCTTTGGGCCGAGCTATAATGCTGTGAACGCCATAGCAGAGGACTACGGGATAGAGAAATGGTGGAAGGAGCCTGAGTACATTACCGCGGCGCGCGATAAGGGCTACTTTGGATGATTGATTGGGATAGCTTTCTTATACGCCGCCACGGATAATCCGAGGTAGAAGGAGGGACTTGAAGAAGTTCAGCAGCAGTGTTGTGATTAGTGCCCCACCGGAAGCCGTGTTTTCGCTTATTAATAATATCGAGGAATGGCCTCGGTGGATACCGTCAATAAAGAGGATAGAGAAGTGCTCGAATGGACCATTAGGGGTTGGGTCACAGATAAGCGTAACCGCCAAGTCGGGTATAACGATTACATTGTTCATGACTGTCATCGAATTCATTCCCTGTCAGCGTGTGTTGATGAAGGGAAGGGTTTTCGGTACCGGTATGAGGCGCTATTACAACTTAGAACCTGTCGAAGGAGGGACGAAGCTGACTGCGGGAGGTGAGGTGTCAGGGCTTCTCAGCTGTCTTGTCTGCCGAGGTGGAAAAAGAGTATCAGACGATATAGTGCAGGCTATAAAACGGAAAATTGAGGTTTCATCAGTATAGGAATATAGGAGGTAATGAAATGAAAATGAAAGCCGCGATCCTCAAACAACTGAACACGCCTCTTGTCATAGAGGAGGTCGAGCTTGACGAGCCTAAAGACCATGAGCTTTTAGTCAAACTGGTGGCAACCGGTTTATGTCACAGCGATATCCACTGTATCAAGGGTGATTTGTCAACTCCTCCGCCTGTCGTGTTAGGTCACGAGGGGGCTGGGGTGGTAGAAAAGGTGGGCAAGAACGTAACGGATGTGCAGGTGGGGGACAAGGTGGTAGTCACAGTAGCGCCATATTGCGGAAAATGCCCCGCATGCATGATGGGAGTTCCTACGAGTTGTGAGACAGACCCCCAGACAGCGATGCTGATGGGCAGTATGGCGGATGGTACCAAGCGGTTAAGAAGTAGCAGTGGAGAAGAAATCAGTCATTTTATGGCACAGTCGTCATTTGCTGAGTATGCCGTAGTGGAGGAATCGGCGACGGTCAAGGTGCGGGATGATGCACCCCTTGATATCGTCTGTCTTTTGGGCTGTGGTGCTTCTACCGGAATCGGTGCTGTGATCAATAAGGCAAGGGTAAAGGCTGGCAGCAGTGTCGCTGTTTTCGGTTGTGGTGGGGTGGGGCTGGCCGCAATCATGGCGGCGAAGCTCTCGGGTGCACACCCCATTGTTGCGGTAGACGTGCTCGATAGCAAGCTCGAGGTGGCTCGGGAATTCGGAGCGACTAATCTGGTCAACGCCTCCAAAGAAGACCCGGTTATGAAGATTGCAGCAGAATGTGAAGGTGGTGTGGACTACAGCTTTGAAGCTATTGGCAAGACGGAGATAATGACTCAAGCTTTTCACTCCGTTTACCCACGCCCGGGCGGCATGGCAGTGGTTTTAGGGCTTGCCCCAATAGGGGAGACATTTTCTATCGAGGCATGGCGTTTTATGAGGGAGGTGGTCATAACGGGATGCACTGTTGGCAGCATACGTCCTAAGGTCGACATCCCCCGTTATATAAACCTGTTTATGGCAGGCAAACTGCCTTTGGATAAAATGGTTTCAGCACATTACCCACTGGAAAAGATTAACGACGCTATCAATGACATGTTAGAGGGGACGATTATACGGGGTGTAATCACATTCTGAGGCTTTTGCCTTAATATTATTTCGAGCAGAAAGGTAGATAACGATGCTGTTTAGATCAACAGGGCTGGGGAAGACTCAACTGACGGGAAAGGTTGTGGAAATAAAGCGCTCAGGTGATTATCTGATCATGCATGTGGATACGATTGAGCCCGTGCAGTGGAGGATTCGAGCAGCTCTAAGCTTCAGAGACCTGGCGACGATTTTCTCTTGCCTCCTCAGAGTCGCTACCATTTCGTTTCTGTTGTCTCCCGTTCAATGGTTTAAGAAGGCGGCAGAGCATCCCGGAGAATTTTAAGGACATCTGGGTTCTCCGCTTTGCTTTTTATATATTCCATGTTATTTTATCTGATACCAAATTGAAGGAGGGAAAAGATGGCTGAAGAACAGAATAAGTTTATGGAAATCCCTGAGGATATCAAGGCGTTGATGCATCAAACATGGTTGCCTGCCCTAGTGACTACCTTGCTGGCAGAGATTAATGAGTTGCCAAAAGAGCACAGAGAACATCTTTTAACCAAGATGTGTATAACCTGTGAGGACCTGGCTCTTGCCGGGGCCCTGGGTTGCCAGCCGGGAATGAGTTGGGATGATTATTGTACCTTTATTAAAGAGGCGGCTCCACCAATCGGGCCATGGACAATTAAGCAGGATGGCAATGTATATGATTTGTACTATGATTGTACTGTCGGGCCGGACGGAAAGCCACGATGCCATTGCCCTCTGGTTCAACTGGCGATGATAGCTCAACAGAATCCTTTCTGTTGTGAGGGCGGTGCGCGCATTGCGGGCAGAATGATAGCTTCTGCTACCAACAAAAAAATTGACCATGCCGAGACGGTAGAGAGCGCGGCAAAAACTGGTTCTATGGTGTGCCATTATAGAGTACGAACGAGGTAAAGACTCCTTTCATGGAGATTTAGAGAGGGTTATAATCATATACGTGGGAGAGAGCCCAGCTCTTTTAAGGGTATATATGATTATCGGCTTGCTCGTTATATTAAGGCACATTTCACATGTTAATGGACAAATTAAAATAAAGGGGGTTGCCTATGCTTAATAAGATATTTGACAGTTTTGATGCAGCGGTGGCTGATATCCCCGACGGGGCTGTCATCGCTGTTGAGTGCTGGGGCTACCCGGCTACTGCGCATAACCTGATTGCCGCTTTGAAGCGAAAAGGTACCAAAGATCTCACAGTAATTACTCATACCTTCATTCCGCAGGTTTTCAGCGAAGATCTCGCTACTTTGCCTTCGGTGCTCCTACCTCAGATGAAGAAGCTGATATCGCCTATAGTAGGTATAATGCGTTTAGGTGCTGGCGGTTTTTTAAGGGAATATGTAGAGAAGGGGATGGAAGTAGAGGTGATGGGGCATGGCACCCTGGCGGCGAGGCTCTACGCGGGTGCTGCCGGGCTGGGTGGGATCTATGATCCTGTAGGTGTTGGTACTATCGTGGAGGAAGGGAGGGAGAAGCGGGTTATCAATGGCAAGGAATACATTTTCCAGGAGCCGCTCAAGCCCGACTATGCCTTTCTTTCCGGGCATAAAGCGGATAAGCTGGGCAATTTGGTCTATCGAGGCAACTACAGGTCAGACCAGCCGATGATGGCGATGGCAGCAAAGACCGCTATTGTTGAGGTGGAGAAGATAGTGGAGGTGGGCGATATCGACCCTGAGCACGTCGTGACACCGGGGGTTTTTATCGACCGAATCGTGGAGATTCCACCGGATGGGCTGGGCACACCAGAGAAGGGGGCGGCGATTATACAGCAGCTTACTCAGCTGGAAAGCGTGCGCGATATGTTATTCGGCAAGATCGAGTAGGGCTTTATAACGCGGAGGTAGCGAATATGAAGCAGAGACTTGAGAGGGATGTCATTGGAATGAGGGCAGCTAAGGAGCTTCAGCCCGGTGATTGCGTCAACCTGGGATTCGGGCTTCCTACCCTTTGCGCTCTGTATGTTCCTGAGGGTGTCAGGTTTCAGACCGAGGCGGGATTGCTGGGCTACGGGCGCTTGGTAATGGCCGATGAGGTCGAAAAAGCGGACTGGCACTACATAGATGCCAGCGGCAGGTTCTGCACGCCAGGGCTGGGCATGGCTATCTTCGATGTGGTTACATCTTTTATCATGATACGGAGTGGTCGTCTGATAAGCGTTATGGGAGGATTCCAGGTCTCGGAGAAGGGTGATTTGGCCAACTGGAACACCGGTGGTGACGCCCTGGGCGGTACGATAGGCGGCGCCATGGACCTGGCGGTGGGCAGTAGGAGGGTGATTATTACCATGGACCACAACACAAAGGACGGCGGATACAGGATAGTTAAAAAATGCACTTATCCTCTTACTGCCAGGGAGTGTGTTGACCTTATTGTTACCGACCTGGCGGTGATCGAGGTTACACCGAAGGGACTTGTGCTTAAAGAAGTAGCCCCTGGCTGGACGGCGGAGGAGGTGCAGGAGTTGACCGAGCCCAAGCTTGTTATCGCCCCTGACTTGAAGGAAATCGAGCTCTGATTTCGTAGCTGCTGGCGTTTATACTGAAGATACGGCAGTTCAGCTACCCTCGTCTCATTGTAGATTCACTAAATGTATTTGGCACTTGTAATTGCTTCTGATAATCTTTATTTGAGTGACATTGTTTCAATAGCAGAGCTGCTTAGTCAATAATTTCCTAAGTAACTCTGAGGAAATGGAGAGGAGGTACAGAATGCCTTACCAGATGGTTCGACTTGAGAAAGTGGATGGGGTGGCGATAATAACCCTCAATCGCCCTGAGAAGTTGAATGCCTTCAACATGGAAATGACGGCTGAGATAGATATGGCGCTTGACGAAGCGGCTCAAGAGAAGGAGGTTAAGGCAATCATACTCACTGGTGCGGGAAGGACCTTCTCTACTGGAATCGACCTCAACTGGGCGGCGACAGTGCGTGGTGATGAGGAACTGCCATCGATGGCGAGCACGGTTCGGGGGCGCATGGTGACTCACGGGGAGAAGAGCTTTATGACTGTAGTGCTCAAGATTCAGAATATGCCCAAGCCGGTGATCGCAGCAATAAACGGTATCGCGATGGGTGGTGCATTCGTTCTGGCCTTAGCCTGTGATTTAAAGATTGCCTCAGAGAATGCTGAATTCAGCATGCCTCAGGTGAAGCGGGGGCTCATTCCTGATGGGGCAGGCACCTATCTCCTGCCGCGCGCTGTTGGATTAACCAAGGCCCTGGAGTTGGCGCTTATTTGCGACTCAATTGATGGACGGGAGGCAGAACGAATTGGTCTCGTGAACAAGGTTGTACCACATGATAGTCTGATGGCAGCAGCCAGAGAGATGGCGACGAAGATAGCTAATAATGCACCACTGGCGGTGGCAATGACAAAAGCCGCTATGTATAAAGGGATACAAGAACATGATGTAGCAGCGCACATGGACTATGAAGTCTATATAATGAACATTCTCTTCGCTACCGAGGACTTTCAAGAGGGAATCAGTTCAATCTGGGAGAAGAGGGAGCCGATATTTAAAGGGCGATAGTTTTGAAGGTTTCAAAGTGAAAGAACGGTACGGATATACGGGAAGAATCTTGAGGATTGACCTGTCTTCAGGAAGAATTACCCGTATGCCGACCGAGTACTATGCTGATAGGTTTCTCGGCGGAAGGGGCATCGCCGCTAAGATTTACTGGGATGAAATACCACCTGATGTCAAAGCCTTTGATCCTGAGAACAGGCTGATATTCGCTACCGGGCCGCTGGCGGGATTGACAGGTGTGAGTGGTTCCAGATGGCAAATATGCGGCAAATCTGCTCTCACTACCCCTGAGCACTTCAATTACGCCAACTTGGGGGGTGACTGGGGTGCTCAACTCAAGCTCGCGGGATATGATGCCCTCATTGTCCAGGGTCAATCCGATAGGCCGGTCTATATACACATTCATGACGAGACTGTTGAGATAAGGAATGCTTATGCTCTCTGGGGGAAAGGTACGATAGAGGCTCGGGAAATGCTGAAAGCGGAGTTGGGAGGGTCGGTTAATGTTGTGGCAACGGGTCCGGCGGGGGAAAACCTGGTTGCTTTTGCTTCTGTCCTCGCTGACAAAGATGCCAGTGGCTCCAGCGGACTCGGCGCTGTGATGGGAGCCAAGAAGCTGAAAGCTATTGCGCTGAGAGGAAGCGGCAAGGTAAGGGCTGCTGACCCCCAGAGGTATAAGGAACTGGCCAACTATGCCCGTGAGCTAAGGAAGGGAATCGATATGGGCATAACCCCTGGTACAGATCCGGGCATGAAGTTAAAGAGAGACTACTGTTACGGTTGCACGGGCGGCTTCTGCTTCAGGGCAAAATATAGAGCAGCCAATGGTGAAGAGGGCAAATTTATGTGCGGTTCTGCTACCTTCTATGTATTGCGAGCGCGTAGATTCTACGGGGAATGGAATGATGTCCCGTTCCTTGCCAACAGGACCTGTAATGAATATGGCGTTGATACCCACCAGATGGATGCCATGATGCAGTGGCTCTCGAAGTGTCATAAAGCGGGCATCTTGACCGATGAAAACACCGGCATTCCCCTTTCGAAGCAGGGCAGTCTTGAATTCATAGAGACCTTGGTGAGGAAGATAGCGCTCAGGGAGGGTTTTGGAGAAACGCTTGCTCAGGGAACCATGAGGGCAGCCGATGCAGTTGGAAGCCGGGCTCAAGAGTTACTCACTGATTATATTACTGATACCGGGCATTTCGCCTTAATCGAAAACCCTCGGCTGTATATCAGCACAGGGCTCCTCTATGCCATGGAACCGAGGCAGCCTATGGGGCAGTTGAATCAGTTGGGTTTTCAGAATCTCTGGCTGATGTGGGTTCACGGGCAGGAAGGCGCTTTTGTTTCAAACGACGTATTACGTGCCATTGCCAGGAGGTTCCTGGGGAGCGAAGCGGCGATGGATTATACTACGTACGAGGGCAAAGCTCTGGCAGCTAAAATGATTCAGGACCGTGTTTGCGCCGAAGATAGTATGATTCTTTGTAACTACCTGTTTCCGATTATGTTCTCCAAGATGACTGAAGATAAAGTCGGCGACCCTGGTATTGAAGCTAAGCTCCTCACCGCGGTTACCGGCGATGAAATGGATGAGGATGGATTTTACCAGATAGGTGAGCGGATTTTTAATCTGCAGAGGGCGATACTTGCCAGGGAAGGCCATAGAGGGAGGGAGAGCGACAGGATTTCTGAGTATAATTTCACTAAGCCCTTGAAGTTTGATTTGCATAACCCTGAATTTCTTTCGCCTGGTGAAGGTAACGAGGTAGTGGTCAAGAAGGATGCGATGCTCGATAAAAAGAAATTCGAGGAAGTCAAAGATGAATATTATCGCCTGAGGGGGTGGGATGTTGACACCGGCCTACAGACGCGAGCCAAGCTTGGTGAACTTGAACTGAGTGATATGGTAGATGAGTTGGAGAGGGAAGGCCTTATAGCGGCAGGGGAGGCGAACAGGTTGTAGTTGGCTGGTATCTGGATTTCGTCTCTCGTTGGCCGTTCTCGATGTTAGCTGCAAAGCCAGCCAATAAGGAAGCCGAGACCGGCAGGAATGGCGCAACAAATGCCGAGCAGAGCGACTCTGGTTAAAAGAAACCACGAGGCTCGACCCAGCACATTACGTGAAATCAACATCTCTCGGTTCGTGATTAGTTGTGTATAACGGTATTCATAATACCATAAGCAGGGCTGTTACTGAACCCTTTCCATCCATTTGCGGATGTCAGTTGTTGGAGTCATAAATAGAACTATCTATGAGCTTTCAGGTTCGACGTAGAACCCGTTTGGCGTAATGAAAGTAAGCTGTATGAAAGGGGAAGAGATGGGTGAACAGTCGAAATTCGTTGTGGTCTGTAAGGTGCAAGGTGAGCTTCAGGCGAGTGTTATTAAGGCGCATCTGGAGAGCGAGGGTATCCCCGTATTGCTGAAATACGATAGCGCAGGTAAAGTCTTTGGCCTGACTGTTGATGGTTTGGGGGAGGTACGGATACTGGTTCCACAGGAGTTTGCTGAGGACGCTAAGCGTATAATCGAACCAAGAGGTGATAGTGAAACTGAGCAATAAAGGAGGGCTTGTATGGAAGAGACATGTGAAGTGGTAGCAAGGGTGGTAAGTCAGAAGGGGACTTGTCACGCCGGGCATGGGATTGGAGACGAATTTGTTATAGATAATAAGACTCCAGCAGGGATGTGTTCGTGGGCATTTTGTACTGTCTTCCCGTTTGCCATGGTTTTACGGTTCGGCAGCTCGTTCCCTTGGGAGGACGACCCTGACAAGACTACTGTAGCCTGCCCCGACCCGACAAACCCTGTTGTCTTCGAACTGCGAAGAATTGGCAAATGAACAGTACTAAATGGTGCTAATTAAGCAGTACGATAGTCTACATAAGGTAATTTAAATACTGAAAATCAAGTACTAATAGTGTACGAAAGTACAAAAATAAAACATAAATAAAGGTACATAAGAGTGATTGAAAAGGTTCTCGTACGGTATATGATAGAAGGTGAGATTCGGGGTATTTATTATGCAGCCGAAGGTTTTAGTACATCAGGGAACAGACTTCTCATTGGCGAGAACCTTTATCCTCGCTGGTAATGGTCTCATAGCTGTTGGCTTGTCAATTGCGATATTAGGCAGCATATATAACCTCATTGGAACTTGCTGGTTACCGCATTTTGTGGCTTTCTTGTTTCTTCTTGGCTTTGGTTGTGCATTTATCAAGGGTGGCAGATGGTTGGACAGGCGAACCAAGAGATGGTGCCTTAAATCAGGATGACACCGTCATAAAGACGGTTTAATAATAGAAGGTTATCTGCAAGATGCAGATAACCTTCTTATATATCATAGATGTAAATGCCCCATCTGTTTCGTCCTCAGACCTCGGGTGTTAATGATTCTTTAAATCACGCCTCCAATACACATGATGCTGATAAACTGCAAGTGCAGAAAACACCCGACAGCATAAAAAACAATACTGTTTACATAAGAACATCTAAAACGCCTCTTATTAGAATATCTTGACATAGAATAGAGCTTCTAGTATACTTGCAATTTAGTGCCTAGAGCTTTCTAGGAAGGGAGAGGATTGCCTACTATTAATCAATTAGTTAGAAAAGGGCGTAATCGGCTGAAGAAGAAGGTCAAAGCGCCGGCGCTTCGCTATACTTATAACACACTTAAGGGGACGAGCCTTGCCGGAAAGGGCTCTCCTCAGAAACGTGGAGTCTGTCTTCAGGTGAAGACAGTGACGCCTAAGAAACCCAATTCTGCGTTGCGCAAGATTGCTCGGGTACGGTTGACTAATGGAATGGAAGTTACGGCCTATATACCTGGGGAAGGGCATAGCCTGCAGGAGCACTCTGTAGTGTTGATTCGTGGGGGGAGGGTCAAAGACCTTCCTGGTGTGCGCTATCACATCATCCGTGGCGCTCTGGATTCTGAGGGTGTCGAAGGACGTCGGCAGGGTCGCAGTCTTTACGGTACCAAGAAGCCCAAGGCTGGGCTGTAAGTGGGCTCGCCTTGAGCTTTTAACGGATGGCTGTTAGAGCTTCTAGTTATAGAAGCTCCTTTAATTGAAAGGATATTTTAGGGAGAGAAAGATGCCAAGGAGAGCTCGGGCTACAAAGAGAGCTATAACTCCTGATGCTAAATATAATAGCGAGGATCTTGCTCGATTTATCAACAAAATTATGCTGGATGGTAAAAAGAGCAAGGCGGAGCATATAGTATACGAGGCGCTAGATATAATCGAAAAGGAAACTAAAAAGAACCCTTTGGATATCTTCGAGCAGGCTTTGAAGAACGCAACCCCTGTTATTGAAGTCAAGCCAAGAAGGGTTGGTGGCGCAACGTATCAGGTGCCAATTGATATTAGAGCAGATCGCCGTGTTGCTTTGGCAATGCGATGGTTGAGGGATTCGGCGAGGGCGCGCAAGGGCAAGCCTATGCCGGAGCGACTGGCGGCAGAGTTGATAGATGCTTCACGGGGGCAGGGGACTACGATTAAGAAACGGGAAGATACCCACCGTATGGCTGAGGCCAACAAGGCTTTTGTTCACTACAGGTGGTAATGGAGTTTTAGTATTTTGGTAGCACAGAAAGGTTGTTTGGCTGAGAAGGAACGGGCTATGGCACGAGCGTTACCTTTGGAGCGGGTGAGGAATATAGGTATCATCGCTCATATCGATGCTGGGAAGACAACTGTCACTGAGCAAATCCTGCACCACACGGGGAAAACCTACAAGGTGGGGCAGGTGGATGAAGGTACAGCAGTGATGGATTGGATGGAGCAGGAGCGTGAGCGCGGGATTACTATTACTGCTGCCGCTACAAGCTGTGAGTGGTCTGGACATCGAATAAACATCATCGATACCCCGGGCCATGTGGACTTCACTGCTGAGGTGGAACGGAGCCTCAGGGTCCTTGATGGGGGTGTAGTGGTTTTCGATGCTCTTGCTGGTGTTGAGCCACAATCGGAAACTGTCTGGCGACAGGCGGATAGCTATCGTGTTCCTCGAATTTGCTTCGTTAACAAGATGGATCGCATTGGCGCTGACTATTTCAGGACTATCCAGATGATAAGGGACCGTCTCAGGGCAAACCCCGTGCCCTTGCAGATACCTCTGGGCGCTGAGGCAGCATTTCAAGGAGTGATTGACCTTATTGATAGAAAAGCCTGGATTTTCCCCGGTGATTATGACGCGGAACCTGTGGAAGTGCCTATACCATCGAGGTACGAGGATGACGTTGCCAGTTATCGGGAGAAATTAGTAGAGCAGGTCGCTGAGAATGATGAGGCTCTTATGGATGCCTATATCGAGGGAGATACCATAACCTCAGCCGATGTCAAAGCAGCATTGAGACGAGCAACCCTGTCAACCAGTTTAGTTCCCGTGCTCTGTGGCAATGCGCTGGGCAATAAAGGGATTCAGCCGATGCTTGATGCTATAGTCGACTATCTGCCCTCGCCACTGGATGTACCTCCAGTTAAGGGCATCGAACCCAGGACTGGTAAAGAGAGCTCTCGCGAGGTCAGCGATAGCGCTCCGTTTTCCGCTCTGGCATTTAAGATAGTAGCTGACCCTTTTGTTGGTCGTCTTGTCTATCTGCGTGTATATTCAGGTACAGTACGTACGGGCTCTCAGGTTTTCAATTCTACAAGGGAACGTAAGGAGCGACTGGGGCGATTGCTCAGAATGCATGCCAACCGTCGTGAGGAAGTAAGCGATGTAAGTTGCGGCGAGATTATTGCGGCTGTTGGTTTGAAGAATACCTTTACTGGCGATACTCTCTGTGATTCAACTAGCCCCATAATACTGGAAACGATTCGTTTCCCACAGCCGGTCATCTCTGTGGCCATTGAGCCCAAGACCAAAGCAGACCAGGATAGGATTGGCGATGCTTTGACCAAGATTGGGGAGGAAGATCCTACCTTCAAGAGTCGTTATGACGATGATACCGGGCAAACTATTATATCGGGAATGGGAGAGCTTCACCTCGATGTTATTGTTGGCAGGTTAATACGAGAATTTAAAGTAGATTCCAAGATAGGTAAGCCACAGGTTGCTTACCGGGAGACCATTACTGCTCCAGTACGCGTAGAGGGGAGTTTTATAAAGCAGACTGGTGGTCGTGGTCAGTATGGTCATGTCTGGCTTGAGTTGGAACCGATGGAACAAGGCGGTGGCTTTGAATTCGTAAACAGAATTTCCGCTGGGGTGATACCAAAGCAGTTTATTCCTGCTATAGAGCAGGGTATCAAAGAGGCGATGGAGAGCGGCGTGCTCGCCGGGTACCCGATAATAGATGTTCGTGCTATCGCTGTTGATGGCACTTATCATCCGGTTGACTCTTCGGATATAGCGTTCAGAATGGCAGGGGCGATAGCCCTGAGAGAAGGTGTAAGGAAGGCCAGTCCTATACTGCTTGAACCGATAATGAAGCTTGAGGTAGCTACTCCTAAAGAGTTCTTGGGGGATATAATTAGCGACCTAAACGCTAGGCGAGCGAGGGTTGAGGCTGTTGAGTTGCGGGTTTGGACACATATAATTCGTGGTTATTTGCCGCTGGCTGAGAGCTTTGGTTATGCCACTGACCTGAGGTCGATAAGCCAGGGAAGAGCAACGTATTCAATGGAGTTCAGTCATTATAAGGAAGTACCCAAGGAAAAGGCATCGGAGATAGTCTTTAAAATGAGGGGATAGATGCCGAAACAGAAGATTCGTATCAAGCTCAAAGCATTCGATCACCGGATTTTAGATCAATCCGCAGTACAGATTGTAGAGGCGGCGGAGCGCACGGGAGCGGCTGTGGTTGGACCTGTGCCTTTGCCTACTCATATCAAGAAATTCTGTGTTATACGCTCTCCGCACGTAGATAAAGATTCCCGTGAACAGTTCGAAATAAGAACTCACAAGAGGTTAATTGATATTGTGGACCCTACTACCAAGACTATTGATGCACTGACAACTTTGAACCTCCCGGCAGGGGTGGACATCGAGATAAAGCTATAGTGATACAGGATGTTAGGCAATGATTAGCGGGCTCATTGGTCGAAAGATAGGGATGACCCAGGTCTTTACTGAAGACGGTACTATGGAAGCGGTGACCGCTATTGAGGCTGGTCCCTGTACAGTGACCCAAGTCAAGACGGCTGACAAGGAGGGCTATAACGCAGTGCAGATCGGCTTTGGCGAGGCGAAGTATATCAGTGCTCCTGAGCAGGGGCATCTGGGTAAACTCGGTTCGTTCAAGCACCTGAGGGAGTTCAGAGTCAAAGATACTGCGGATGTTGAATTGGGATATCGGGTGGATGTTAGCCTGTTTCAACCAGGTGATTTAGTGGATGTTAGCGGTATATCAAAGGGGAGGGGCTTTGCCGGCACAGTCAAGCGCCATCACTTTGCTGGGGGACCGAAAACCCACGGGCAATCTGATCGCCATCGGGCTCCCGGCTCTATCGGGGCTGGCACTGATCCGGGGCGGGTGCTCAAGGGTCAGAAGATGGCGGGGCATATGGGAGACCAAAGGGTAACGGTGAAACGTCTCAAGGTAGTTAAAGCTGATCCAGATCGGAACCTGCTCTTGGTTAGAGGTGCGGTTCCTGGAGCCAAGAACAGTCTTGTTGAGGTAAGAAAATCAGAGGCGGGCGATTGAAGATGGGGGCTGCTTTGAAGGTTCCGGTACGTAATATAAAGGGCAAGGTAGTTGACGAGATCGAACTCGATGAGACTGTCTTCGGCGTGCCGCCGAACGAGGCGGTGGTTCATCAGGCGCTGGTGAGGCAGCTCGCAAATGCTCGAGCAGGGACTGCCGATACTAAGGGGCGTAGCGAGGTATCAGGAAGTACACGCAAGCTGTATCGTCAGAAACATACAGGGTTTGCACGGGCTGGTAGCAGGAGATCACCCATACGGCGTGGTGGTGGAGTAGCGTTCGGGCCTCAACCCCGAAGCTACAGGCAGGCGATGCCAAGAAAGATGAGAAGACTGGCATTGAGGTGTGTCCTTTCTGCCAAGGTGGCAGATGGCGAGCTTTCGATAATTGATTCTTTCGGGCTGAAGCAGCCTGTGACCAAAAAGTTGGTGAATGCTTTGAATATATTGGGGATTGAATCTTCGGTTCTCCTGGTAACCGATGAGCCTGATTTGAACGTAATAAAGTCAGCTCGAAATATCAGTGGGGTGAAGACGCTGCCTGCCAGTATGTTGAACGTTGTCGATATGCTGTCATACAGGATTTTACTAATGACTGTAGATGCTGTGCACCGGGTCGAAGCACTATGGGGTAGTAAGCAGGTTGTTGCTGAGGCTCAGGTTTCGTAGGGGGAAAGATGCATAGCTACGAGGTGCTTATTCGACCGCTTGTTACTGAAAAGAACACGATGCTTTTAGAGCAGAACAAGTATACCTTTGAGGTAGCGCGAGATGCCAATAAGCCTCAGATCAAGCAGGCGGTGGAGAAGGCATTCAAGGTAAAGGTGTCTTCAGTAAATGTGATAAACGTGCCCGGGAAGATGCGCCGTGCCGGTAGAAGACGTGGGATGTCCTCGCCATGGAGGAAGGCGGTCGTTACACTGGAGCCGGGTAATAAGATTGAACTTTTCGAAGGTGTATAGCTGTAGACTTTAATAAGATTTGGATATAGGAGAACGAATTTGGCACTGAAAATTTATCGCCCTACTTCCCCTGGTCGGAGGGGTATGGTTGGCGCCGATTTCTCTGAGATAACGAAGAAGAAACCGGAGAAATCGCTGCTCTTACCCTTGAAGAAAAAGGCGGGGAGAAGCAATCAGGGGAAAATAACGGTGCGACATCGCGGTGGTGGGGCCAAACGCAGACTCAGGATTATCGACTTCAGGCGGGATAAGTTTGGCATTCCGGGCAAAGTGGCTTCTATTGAATATGATCCCAATCGCTCGGCTAATATCGCGCTGATCAACTATGTCGATGGTGAGAAGCGCTATATCTTAGCCCCTATCGGGCTGAAGGTGGGTGATACTGTCTCTTCAGGTGAAGGCGCGGAGGTAAAGCCAGGTAATGCGTTGCCGTTGAGGCTGATACCGCTGGGTACTGCGGTTCATAATATTGAGCTCAACCGGGGTAAGGGGGGACAGATGGTGCGGAGCGCCGGTACCTCCGCTCAGGTTATGGCCAAAGAAGCACGATATACTTTAGTGAGATTGCCTTCAGGTGAGCTTCGCCGATTCGATGGGGAGTGCCTCGCCACTGTGGGGCAGGTAGGTAACATTGAACATGTTAATATCAGTCTAGGCAAGGCAGGTCGAAGAAGGCTTATGGGCTGGCGTCCTGCAGTGCGTGGTTCAGCGATGACGCCGCGTGATCATCCTCATGGTGGTGGTGAGGGCAGGTCACCTATCGGGCACCCGGGGCCTAAGACGCCGNNGCCGTGGGGCAAGCCGGCAATGGGTTTCAGGACGAGGCGCAATAAGCGTAGCAACAGGCTGATTCTAAGGAGAAGGAAATAGCATTCGGCGAGGGATAAGAGATTGTCGAGGTCAACTAAAAAGGGTCCGTTCGTTGACCCCAAATTGATGAAAAAGGTCGAGGTGCTGAACCGGACTGAGGTCAAGGCAGTTATCAAGACTTGGTCACGGTCATCTACCATCGTCCCGCAGATGATTGGGCTAACCGTTGGTGTGCATGATGGGAGAAGGCATGTCCCCATTTTTATCACTGAGAACATGGTGGGCCATAAGCTGGGCGAATTTGCTCCTACGAGGACTTATAGAGGACACGTTGCCAAATCAGAAAGGGTGACGCGGGTAAAGAAATCCAAGTAAGCGATGAGACATAGTCTCTCGTTGAGGTTCAAGGCAGTGGAAGTTGTTGCAACAGCAAGGCAGATGAGGGTATCACCGCGCAAAGTGAGGCTGGTATTGGACACGGTGCGGGGAAAGAATGCGGAGGAAGCTTTGACAATATTAAGCTTTCTACCTACACCGACAGCCCGGACTGTGGCTAAGGTAGTTAAATCGGCGGTAGCCAATGCTGAGAACAACTATCAGATGACACCGTCGCAACTTAGGATAGTTAGGGCCTTTGCTAATGAGGGACAAGTCCTGAAAAGATACCGCGCTGGTGCCCGTGGTCGGGTAAACCCTATCCGCAGGCGATATAGCCATATTACTGTTGTTGTCGAGGAGGAATGATTGGGACATAAGGTTCATCCATTTGGTTTCAGGATTGGCATAGTCAAAGACTGGCGTGCCCGGTGGTATGATGAGAAGCATTATGCTGAACTGGTGCACGAGGATATAGAGATTCGCCGTATTATACATTCGAATTATAAAGAAGCTGGCATTTCTCAAGTGGAAATTGAGCGCAAAGCCAACGAGGTGACAGTGACAGTATATACCGCCAGGCCCGGCGTTGTTATTGGCCGTGGTGGGCAGAGGGTGGATGAGTTGAGAGCCCTTCTAGAGAAGCAAACAGGTAAAAAAGTGCGCCTCAATATTCAGGAGATAAGGGAGCCCGAACTCGAGGCTTCACTAGTTGCCCAGAATATTGCTGAACAACTCAGGAGGCGTGTGTCTTATCGCAGAGCCATTAAGCAGTCCATTTCCAGGACTATGCTGCGGGGAGCCAAGGGAATAAAAATAAAGGTTTCGGGCAGACTTGGTGGCGCTGAAATCGCTCGCCATGAGGTTGGACGCGAAGGAAGCGTTCCCCTGCATACGCTAAGGGCTGACATAGATTATGGTTTTGCTGAGTCTCTCACAACGATGGGACTTATCGGGGTTAAAGTGTGGATATATAAGGGAGATATTCTTCCTGAGGCTAAATTGGGGGAGGAGATAGAAGGTGAGGGGGTATTGGTTAGCCAGGGTGAGCTTAGCGAGACGAGTGAATCAGGTGAGTCTACTGAGTCGGGTGAGGAGGATGAGGCCGGGAAGATGAATGAGGCAAGTGAGGAATAAGGCAGGAATAGGACGATGCTACAGCCAAAGCGAGTGAAGTATCGGAAAGCACATCGGGGTCATCGTCGAGGTAAAGCGCATGTGGGTAACACTGTAGCCTTTGGCGAGTTCGGACTTCAAGCTCAGGAGACGGCCTGGATTACAAGCCGCCAGATTGAGGCAGCCCGACGTGCTATTGTGCACAGTGTTAAAAGGGGAGGCAAGGTCTGGATTCGTGTTTTCCCAGATAAGCCAGTGACCGCAAAGCCTGCTGAAACTAGGATGGGTAGCGGCAAAGGCTCGCTTGACCATTGGGTAGCGGTAGTCAAGCGAGGAAGGGTTTTATTTGAGATATCCGGGGTCAGGGAGGATGTAGCCCGCGAGGCAATGCGCTTGGCTTCGCATAAACTTCCGATCAAGACTAAGTTTGTTGGCAGAGAAGCATTAGCTGAGGTAACTTAACAGCTGGTGATCATGATGAGAGTAGAGAAGATAAGGGCGCTGAAAGCGAAGGAGCTTACTAAGCAGCTTGATGACGCGTACCAAGAGCTATTTAATCTCAGGTTTCGGCATTCCACTAGGCAACTGGCGAATTATAGTGAACTCGGCAAGGTGAGGAGAAAGATCGCTAGAATCAAGACAATAATGCACGAACGGGAGCGCGGTAGAAAATAACTATGGAAAAAAGAAAAAAAACTCGACTCGGTCGAGTGTTGAGCAATAAGATGGATAAGACTGTGGTGGTGTTGGTGGAGACGCGACGTCAGCATCCTCACTATCGGAAAGTTGCTACCTATAGGTCGAGATTTAAAGCCCATGATGAGGATAATGCCTGTGGGGTCGGTGACATAGTTCGGATTGTTGAGAGCCGTCCTTTGTCCAGGGAGAAGAGGTGGCGTGTAGCTGAGATTCTGACTAAGGCGGAAATTGTCGAGGTCAAACCCGAGGAGATAGAGTAGGCGATGATTCAGTCGTTTACAAGGCTTAAGGTGGCAGATAACTCAGGAGCTAAAAAGATAATGTGTATCAATGTGCTGGGTGGTACAAGGAGGAGGTATGCTCGGGTGGGCGATGTTATTGTGGCTTCGGTGAAGGAAGCAATCCCGGGTGCAGCTGTGAAGAAGGGGGATGTCGTGCGGGCTGTTGTTGTTCGTACCGCCAAGGTCTACGGGCGCCCGGATGGCTCCTACATCAGATTTGATGAGAATGCTGCGGTAGTCCTGGATGAAAGGGGCAATCCCAAAGGCAGTCGTATCTTCGGGCCTGTGGCCCGGGAACTAAGGGACAAGGATTTCATGAAAATCATCTCCTTGGCGCCCGAGGTGCTTTAGTGAACATTCGAAAAAATGACGAAGTAGTGGTGATAACAGGTGATGACCAGGGAAAAAGGGGTAAGGTTCATCGTGCCTTTCCCAAAGAGAATCGTCTTCTCGTGGAAGGCGTAAACATGGTTAAGCGACATATGAAGCCCCGTGCGAACATCAGGCAAGCGGGGATCATTGAACGTGAAGCGCCGATAGATATCTCCAATGTGATGCTTATTTGCACGAAATGTAGTAAACCCACCCGTGTCGGATTCCGTGTCTTGGAGGACAAGAGCAGGGTACGTGTGTGCAAGAAATGCCATGAGGTGATTGATTAGTGGCTAGGCTTAAGGAGATGTACCGGAACGAGGTTGTGCCTGCTATGATGCAGGAGCTTGGATATGAAAACCCAATGCAAGTGCCTCGTTTACATAAAATTGTACTTAATATAGGTTTGGGGGAGGCTATTCAGAATCCAAGGGCGTTGGAAGCGGCAACCAATGACCTGGCTCTCATTTCTGGGCAGCGTCCGGTAATCACCCGTGGTAAAAAGTCTATCGCCTCCTTCAAATTAAGGGAGGGCATGGCTATCGGGGTGACGGCTACTCTGCGCGGTGATCGCATGTATGAGTTCTTTGACCGACTGGTAAACGCTGCCCTGCCCCGTGTACGTGATTTTCAAGGAGTTCCTAGGAGGGCCTTCGATGGGCGAGGCAACTATACTCTCGGTATAAAGGAGCAGATTATCTTCCCAGAGATTGACTACGATAAGGTGGACAAGATTCGTGGGTTTCAGGCGTCTATCATAACCACAGCGCGTACGGATGAGGAGTCGAGGCGACTTCTTGAGTTGATGGGCATGCCTTTCAGTGAACAGTAGGGTTAGAACACAATATGGCAAAAGTATCAAAGATCGTTAAATCGAAGCGTACTCCGAAGTACCGGGTACGACAGCGCAATCGTTGTATGCTGTGTGGACGTCCTCGTGCCTATATCCGCCAGGCAGGGTTATGCCGAATTTGCTTCAGGAAAATGGCTCTCGAGGGCCTACTGCCTGGGGTTAGGAAATCAAGCTGGTGATATTTCTGAGGGATTGATATGAGCCTTAGTGATCCTATAGCCGATATGTTGACCCGTGTTCGTAATGCTATTATAGCCAGACATGAGTTTGTACTTGTTCCGGCGTCGAGGACGAAAATATCGATTGCCAAGGTACTGAAAGAGGAGAGTTTCATCAAGGACTATGAGGTGCTGAAGGGTAATACACCTCAGCGGATAATAAAGATTCATCTTGCCTACGATGGGAAAAAGCAATCGGCATTGAATGGGTTGCAACGTGTGAGCAAACCCGGCCTGAGGGTATATTGTCGTAAGGGGGAGATTCCACGGGTTTACGGAGGACTTGGCGTAGCTATATTGTCCACTTCCCAGGGTGTTATGACCGGGCAGCAAGCATGGAAAAAGGGCCTGGGTGGCGAGATTCTTTGCTATGTATGGTAAGACCGGAGAAGTATAGACATGTCTAGAGTAGGGTATAAGCCGATCGCCTTACCTTCTGGTGTAGAGGTAGTAATTGAGGGTAGTAAGGTTACGGTAAAGGGGCCAAAAGGTGAACTTTGCCGCTCATTTTCTGAGGATATAGGCATTTCCTTGCAGGATGGGGTTCTTTCTATTTCCAGACCGTCGGACAGCCGGGTACACCGGGCGCTTCATGGTTTCACGAGGAGCGTACTGGCCAATATGGTTGAGGGGGTGAGCCAGGGATTCCGGAAAGACCTTGAACTCCATGGTGTAGGTTACCGTGTGCAGAAGTCTGGCGACAGCCTTATGATTCAAGTAGGTTATACACAGCCTATAGAGATAAAGCCCCCGCCCGGGATAACCCTTGCTAGCGATGCCCCGAATCAGGCCAGTGTCTTGGGAATAGACAAAGAACTGGTAGGGGAAATTGCAGCTCAGATTCGGGGAGTGCGTTCTCCTGACCCATATTTGGGGAAGGGAATAAGGTATGCCGGTGAGAGAATTCGACGCAAAGCAGGAAAAGCGGGCAAGCTTGGCAGAAGGAAGTAAAAGGCGTGGCTATTAGCAAGCAGGAAGCGCGAAGGGGAAGACATGAGAGGGTGAGAAAGAAGGTCAGGGGCATTCCTGACCGCCCTCGTTTATGCGTCTTTCGCAGTCTTAATCATATCTATGCTCAAGTAGTAGATGATAGTACGGGGCGTACACTTGCCACAGCATCTACCCTTGATGCCGGGATAAAGACCGATATTGAGGGTAAAACCAAGTTACAGAAAGCGGAGTTGGTTGGTAACCTGGTTGCTGTACGTGCCCAAAGTAAGGGAGTAGCGCAGGTTGTCTTTGATCGTGGGGGATATAAATATCACGGAAGAGTAAAGGCTTTGGCCGATGCCGCCCGCGGCTCTGGATTGAGGTTCTAGACATGACGGAACAGATGGATAAGGCATATGCTAAGGATGTGGAGCTAACGGAGAGGCTGGTTCATGTCAACCGTGTGGCGAAAGTTGTGAAGAGGGGGAGGAGATTTAGTTTCAGTGCGCTCGTGGTCGTTGGTGATGGTGAGGGGTATGTAGGTGCTGGCTTGGGGAAGGCAAGGGAAGTGCCCGCAGCGATTCGCAAAGGCGGGGCAATTGCCAGGAGGAATATGATTCGTGTTCCGATGGCGGGTGACACTATTCCTTATAAGGTAATAAGCAAGTTCAGAGGTGCGACGGTGATGTTGAAGCCTGCGGCCCCGGGTACTGGCGTTATCGCTGGTGGTGGGGTACGGGCCACTGTGGAGGCTGCGGGTATCAAGGATATAGTGGCGAAGTCACTGGGAAGCTCTAACCCGATAAATGTGGTCAGAGCTACCATGCGTGCACTGAGTGAGCTGAGGGATTCGAAGCAGGAAATAGCGAGGAGAAAGTCTATTGTCTCAGGTGGTGGGGAGTCCAGTGATTAAGCTGCATATAACCTGGAAAAAGAGCGCTATAGGTTACGACAGGAGACAGCGAATGACCCTGAAGGCCCTGGGATTTCATTCGCTGAATCAGACCATAGTCCATGGTGACACGCCAGTTATCCGTGGCATGATAGACAAGGTGAGGCACTTGGTACAAGTAGACGAGGTGGCTGAGGAGTAATTGATGAAGCAGCATGAGCTCAGTCCAAAAGCGGGATCGAAAAGGAGCAGGAAGCGGGTCGGCCGTGGCGTCGGCAGTGGTCATGGGACGTATGCATGTCGGGGGTGTAAAGGGCAAAAATCACGCTCCGGGGGGGGCGTCGCCCTGCGATTTGAGGGTGGGCAGACTCCTCTGGTTAAGCGCTTGCCTTCCAAGCGTGGCTTCACCAACATTTTCAAGACCGATTACACCTTGGTTAACCTGAGGCGTTTGGAGGTTTTCGAAGAAGGTGCCGAGGTAACGCCGCAAAAGCTTCTTGATGTTGGGCTGGTGCCGTCCCTCAAGAAACCGATTAAGATTCTCGGTGATGGTGAGCTTCAACGTTCGCTGGTGGTAAAAGCCAATAAGTTCTCCCAAACAGCTAAACAGAAGATAGAAGCCTCTGGGG
>SMTZ1_10001796_pt1 | contig 21640 bp, 15 predicted proteins | sample DeeMarSWOR136_30_FD_25667 | JGI IMG/M metagenome (IMG submission 25667) | reverse complement strand
TGGCTTATCCTTGCGAGGACTTTGATAATGTATAGCACGAGCAACTAATTCTTTTCCTGTACCACTCTCCCCATAAATTAGCACAGGAACATCCGTTGATAATACTTTTTTCATAATATCAAAAACTTCTGCCATCTTCGGGGAATCTCCAATAATATCCTCAAATTGTTTTTCTCGCTGTAATTTTTGATTTAATGTTTCATTCTCTATCTCTAACTTTTGAATATAAAGTGCCCTTTTTACAATAGTTGTTAATTCATCGATATTAATCGGTTTTTGATAGAAGTCATAAGCCCCCAACTGAATCGCCTTAAGCGCAATTTCTTTTTCCTCATGTCCAGTTATCATAACAACCTTGATTCGGGGATCTATTTCAATAATTTTTTCCAGGAGGCTAATACCATCTAAATCACTATAAGGCGAAAGTGTAATATCTAAGGTAACCAAATTAGGGATTTCCCGTTTTAAAATATCCAGTGACTCTTCAGCATTTTGCGCATCTAAAACACGATAATCTTCTGCCAATGCCCATTTCAGTTGAGATCGGATACCTTCTTCATCATCAACAACAAGAATAACATGCTGCTCCCGATCCAAATTGCTGATTTTTCCCATGCTCGACCCTAATTATAATTAATTCAAAAATATTGCATGATTCAATTTCGTCTTGTTACTATCCTTAACAATTGGATGACCATTTGAGGTCGGTAATAAAATTTTAAAACTGGTGCCTTCATTCTCTTGGCTTTTTACTTCTATAGTTCCACCATGTGCGGTTATAATTTCTTTACATTGATATAAGCCGATACCCAAGCCTTTTTTTTTCGTTGTTTGAAAAGGTTTAAAAAGATGATTTTGAATAAAATCTTCAGTCATTCCTGAACCGGTATCGGTAATATCAATTTCGGCAAAACTGTTTTCTGAATTTGCTCTACCGTTACCAGCATGTCTATTTCGATGATTGTGAACTAATTTTGTAGATATTTTTAAACTACCTCCCCGGGGTAGTGCTTCTAACGCATTAATTACTAAATTTTCAATCACTTTTTGGATCTGATCAGGATCAACAGAGAGCATAGGCAATTGTTGTAGATCATCTTTAAGTTTTATGCTGTTTAATTCTTCTATTTTCGTCTCATCAAGAACCTTCTTTATCATATCATTGATCTGAACCATCTGTCGTCTTGGTTCTAAATTATCTGGTAGAGATGAAATCTTTGAGATAAGGGATTTCATTTTGTTCACAGTATTAGAAATTGTAATTAGCATATCCTTTTGAAATTGTTGATTATCCCAATTTCTTTCCGCATTGTTAATTATCATCGATAACATGGAGGTCGAATTTCTTAAGTCATGTAAAACAAATGAAGATAATTTATGAAACGACTCCATCTCGCGGGAGATTAATAAATCTTCATTTAACTGTGCATTTAAAATTGCTACTGAAGACTGGTTCGCAAGAGTTTCCAGTAAATCAAAATCTTCTTTCGAGTAGCTTCCTTCGGGATTTTTTTCGCCAATGATAAAAATACCCATAAATTTCGTTTGAATAGTCATTGGCACAATTATAGCTGCCTGTAACCTGCTGAGGTTCTGTTGCTCCATATCGGTTATGCCAATTTGTTCAGCTTGACTTATTAACGTATTTAACTCAACAGCTTCACCATGACGATGTAACCAATCAATTAAATTGCTATTGTGATAAAATTTTATATTACAGAGACCAGGCATGTTTTTTCTTTTTCTGACCACCAATATCCCGGTTGATTCATCATTTAACAAAATCGCAGCTTTATTAGCGGAAAAAATATTTGTGATGTTTTCGATAATTGTAGTTAATACTTCATCCAAATTTAAAACGGCAGATAGACTTTCACTAAATCTTCCCCACTGCTCGCGATAATCATAACGATTCTTGTAAAAATTTCTATCGATAAATTGTTTTATTCTCGCCTTTAGTGATTTAGATACCAGGGTAGCTAAAAAAAGACAAAAAACAAGCAATGCCGCCAGAAAAGATAGAAACAGGTTAACACTGCCGCCTGCAAACTGAACAATTTTTCCAACAAGACCAATTACTAATAAATAAACACCGACAATAAAAACCATAGCAGATGAATAGAAAACTTCACGCCCAACGCTGACTTCAAATTGAGTTAAGCCATATTTAATAGAATAAAAAATAAGTATTAAACTCGTTAGAATAATAATAAACAATCCTGCCAGAACTAATTGACCACTGATTCTCGAATACATTAACATTTGACTTATAGCATAGACCAAAAAAAGAAAAGCACCCATTAGACCATAGAATGGCACTTTTTTGCCTTTTCTTGAATATATTTTAGTTAAACGTAAAGTATTCTCAAAATTAATTAAAATTAAAATGGTATTGAGAAGCATAAAAATTAGAAAACATTTTCCAAATCCCCTGATAACAAAAAGGTCTTTTGGAAAAGATAGAGCTACCGAGAAAATATCGAATGTCCATGTTAAAACTAAACAGAGTAATCCTAAGGCATAGAGTGATGATAAATACCACTTTCGCCTTTTAAGTAATTCCACATAATTTACCCTTCCAAATATTTGACTAATCATCACCCAGGTTGGAAGGATCAGGCAGAAACTTGATATTGCAATTTTACCATAGAGTTCAATCTTATAACTTTCTTTTTGCAAAAATATTATAAAAAAGGTGACTTGAATAACTATTAAAAATAAAATGCCCAGCAGGAATGCTTTTCCCATGAAACGTCGTGGTGCAATGGAAAAAACAGTGATCCCTAAAATTAGTGATAAGGCAATTGATATTAAGGAAGTTATTGAATATAGATTCATTGGCAATAATTTATTATATAATTTAATCCCACTCCAAAGGCATTTTTATTAATAGTAACAAAAATAATTTCAACGAGTTACTGAAATCTCATTACTTTCAGAAAACAATCCGCCTTTATCATATACAACAACTTTATAATAATAGGTCTTTCCAGGTTTTAATCCAGTATCTTTAAATTTATTCATTATCTTATTACTATTCATCCATACTGGAGCACTATTTAACGAAACGGGCGATTTTTCCGAACGATAAATTCGATACATTGAAAAATCACTATCATTGCTTGGAATCCATGACAATTCAATGGATGTGCGATCATCCATCGCTGAAATATTGTTCAATTTTACGGCTTTTGGTGGTGTATTCGCAAGTGTTGTAGTTTTTGATTCGTTGCTTGGTTTATTTGCACCGTCAGTATTAAAAACAAACACTTTATAATAATATGTGGTATTTTCTTTAAGATCATTGTCTTCAAGTTGAGTCGTCTGTCGATCAAAAACAGATTTGACTAATTGTGATGATAAACTGACACCTGGTGTTGATGAACGATATATCCTATAATAATCAAAATCATTTCCATTATACTGATTCCACTTTAAAGAAGCTGTTGACCAGGTGCTACTACTTGCTTGTAGATTAATAGTTGCGACAATTTCTTTTGCTTCGACTTTAACACTGACCTCCCTGCTGCCAGCACTCAACCCTCCTTTGTCAAAAGTAAACAGGCGGTAATAATATGTTCTGCCCTCAGTTACATCATTATCAACGCAGTTAACTTGCTGCCTTTTTGAGATTTCGGCAATAATTTCGCCATCAAGATTGACACCCGGAGCTTCCGATCGAACCAATTTATAATGGTCAAAATCCTGTTCATTATTTTGTTTCCACACAACTTCTGCCGAAGATTTCGATAAAATATTTGCTGTAGTTATATCTGATGCGATTGGTGGCTTGTTCGTTTGTTTATATAAATTTAACCTCTGTTGTAATTGTTGAGCTCTCCCATTAATTGAAGAAACATTTGGTAGTTTGGGATATTTTTGTAAGAATGCAGCGTATGTCTTGAGTGCTTTCTCCAAATCATCTAGCTTTTCCTCATATATATTCTCCAATGTCAAATAAGAAGCTATCTGTTTCTGTGGCGGGAGCTTCATTTGTAATAACGACTCAAGTGCATCAGCAGCTTCATTCCATTTTTCAAGTCTCATGTAGCTAGCTGCCATATAGTCTGATGCTACTGCTGCTAGTATGGTATTGGGATATTTTGTGATTACCTGCTGATATTGTTTAATTGCATTTTCATAAGCTGTTTCCTCAAGATTATGTTGCTGGTTATTTTTATAATGTTCAGCTATATACATAGGAATATTGAGTGCCTGCATACTCAGGGGATAATTGTTAATTACCCATTGATATTCATTTAAAGCTTTGTTCCAATTATTTTCCAACTCATAGGAGTTTGCAATACCCATCTGAGCCAAAATACATGAATTTTCATCATTATGATAGTTATCTATCACATATTTAAATTCATTTCTGGCTTGATTGTAATTCTTTTGCATAAAATAAATTCCACCGATTGCCAAATAGACTTTACCTAAATTTTTGTCCTGTGGATTTCTTTGTACTATTCTTTTATAAATTTCTAATGCCTTATATGGCTGCTTTAACTGTTGCTGATATACCTGTCCTAGCGTGTACATAATACCTGGAAGCTCTTTATTCTCTGGATAATTATGAATAATCTCGTTAAGAATTGCAACAGAAGTTTCCCACTTTCCCTGATCACTATAAGATATGGCAATTTGGTTATGAGCTACGAATGCAATCTCAGATTTGGGCCATTTCTTAATAACATTATCATAATAATTTCGAGCGTCATTATATTGTTGATCTGCCAAGTTGTTACTTCCTTTTTGACGATATAACCTTGCTATATAAATAGGAGTTTGTAAGATACGGTAGTTTGGCAACAACGTATCACTTAGAACTGGTGGGTAATTCCTGAAAACGTTTTTATAACACTTAATTGCTTCCTCCGGTTTATTAATTTGTTCATAACACCGTCCGATAGAAAACTGAGCGGCTGCACTTAATTCTCTATCGTTCGGTGATTTTTTAATTATCTCGCTATAAATATTTATCGCAGCATCATATTTTTTCTGTAAGAGCGACAGGTCAGCTATAGTTAGCCAGCTTCTTCGCAAAACTGTTTTAATTCCCTTATCCGTATTATTTTCAAAGTTATCAATCACTTCTCTATAAGCTTGTTGAGCATTTTCATATTGCTGGGGACTTGCTGCCTCGGGATTAGTTAAAATATCTTGCTTAATCTTCTCAGCTTTGTAAAACAACTTTTCAGCAATAAAAATGTTATTTGTCTGTGTATCCCCAGGACACCCATTCATAACCATCCCTATAAACAAAGCCTCTAAAAGAAGCAGACATTTATATTTTGAATATTGCATAATTATCTCCACAGTTAAAGATCCAATCGTTTTCAACTTAATACATGTAACTCTATTTTGATGTTAATTAAATATTTTTTCGTTCTAATGATTATTTTTTGTTATCATTTAATAACAGATAGAATCGAGTAATTGAACCGACTTGAAAATAACTCGAGAAAAATGTAATTAATATTCCTATGCCTAACACTGTAACGATAGTCTCAGGAGAATAATTTGAAAATAATAAATCAATTCTTCTCGAAAGATAGTTGATTGGAAAATAGAATGCTGTTGGTACAGCAATTAATATAAAGGAAGTACCCGCATTTTTAATGAATATAGAAAATGTATTCGATATTGCTTGAAAAAGCTTCTGTCTATCAACAACAACCAGCACAGTTGTATAAGCAAATATTGAGGCTACTATCATGCCCATTAATAAACCGACAAAATCAAATATTCGACTTACGATATACTGTGGCTGGAGGAATTTATTTAAAATAAATGGCACTCCAATAATCATAATGAGAATTAGCGCAGATACCAAAATCCAAATAATAAAAAGTACGACATATTTGGTCATCGTCGTCTTAAATGCCTCTCCTAAACTGGATTTATGTTTTTTGAAATTCAATGCAAAAAGGTAGGTTGCCATGCCGATTAAAATTATGCCAAATAGTCCACTTATGACTAAATTCATTTGACTATATAGCGATGAAAGAATCAAATAAAAATGTGGGTAATGTAAAGCTGATTCGCCAAAAAGATTCTGAATCATCGGTACCAATAAACCTGAAAAAGGGGACTGCGAAAAATTAATAAGTGAGTGAAGCAAAATTACCTGCAGAAATGCATAAATTAAAAATGGTATAAAAGTTTTTACATTCCGCATTGATTTAAAACATTGTGCCCAAAGCCAGATAAGTCTTTTTAATTTTCCCACCATACTTCAACATCTCCTTATAATTACACGATCAATATTTATATAATTATTTAGTCAGGGCTTAGGTGTGCCACTTACTTCCTTACTTCCAGAAGACAGCCCTCCTTTATCATTCACAAACACACGATAAAAATAAGTTGTATTTGAAACCAGGTTTGTATCATCATACTCTGTTGTTTGTCTATTATTAATAATCGCGATTGCGGCATTAACAGTATCAACAGGTGATGATTCAGATCGATAGATTGTATAGGTATCGAAATCTTCATCATCATTTTGGGACCAACTAAGCCTGAGTGTTTCCCCATTAACTACAAAAGGCTGCGCTAAAACAACCGGTGTCGGTGGTTCATTGGCATTTGTTTTTCCCATTTCTTCATTACTAGCCGCAGATAGCCCACCTGTATCATAAACATATACCCGGTAATAATATTCTGTATTTTCTTCTAAACCTGTATCTTCATGGCTCGTTATGTTTTGATCTGAAATCATTTGAACTAATACAGAAATAGAATCATCCACTCCGGAAGACTTTGATCGAAAGATTTTATAACTTGCAAAATCAATGTCCCCATTTTTTGACCAATTAATATTTAATGAAGAAGTAGAATTAGCAATAGGTGATGGCGTATATAGCGTTACAGGCATTGGTGGCTCATTGGCATTAGTTTTGCCCATTTCTTCATTACTACCTGTGGATAAACCTCCGGTATCATATACATAAATCCGGTAATAATATGCAGTATCTTCTCGTAAACCGGTGTCATCATAGCTTGTAGTATTCTGATTAGTAATTGTCGTAATCAAAGAAGAAGTTGTATCACTTACTCCTACTGAACCACCTCGATATATTTTATAACTTGCAAAATCAGTATCTTCATTTTTTGACCAATTAATATTCAATGAAGTTGTTGAATTGATAATGGGTGAAGGGGTATATAGTATAACAGCTAATGGTGGTTCGTTAGCATTTGTTTTGCCCATTTCTTCATTGCTACCTGCTGATAATCCACCGGTATCATAAACATAGACTCGATAGTAATATTCCGTACCTTGTTGCAAATTTGTATCCTCATAATTGGTAGTATTCTGATTGGTAATCGTTTCGATCCTTAAATCAGTTGAATCGACACCAGAAGATTTAGAGCGAAATATTCTATAGCTGTCAAAGTCATTGTCTTCATTTTTTGTCCAGCTCAAATTCAAGGCGGTTGTGGAATTGCCAGCAGGTGTTGGGGGATGCAGCATAACCGGTGTCGGTGTTTCATTTTCACTAATTTTACCCTTTACTTCATTACTAGTTGATGATAGGCCAAAATTATCGTATACAACCACACAATAATGATAAGTTGTATTTTCTTTTACATCTGTATCCGTATAGCTTGTCTCAGTTCGATTAGTCATCGTGGTAAGTTGAGTAGAATTTGTATCCACTCCCGCAGATGTTGACCGAAATAATTGATAGTTTGCAAAATCTTTGTCTTCATTTTGTGACCAGATCAGTTGGAGGGATTTTTTATCAACACCCGTAATAACTGGTTGGTATAAAGTAACAGCCGTTGGAGCCTGTTGAATAGTCAACCTACCCGTCGCGGTAACATCACTCGATACATTTCCAACCCGGTCGATAAAATGACCTGTTATAACCGCATTTACAACTTCCAGATCTGGGGGGATTTTATAATCAATTTCATATTTGCCATCATTCGGCAGGGGATCACCATTGGTGCCATTATCAAAAAGTTTAATTCCTGTCTTCTCACTACCAATATCAAGCGATGCCTTTCCCTCTGGCTCTCCAGCGATTAACGAGAAGTGGATATTTGCCCCTGGCTGCATGATTGCCCCATTGCTATTTTCGCTAATTTCGCTAATGGCTGCCTGGGTGTCTAACGTAATGGTATCATGAATGGGAGATTTATTCTCATTCCCCTCACTGTCCCTGAATTTAACATAAACATATTTTAATCCATCTCCCTGGGATAGTGTCCAATTTTTGATCAGCGCATAGTATTCCCACGACGAATTAGTAAATGCTGAATCATTTGCTATCAGCATGTATTTAGTACCAAAAGGTGCTGTTAACTTTAAAGTTACTGTTATTGTGTTGATGTAATCTTTGCCATCTTCAATAATCACATCAAATACATTTGGTCGTGCTGAAACCTCCTGTGACCTTTTTCCTTCATATCCCAGGTTATTGACCGCGGCAATTTGATAATAATATATCTTACCGTTTATCACATTGTTATCGGTATATTTTTTAACAAAACTGGAATCAATTAAATCCATTTTAGCTGTAACTGAATCTTTTCTGTAAATATGATAACAATGGATACCAGCATTATTGTTCATTTCCCAGGTTAATACAATACTGCCATCAGCGACGACCACGTTAACATTAATAGGCGAATCCGGAAATGCATTTTCGTCCGGTGCAATCAGTTTTTTAATTTCCTGTTCACAATTAAGCATTATGAAAGGAATTAAAAATATAAGTAAAATTGTAATTTTTGAAATCGTTGATAAACTCCGTATACCTTTTTTTAATATACCGAAGCGACCTGAATTATTATTATACGGCATCATGGAGATACTCCAAGCTAAAGTGTTCATAAAAAAATGATGACTAAACATGAAATTTCATTTCATGTCCGACTAAAATGGAACAGTTAAAGTTAATCCCAGTTTATCGTTTTGAAAATTAGCTGATATGCCAGGTAATGATCTATTAAAAATTCCTTTATCAAATGAAGGAAAGAAAAAAATTGAATCTAAAAAATTATAAATCCATAGCCCGCCAGTTATGTACAGCCAGGTTTGTCTTTTATCAAAAGCATCACCAGCTTTTTTATGTTTGAGAACAAGAGCCTCCCAATATTGATCACGTACATCAGAATCCCATTTGTTTTCTTTATAATCATTTATTGAATTTTTATATTCGTTAAAAGCATTCTCATAATCTCGATGAGAAACTAATGTAACAATACCAGCACTCAGTTGAACTAAACTTAAAAAGATACCTGACTTTTTACGTTCAGAGTACACCTGACCCCATCCAGGAAACACAAGTGAACGAACACCAGCTTTAAATCGAGTTTTAGGGGTAAGTCTTAATCTTAATATACCCCTTTCAGTACCTTTGAAATAGTATTCAACTTTGCTTTTCTCATATCCAGACTTAACCGCTGAGATTTTATACTTACCAGTTAAATTAGGTTTAATCTTAAATGGGGTTACCCCAACAAAACTATTTTCACCCTGAAAATAAAGCATTGCACCAGGAGGATCTGATTTGATAATAACAATTCTTTTATCCTGAGCTTCCATTCTCGTCACGAAAAAGATATGCTGGAGTAAAAAAACCAATAAAACAAACAATAAAATTTTCTTTAGCCACATTATCATATCACCCATTAATTAGATTACAATTCTAAACCCTATATGGATAGATAAATTATTAGTTAAATTTCAATTGGTTGATAAACAAACAATTAAAATTAAAAAGCATTTTATTTCATAATTTTGATGTTCCGATTGCTGATTTGACTAAGGTCATAAGTAAAATTTTAAAATAAGATTTTACATTCCCATCTTGACAATACTCCAGATCATATTCTAACTTTTCTGTTATGCATTCTATAGAATAACCATGACCTGTTTTTACCTGTGCTAAACCCGTTAAGCCTGGTTTAATCTTGAACCTTTCACTATATCCAGGAATATTAACAGCCCATTGATGCACAAAGTAGGGACGTTCAGGTTTTGGTCCAACAAAGCTCATATCCCCTTTCAGGATATTAATGAGTTGAGGTAGTTCATCAAGATGGGTATAGCGCAATATTCGACCGATAGAAGTAATGCGCGGGTCATTATCTGATGTCCTTACTGGTCCACATTTTTTTTCTGCCTCTTCCTTCATTGTTCGAAATTTATAAATTACAAATGGTTTGCCATACGAGTGCATTTTTCTTCGCTCACCATTTCTTCTATTCTTTGTCATCTCAATAGTTATGCAACGACGTTCATGCTTACGTCGATTTTTTCCAACTCGTAATTGAGTATAAAAAACAGGGCCTCTTGAATCTAATTTTATCAAGAAAGGCAAAACTAGAAATAAAATGGAACTGAGCAATAAGCCAGTTATTGCGCCCACAATATCTAAAAATCTTCTAACACAATTATCCACTTATGCCTTAATTAGTGTAATTTTTGTTATAAATTAATTACTCTGGATAAAGAGCTTTAAGCATATTTATTTGTACTATTCTACTTGATCTCCGTTAGAAACAATTTGGTAGATTTAGCTAACTACGTTTCAACTATCATGCCATCAGAGAAATTAAACTCTAATAACATATAATTATTTCAGATATATATAATTATAATTAACTTAACTACTCATATAATTACATATTTATTTATTTCAATGTTCCTAATCGATTCAATTGTAAATATTTGATACATTGTTATTCATTATCTATTTTTTTTATTAAAGTTAGTCTGATTTAATAATCAATTAATTATCCTATTTTTAGTTTCTAAAATTGAAGTTTATTACACATAAAAATATAAATCACACTGTTTAATTTAATGCCATTAAGTTAAGAAAAAAAATTCTCGCCCTTTCCAAGGTTTCAAACCTTTGAAAGGGTTCCATGATCTTATAACTACTATATTTAAAGGACATTTGGAATAATAACTGTTTTTCCGAATTTGCTTAACTTAATGACATTGCTGTTCAATTATTATGAAACTGTTACTAGTTTTTACTCGTTCTATTTTAAGGGGATAAAATAGCTACCCATTTTAATCCCATAATTTTTTTTCATTTTTCGGTATTGATATAATTTGTAATGTTATTTAATCTAATCCCCTTAATAATATTTACTTAATCAACTTTCTATTTTAATTAATTATTTTTTTATCAAAATACCAAGGCATGTGAATTAAATAACTATCCCATTTCATATTTCTTAACTCAAATATAATCAACATTACTAATTCGACAAAGTGGGTAATTTATTTAATTCACTGCCCTAAATACAAATTAAATAGCACATCACTAGTTTGAGAAACTGAAGGAGGTAACATGAAATCAAGGCATCAACATGTTGCAATAGGAGCTCTAATAATATTAATTGGTCTACTCATTTTGTTACACAATATTCGAGTCTTGTATTTGTCTGAACAACTATTTTGGGGGGTTGGATTAATAATTTTGGGGGGTATCTTTCTTAGAGTTTACAATCGCAAGTCACCCCAAAAAAGCATCATGTTCCTTGGAATTCTTTTCTTAATAATAGGGCTATTCATTTTATTGGATACTCTTTTTTATTTTCCAGGCGATTTAATCGGGACATTTTTCTTATGGATAGGAGGGACAATATTTATTTCTAGTTACGCCCATAATAATCATCGTTGGTGGACACTTATACCAGGGGGGGTTTTACTTATCCTTGGTATCATTGTGGCATTGAATGCATTTCACTTATTAATGGGAGATATTTTGTGGTTCATTTTTCTGTTGGGAACAAGTTTAATCTTTTGGTATTTATTTCTCATTAAAGATGAAATAAATAAATTAAATTGGGCATTATACCCAGCTTTCTTGCTTACAATTTTTGCATTTTTCACGTTGTCATTTATCTGGGAAAGTCGACTCAGTGATGTTCTATTCCCGATTTCGATTATTTTCTGTGGTGTGTATTTACTGATTATAAACATTAGGCAGAAGACACAAATTTCGACTAAATCGCACACCCAGAACAAAAAAAAAGGATAAATAATTTATACTCCTGATTCGGATTTCACAATAGTAAAATTTGGCTTCAAAAAATTATAATGAGGATGAAAGGTTTAATCTTCATCAAGAATGGATTCGTCAATTTCACCCGAGGAAGTCTTAAAATCCAATCCATGAATTTTTCCATTTATTCGAATACCGAGGATGATAGATTTTTGAATAAGCTCCAATTTTTCATTGATAATTTTCAATAATCGGGCAAGTTCAGAAAGTCTTTCAATGATATAATTCTCCATTTGTTCTCCTCTGAAAAATAATAGTTGCTTTATTGTATTAAATTTTGTATAATTTAATATTCCTTAAGTGAAACAGCACAATATAATATATTTTTATTAAAAAGTCAAGCCTTTTTTTATTAACTAATATTTTTTTGTTATTATGAGACAACAAATTGGAAAAAGATTTCGGTTAATCCGTGAGAAAATAGGTATTACCCAGAGTGACTTAGGGGAAAAGCTGGGGATTCAATTTCAACACGTAAGTAAATATGAACGGGGGGAGACGGTCCCGACGTGGGAAAATTTAATTAAATTAAACGAACTATACGAAGTGAACATTAATTGGCTTCTCACAGGAAAAGGCAAGATGTTCCTCTCCCCTATTACCTATTCAACACAGGAGAGAGAAGCTTCAGAATTTGTGAAAGACCTTGACGCTGATAGTCAGATCGATGAAATCGTGGAAGAGCTCAGAAATGATCACGATTTAAAAACTCTTATCTATGATTACATCCAAAACTATCGACAGCTTCGGCTTACGACTGTTAAGCTACAAAACAAAATAGAACGTATGAAACACAAGTTATAATCAGTAGTAAATTATCCTCACTTTATTTTTAAACTGATCAAATTTTATCCGATCTCGATTATAATCATCAATAATTTTCTTCTGCACCTTCAGAATGCTTTTTGAATATTTATCCTTAACGGGCATCCCTTTAAAATTAATTGCTATCTCTACCCATTCATTCGGCTGTAGAGATCTCAAATTGTGTCCATAGTTGGAGACTATATGAATGAGCTTTTGTTCGATTTTTTTTACATTTTTTTCCTGATCTGCTGATTCATTCGAAATGCTTTCAAACGTAATGGATCGACCTTTTGATTTTTTTAATGCTTCAGAATATAATGTAATCGCATTTTTATAAGCGATTGATCCAAATGTCAAATCAGTAAAAAAAATAACTCCATACCCCTTAAAATAAATTCCTTTAACATCCCCCGACCAACCAAAGCTTGCTTGTTTATCTGTGTGTCTGAGTGAGGTTTGAATAACATTTGAAATAATAGAAATATCTTCATCCATTGATTTCACTTCATCAAAAGTAATTTTATTTTCAAATTCTTCTTGGGCAATTCTTCCTTTTCGATAATTCGCTATTTCTTTAATCGGTACTGATGCAATAAGCTGATGAGCTGAGTAGCCAAGGGTATTTCTAATTGTTGGCAAGAAACCATTAAAATTAATAATAACTGTCACTTTTTCATCCGGTCTCAAACTTGATAAAGCAGCAGTCCATTCACCTAAAAATCTAACCAATCTGCTTTTCAATTGATCCATTTCTTTTTCCAGATCTTTAGAAATTTCCTTATCTTCCTCGTTAACGAAAATATAGTTATTTTTCATTTTTAAACGTTTATCAATATCAATGGAAATTATTCCTCGATTAAACAAAGAATAACTAACATTAAATATGATCCCATAATTCATTAAATAATAGCCCCTTGTATTGGAATCAAACAAGGATACACGACTCTTTTGAGGTGATATTAATTTATCGAGCACAGTTTCCATGATTTCGATGTTGTTCAACAGTTCCTGATCAGGTGCTTTCTGCTGTGCCAGAATCGTAGTTGTGCTAGGACGTAATGAATAAATTGAAAGAACTAAAATTATTAAAATTTTAAACCTTAGCATACTTTATCTCCTATTATATGTAATTAGTGCCTGAACGAAAAGTCCTGTTTTTGTCATTTCGACCGAAGGGAGAAATCTGGTTAACTTACTAATTTATTGGGATATAAAGATTCCTCGACTCCGCTTCGCTCCGCTCGGAATGACAAATTTTACTAGTTTTCGTTCAGAAACTAATTAGGAACTAATTTCAAACCTTTTAAGGACAGGATCTATTTAACATCATAAACCGTAGAGAATGCTGAGAAATTATTACTTAAATAAATAAAATTAGATTTTTAACTTAATAATATTGTTAGTCTTATCAACTCATCTATTTTCTGTGATAAAAGCATCCCCTACTGTTAATTTATTATTTATATTTTCCACAACATCATGCTATTTTCTATTACATTTTACATTACTGGATTTTACAAATCATTTTAATTGAGCATTGATTAACTGAATTAATTCATTCATATTATTATCAGTTTTTCTCAATTGTCGAACAGTGTTTTGCTCAATATTATCCAATCCCAAACCCACTAAATTTAAATCTTCAATACGTTGGCGCGCAAAATCCTGGCGAAGCTGTAACATATCTGATGCTCTTTCTTTCCTTTGTCTTTGTTCACTTTGCTGAATTAACGAACTCATCAAATAATAATTTTCTTTTCGCCATTGATCAAGAAATTCCTGGGTAAGAAGCTTTTCAGGTTGTACTTTAGAAGATGGTCTGGAAAAAAGCCCCATATTTATTTTGAACTCACCTTGCCGATACGTAACTTCTGTATTGGCGATAGCCAATATAAGAAATATTCCTGCGATAGCATAAGCTGCACCGTAACCAATTTTTTTCGGCGTTGGAATAAGCTGACGCAAACGTTGTTTCACAAGACTGACCCAGGAGCTTTTTTCTGCTATCATCACCACATTAAAATTCGGATCAACATCCTCCCATTGCTGTAAAATAGTGGAAGTTTTCTGTAACGATGCTAATTCTTTTTGGCATGATTCACATTGGGAAATGTGTGATTCGAAAAATCGTCGATCCGCTTCGCTAATTTCATCGTAAATAAAATCCATTAATAGTGGTTTCATTTCTTTACATTTCATAATTTAACACCTCCTCAGTAATCTGCCATTGTTCAAAAATCTTTCGTAAGCCATTCAGTCCGTAGTACATACGAGACTTTATTGTATTCAATGGCTGATTCAATGCCTCAGCAATTTCTCTAAATTTTAATCCCTGGTATTCTTTCATAATGATGACAACTCTTTGCTCTTCTGGTAATTGTTGCAATGCTTTTTGTACAATGTTGCTGATCTGTTTTTGATTTAATTTCGCATCAGGTTGAAAATATTCCGACTCGTGCAGTTCATCAGGCAGTCGATATCCTTCATTCTCGTTATTTTCCTGAAGTAAATCAAGTGATATAAAATCACGATGGCTCATTTTTTTGATTTCATCTTTACAAAGATTCGAGGCAATTTGATAGATCCACGAGGAAAATCTGGTCGGCTCCCTTAATTTATTTAAATTCTTATAGACTCGAATAAATACCTTTTGCGATATATCCCGAGCCAATTCTTTATTGCCCAGATAGCGCAGGATAAAATTATAGATCGGTTTTTCCCAGCGCCATACCAGTGTATTAAATCGGGAGCGATCACCACTGAGAATATGCGTAATGAGCTGTGTGTCGGTCATGAATCCTCGTTTGCCTGTAATTCCATCTGAAACATGTTCTAATTGTTAGACTATTTAAGGCGCGGAAAAGTTTTATATGATGAATAATTTAATGTATAGGAATAAAAGATATAAATGTATGAATATTCTCAGCCAAAGAATTTTTGTTTGCAAATCCAAAAGCCAAGACTCATCAAAAAGTTGGATAAAGCTTTCTGACATCCTTTGTGCCCGAAAAAAAACCAGGTTTCTTAAGGAAACCTGGTTTTTTCCAATTACCCATTTATCTAATATACCAGTAACCAAAATCACTTTGCCAGAACCATCTTGATGACCTCCCGATGAAAACCAGTGGAAAGGATACACATATACACTCCTGACGGCATTATAGCACCAGCTTTATTCTTCCCATCCCAGGTCATTTCATAACGTCCAGCATCCTTTTTGCCAGTGAACAATGTTCGGATTTTTTCTCCCAAAATATTATAAATTTCCAGTTTCACCCGGCTGGATTTTGGAAGCTCAAACCGAATGGCTGTACTGGGATTAAATGGATTGGGATAATTCTGGCTCAATCGAAATTCTTGAGGAATCGTAGCGATGTTGCTATCAGTCGAAGTGGTAGCATCACTGTAATAAACTTCAAACTCTCCGAGGTGAACCAGTCCGGTTTGTGGGGGGAGAATCACCAATTTGACATATTTTGCCTGCACCGGTTGGATGGAGAAAACTTCCAGAGATCCTGATAACATGGTGGTATCCAGCACTGTTTGAAAATCTGAGGTTTCAATGCCAGTGTTCGACACTTGAATCTGAAAATGTCTGATCCAGCGATCTTCATAACCAATGCCCGTATCGGTAATCAATCCAATGCTCTTGACTTCCTTTTGGGAAGAATCTGTCATACTGAAAATAAGCGCTGGCTTATCACCCTCCAGCACCGTGGTGCCATCCCAGCCATAGATATCACCATCAATGGCATTTGTCCAGTCATATTGTGGTAAGGTTGGCGTGGAATTTACTACATCCAGTTGAGCAAAGGTTTCTTTTTCATGGACATGAATAAAATCAATTTTAATAACGGAATCCACACCAGTTGGATAATAGGCTTTTAATTTCACTGTATATTTACCAGGGGTATCATAAGTATAAGCTGGGTTCTTTTCGTCGCTAAAGCCACCATCGCCAAAATTCCACAGCCAAGCCGTTGCATTTCTGTTGGTAAGATTAATAAACTGAACTTCCAGCGGCTCACTACCAGACATGATTAAAGCATCGAAAACTGCCATCGGCGCTGAAACAATTGTAAACAACGAATCACTCACATCAAACGGATCGCAATCAGTATCAGCAACTTTAACCAGGCAGCTATCTGATGCGATATCTGGAACTGTCCAGGGGTACGAACCATCATTTTCGGTACGATAAATCACATTTTGCCAGGTCTCACCATTGTTGATCGAATACTGGATTTTCACCGTATCGATAAAACAACAGGCATACCAGGTTATTTCGTATTGCTGTCCAGCTATTAATGTATCGCCTCCATTTGGCTGTAATACAATTACAAAAGGCGGGGCGCAAATTGTGAAAAGTGAATCACTAATATCCTCAGGATCACAATCCAGGTCAGCCACTTTAATTAAACAACTATCCGAATTTATTTCTGGAACTGTCCAGAGATACGAGCCATCATTCTCTGTGCCATAAACAATTGTTGTCCAATCGTTGCCACCATCGCCTGAAAATTGAAGCTTCAACGAATCCAGGTAGCAACTGGCTTCCCACTTGATCTCAAAATCCTGTCCCGATTGCAAACATTCACCACCATTTGGTGAAATAATAGTAATTGGCGCTTTCCCCCATATTGTAAATGGAGCGTCGCTGATATCTTCCGGATCACAATCCAGATCCGCCACTTTGATTAAACAGTTATCCGAATGTACATCTGGCACGGTCCAGCAATAGTAACCATCATTTTCAGTCCCATATACAATCATGTTCCAATCCTGTCCACCATCTGTTGAATATTGAATTTTTAAAGAATCGAGGCAACAACAGGCTTGCCATTTGATTTTACACTTCTGACCGGGTTTCAAACATTCGCCACCATTGGGAGAAATCACAGTAACCGGCGCTTTTCCCCAGATGGTGAACACAGAATCGCTGGTATCCTCCGGATCACAATCCAGGTCAGCAACTTTTATTAAACAATAATTTGAATGAACGCCTGGTACAGTCCAGGTATAATAGCCATCGTTTTCTGTTCCGTAAACAATTGTTGTCCAATCTTTGCCACCGTCGATAGAATACTGGATTTTCAGTGAATCCAGGCAGCTACTGGCTTTCCACTTAATTTCAAACTCCTGTCCAGCTTTGAGGCATTCACCGCCATTGGGGGACTTCACAGTGATAGTCGCTTTGCCCCCGATCGTAAACAGAGAATCACTGACGTCTTTCGGATCGCCATCCAAATCAGCCAGTCTGACCAAACAACTATCTGATTGAATATCTGGAATTTTCCAGAGATGGGTACCATCATTCGGCGTTGAATTAATAACAACAATCCAGCTCTTACCGCCATCCTTTGAATATTTTATTTTTACATATTCAACATCGCCCTGGAAGTTCCAGCGAATCCATTGCTCTGTACCGGCTAAGAAGCATTCACCTCCATTGGGTGAAATTACCCAAACGCTATCACTAATCGGTGTGGAAATTGTAAAAACATTATCACTAATATCGTAGGGATCACTATCTCGAGCGTCTTCAACCCTGATGAGACAGGTGGAAGATGGATGGTTCTGAACAATCCACAAATGGTCTCCATCATTTGCCGTATTTTCAATGACAGTATTCCAGCTTGCTCCGCTGTCTATTGAATATGTTAAGGTTACATTTTCAATTTCCCCCCTGGAAGTCCAGGTGATGTGTTGTTCACTTCCAGCCAGCCAATCTTCTCCTCCATCGGGTGATGTGACTGTTAAAAAATCCATGGTTGGCTTAAATGGGCTGTGATAAAAGTAGACGATTCCAGCGCCTTGGCCGTTTGTATCATTACCTGGCGCTCCAATAGCGATTTCCGGAAAACCATCCCCATCAAAATCACCACTGGCAATTCCATGACCGGCATAGTCATGACCATTTTCCCCGGTTATCATTACATACTCTACTGCAAGAGAAACATTTTGACTCCAGTCATCGGATTTACCCATAACAACATAAACTTTGCCCCGTTGATCGTAAGTTCCATTATGTTTCGGTGCTGCAATTAGTAAATCACTGGTTCCATCGGCATTTAAATCATCCAACAAAGTTGGGTCACCAGCACAATCATTCAGTTTTTCACCAATAAAAAATGGAGCACCTTTTTCAGGTATTTCATTTTGAAACCAATCAGATATTTTTCCAAATATAATATAAATTTTACCAGCAGTATTCATCGTGGCTGCCGTGATTAAAAAATCATTTATTCCGTCTCCATTAATATCACCTCTATTTGAAATGTGCTTCCCTAATAAATCGTAAGGCTTAGCTCCGATGAATGAGGCATCCGCATTTGATACATTGATATTGGAATTCCAGACTCCGTTTTTACCGAAAAACAGGTACACTTTACCAACATTATTTTTTCTATCGTAATCAAAGTTTGGAGCGCCGATGGCAATGTCATCTATACCATCATTGTTAATATCACCTACCCCTGCGACAGCAAATCCCAACCTGTCCAGCGCAGCTTCTCCCTGAAAGGACACATCGGCATGGGCTAAATTGGTATTTTTCATCCATCCTGTCGATTTGCCAAAAATTAAATAGACCTTTCCGACGTCATTAGAACCATTATCATGGTGTGGTGCTCCAATCAGGATATCAGGCAAACCATCGCGGTTGATATCCCCAGCCGAAGCAATAGCCAATCCCGCCTTATCGTTCCATTTTTCACCGGCAAATATGACATCGGCATCGGATAAGCGCACTTCTGCGGACCAGCCACTACTTTTTCCAAAAATCAAGTAGACCTTTCCTGTGCCATTGTTTTCCATCGGTGCTGAAATGAAAAAATCTGAAAATCCATCGCCATTAACATCTCCGATTCCGGCAACTTTCATCCCGGCTTCATCGCTACTTTTAGCACCAACAAAAATGACATCCGATTGAGTTAATGGTGTTAATAATGATGGCATCGTATTCGAGCCAAAAATGAGATACACAGCTCCGGCATGCAGTCCCCCTTCGTTATTTTTTGGCGCGCCAATTAATAGGTCTTCATACCCATCTTTATTTACATCCCCTACAAAAGCCACATCCCAACCTGCAACATCAAAGCCAGCAGCGCCCACGAATGATGATGAATACGCAATTGTTGCGGATTCTTTCCCTGATTGGCTATTCGCTGATGTTGCTGAAAAAACGATCAAAATTCCAACAAATAACAGCAAAGCATGATTCATACCCCTAATGAACCAATGATCTTTTGGTTTGGTTTGTTGTGGCATAGCAAACCCCCGTCTCAAATATTAATTTTGAAATTTAGACAATTTTTTTTATATTAAAATCAAATGCCCACACTTTTAGCTATCTTACAATACAATCAAACATTATGACATACGTAAAAATATCGTGTATTTAAAATAGGCTATGAAAAAATTTTGCCACGAACTTGATCAATTAATTTTGGTCAATTTTTCTTTTTTCCTTGATTTTCAACATAAAATTCTTATATTTATTAAAACTCTATGAACTTTTACGAGGGGCAAGTTTTTTTGCATTGACTTTTTCCTCTTCATCTACCATGCCCCAATATTTCATTAATTTTCTTCAAAATTATAATCCGTGACCTGCTTCCTCTGGTAAGATTTATTCAAGTTTTGACACTATGTATTTAGAAATCTCTCTTAAGATCGTTAAATTTAAGATTATTTGACTTGATTCACAAAACTCACATTCACTCAATTTTGTTTGATATTTCTTTATCGCCTGAAAAAAATTAGTATTCTAATGCAATCTTTCTGTACTCATTGAAAAAGTTAGAACTTATTATTTGGAGTTGATAAAAATGAGGGCAAAAACGAAAAAATTTTTTCTTGTCTTAATCATCATTCTGATCCTCTTATTATTAATATGCGGTAAACACAAATGTCGAGAAAAATTACTAACTCCCTTCTTAAAAAGGGAAACTATCGATTCTTTAAAAACGATCGACGAGCAACATATCCCAATTCAAGAACTTCGCCACAAAATGATTGAAACTACATCCACGCTTGTAAAACAGTCAAGAAATAAAAAAGCTGATATCGTATTGCTAATTGATCGTACCAGCAGTATGTACGATAATCTGAATGAATTGTACAACCTTTCAGACGAGTTCTTAACTACGATTTCCCAGCAGGCAAAATATGCTCGCTTTACCCTTGCCTTCTTTACTGATCATTTTGATGGATACCGCAATTCACCGAATGTGACAACAGTCTATCAGTCAACGACAGATGTTAATTACATCCGAACCACCATCCGTCAAACAATGAATGCAATGCAGCTTTATGATGGTGGAATTGATGAGGAGGAATGTGCCTGGGACGGAGTCCATGATGTCGTTAACAAAAACCAGTGGCGTGATGATAGCTTTCGCCTTATTATTTTAATTACGGATGCACCGATACGTGAAAAATGTCCGTTTCATGGTTATACAAAGGATACAGTAGAAAAGGCTGTGAATTCTATTAATGCGAGACTTGTTATCTTCAAACTTAGTTAAATTATTTTGTCTGATTTCTGTATAGCAAGGCTTAACAGAGTACTTGCAATTTATTGAATGATATCTATTTAGCCATTTGTTGAGAAGCCGTTAAAACGGCTATGATTATTTAGCACCTTGTATCAACACCACAATTAATTGTGGTGTTGATACAAAAATATTAAATATACAGAACCATTTCAACGGTTTCTTTTCCGAAATTCATTTGATAAAAAAATTAAATTCTAAGATCATAAAGAAGAGAGGTTAACATGAAAAAGTACA
>SMTZ1_10009119_pt1 | contig 21650 bp, 17 predicted proteins | sample DeeMarSWOR136_30_FD_25667 | JGI IMG/M metagenome (IMG submission 25667) | reverse complement strand
TCAAAGATATTGAGAAAAAAGCAGCAGCAAATTTAGCTGAGACTCTTAGCCAGACAACAGGAGTTAGAGTTGAAAATGACTGTCAAAATTGTAACTTCACTCAGATTCGGATCAACGGTATGGAAGGAAAATACACCCAAATCCTTATTGACAGTTCACCCGTGGTCAGCGCCATGACAGGTGTCTATGGACTAGAACAAATTCCGGCAGAAATGCTTGAAAGGGTAGAAATTGTCAAAGGAGGCGGATCAGCTCTTTATGGAGGTAATGCAGTAGCTGGAGTGATAAATGTCTTAACTAAAGAGCCTCAAGAAAACAAGACTACTTTAAAACTGCACCAAGAATCCACTTCAGGAAAACCTTTCACCAATTTTGGTTTCCATTCCAGCCTTGTTTCTAAAGATATAAACACAAAGGCTTTTTTATTTGGAACTTACCAAAAAAGAGAGCCCGTTGACTTAAACGAAGACAGCTTCTCCGAACTTGGCACCATATCTAACACTTCTTTTGGTCTCAACTTTTATAATTATTTTTCTGGAATTAAAGGTAACCTAAAATTAGGTTTTTTTAGAATTTTTGAAGAAAGAAGAGGAGGAGACCTCTTTGATAAGCCTCCCCATGAAGCCAACACAGCTGAATGGATAAAAACAGACCAGATAGGCCTTTCCTCTGAATGGAATCACTCTCTTTCCAAAAAAATTCACTACAACCTTTCCTTTTCTCTCGTAGATGCCAAAAGAAATACTTATTATGGCAGCCATATGGACCCAAACGCGTACGGAAATACAAAAAATCCCCTATTATTTCTCAACTGTCAGCTTAACTACCAAATAGGAGGCCACGTTTTTTCTCTCGGTGCTCAGTATAAACGAGATAAAATCAAAGAACTGGAGTTAGACTAAACAAACATTCAGCTCTGGATAAAAGCATCATTACTCCTAGATTAAGTATCCTTTTTAATATCACGAAAGATCTTGCCCTCAGAACTTCATTCTCAACTGGATTTAGAGCTCCCCAGGTCTTTGATGAAGACTTACATATAACCCAGGTCGGAGGGGAAGGGATGATAGTAACAAATTCACCAGATTTAAATGTAGAAAAATCTTTCAGTATAAGCAGCGGTCTTGATTATGGAAAACAGATTAAAAGAAACCTTATTCAACTCAGTTTAGAGGCCTTTTATACCCAATTAACTAACACCTTTGTCCTCCATGAGGTAAGTCGAATAGAAAACGCCAGAATCTTAGAAAGAATAAACGGGTCTGGTTCCAAAGTGTATGGATTTTCCATTGATTTCGGCTTGGTTTTAGGACCAAAATTTTCACTTGCTTCAGGCTGGACTATCCAGCGAAGCAGGCGCGACGAGCCAGAACCGGAATTCAACTCCAAAGAATTTTTCAGAACGCCTGACTACTACGGTTATGCCAGTATAAGTTACGAAAACAAAAAAATTGTCAACGCTGAGCTATCCATGGAATACACTGGAGAAATGAAGGTCCCTCATTATGCGGGATACATCGAGAATGATAGATTAGAAAGAACTGACCCTTTCTGGATAGTAAACGCAAAGCTTTATAAGCATATCAACATCACTGAGGACTATAGAGTTAGCATTTTCATCGGGACCCACAACCTGCTTGATTCTTATCAAAAAGACCTGGATAAAAGTGTAGACAGGGATTCAGGTTATGTCTATGGCCCGGCAAAACCCAGGTCTTTTTACGCCGGCTTTGAATTTTCCTTCTAAAGAAAATTTGACTTCTGTGTCCATTTTCTCTAATATTTCTTCAAAAAAAGCATGATTAAAAAATACAAAAAGCTCTTCTGTCTGAAATTCCTTCTTACCTTCCTGTTTTTAATCCTCTCCATAAACTTTTTTCACACTGAAAAAAATATTCAATCCAATCACTTTTGCCCTGCTTGCCATTTCCAAAATTCAACTCTCGCCACTGACCAGATCAATTTTTTCCACCTGCCTCAGCTTCATCTTCTGGAAATACTGAAAAAAATCGAATCATTCAATTACTGGCAAAATTTTTTTCTAGACCCCACCTCTCGCTCCCCTCCGCAAATCTAAAACCTCCCCTCTTTATTATACAAGAGAAATAAATTATACTTTTTTCCTTTCATAACTTAGGAGGTCCAAAAATGAGAAGAAAGTCACATATTCTGCTCATAACAGTCTTAATAGCAAGTTGTTCTTTGTGGTGTCAAACTCCGGAAAATACCGCCCTCACCTTGGAGCAATGTATATCCATTACTCTTCAACAAAATCCTCTTATCCTATCCTCCCTGCAGCAATATCAAGCATCTTTAGCTCGTATAAGCCAGGCAAAAGCACTTCCCCAGCCTTCTATAGATATTGACTCGGACTTGCAGCCCAAGTTTTTCAACTTCAGGGGTTCTGGTGAATCCTATATCGGGGGAAGCTGGAGCCTTGAGTTTCCAGGGAAAAGGCTTCTTAGAGGGAAGATTGCCTCAAGGGAATCAAATGAAATCATGACTGAGATTGAACTTCTGAAACTCGATATAGTTTTTCATGTGAAAAAAGCTTTCTATGGCCTTCTTCTTGCCCAAGAAAAACTAAAATATACCCAGCAGGATTTAGAGCTTGCCCAGGATTTCTTAAAGAAGGCGGAGGTGAAATACGAAACGGGCGATGTGGCTAAGGTAGAAGTCTTAAGAGCTCGCGTCGAAGCCGCTAAAGCAGCCAACGAGGTTAAATCAGCAACAAATGAGGTGAGGTTGGCGAAAGCCATGTTGAATTTCCTTTTAGCGAGGGAAAAATATGATCCCTTAGAAATCAAAGGAAAATTGAAGAGACCTTCCATCAGACTTAATGTCGAGGAATTAATACAAAGGGCCTTTGCTTTTCGCCCAGAAATCAAAAGATTAAACTATTCCCTTGAAAAAGAAAATCTTATAAAAACACAGGGATATTTAAGTTACCTCCCTGATTTTGATGTTGGTGTATCCAAACATTGGATAGAAGGAGAAGCGACTTACTGGGATGTGACTCTATCGTTTCCCATTCCCCTTTTTTTCTGGCAGCCAAAAAAAGGGGAGATTGCAGAAGCCAAAGCCAACATCGAATCCCTGAAAAGAGAAGCAGAACACTTAAAAAATGCCATCACTTTGGATGTCGAAGAAGCGTATATGAATGCTCTGACTGCCACCAACCAGATTCAGCTCTTCGAAGAAGATATGCTGACCCAAGCTGAAGAGGTCTACAACATGTTTCTCTTCAGTTATCAGGAAGGAGAAATTGGCGGCATAGAGCTGATCGAAGCTCGCAGAACGCTTGTCGAAACCAGAAAGTCTTATGCTGATGCTCTGTATAATTATGATGCCTCTTTGGCTGCGTTGGAGAAATCCATCGGCCATACCCTTGAAGGAGAAAAACAATGAGAAATAAATATATCTTTTTATTCCTGATTGTCTCATTACTAAGTTTTGGAACGTTTTGCACAAAAACTCATAGAGAAAAAAAAGAGACTGCCCAATTTGAATCAGGGAGACCAAAAGGTTCCGGAGAATCCGCCCAACGAAGAAGAAAAAGAGGGCAGTCGCCACAAATTGCAAAAACAGAACGCAGGGCCTGGGGACCGGATGATGTGGTTGATTTATCTAAAGAAGAAGAAGGAGCCATAGAGATAGAAACCACCAAAGCCTCTCTCAAATCCATCAGATCTCATCTAACTGCCATGGGAAAAGTCCTCGCTCATCAGTACAGAAAAGCTATTGTGAGTTACGCCTTCCCAGCCAGAATCGCTCAGATACACGTACGAATAGGCGATTGGGTAAAGGCAGGTCAAGAGCTTGTTACCCTTCAAAGTGAAGAAGTAGGCAATGCTAAATCTGAATTCTACAAGGCCAAGGCTGACCATGAATTGGCCAAAGTCAACTTCGAAAGGGAAAAAAGCCTTTTTGATCGAGGGGTAGGAGCCAAAAAGAACTTCATTACAAGTGAAGCTGGATTAAAGGTTGCCGAAGCCAGTTTGGATGCCGCTCATAAAAAACTTCATGTTTTGGGATTTAGCGAGGAACAGGTCAAAACTATCTCTGAGACCCACCAAATAAACCCTATCATCACCCTCTTTGCCCCTTTAAGCGGGAAGATTGTCGAAAACAAAGCAGTTCTAGGCGCAATGATAGATCAGGAAACAGAAATTTTGACCATCATGGATCCTACTCTACTGTGGATAGATGCCGAAATTTACGAAAAGGACATCGCTAAAATAAGAATCGGACAGGAAGTTGAGGCTACGGTCCCCGCTCATCCTGATGAAACATTTAAAGGGAAAATAACCTATATCAGCGACGTTTTAAAGGAAGAGACAAGAACGATAACTGTCAGAACTGAGGTTGAAAATAAGAGCTATAAACTTAAACCTGGAATGTTTGCAGATATAAAAATTTTCTTTAACGAGCAGAATAAAGTATTAGTCTTACCTAAAGAAGCTATTCTGGATGATAAAGACGAAAAGATCATTTTTGTCAAAAAAGAAGGGAAATACACGCCTCTAGTGGTGATAATAGGAGCTCAAGAAAAGGGACAGGTAGAAATAATTCGGGGGATCAAAGAAGGTGACGAAATCGTAACAAAAGGGAATTTTCAACTCAAATCAAAGCTCTACGATGAAATTCTAAAGAAAGCTGGTGTCCATTAAGCCTCCACTGAGGTTAACGAAAAAACAGCCGTTTTAGCGAAGGATTACACATGGAGAATTTAAGATGATAGATAGAATCATTGATTACGCTTTAAAACATAGATTGCTTACCATACTTCTGGTCGTTTTGGTTTCAATACTGGGAATTATAGTCTATTTACAAATGCCTAAAGATATATACCCCGATCTCAATGCTCCCCTTGTAAAAATTATCACCGAAAATCCTGGTATGGCAGCAGAAGATGTGGAGAGACTCATCTCTTTTCCCCTTGAAAGCTTACTCAACGGAGCTCCTCATGTCACTCGCGTGAGGTCGGAATCCACGACCGGAGACTCTGTTGTCACCGTGGAATTCGACTGGGGCATGGATATTTATCTCGCCCGGCAAATCGTCTCCAGCAAATTAGAACTTATAGCAGGGAGACTCCCTCTCGGCACTACACAGCCGATCCTGGGACCGGTTTCCTCGAGGATGGGAGAGATATTCGAGTTTGCTGTCGTTGGTGAGGAAACAAGCCCCATAGAACTCAGGTCTGTAGCGGACTGGACAATTCGCTACAGATTACAGGGTGTCCAAGGGGTCTCCTTTGTCATCAATCTGGGGGGATTTGTCAAGCAGTTCCAGGTCTACCTCAAACCCGAGATGCTCAAGAATTATGACATCACCATCAACGAAGTCAAAGAAGCCATGGAAAACAGCAACAGGAATTTTTCAGGCGGCATCATCCTGAAAGGTTCCCAGGAAGTCTTGATTAAAGGATTGGGAAGGATCGAAACTCTAGAACACATAAAAAACACTGTTATCACTTCGCGGAACAACGTTCCGGTCTATGTCAGGGATGTGGCTGAGGTGAAAATCGGAGGAAAGTTCAGAAGAGATGCAGGCAGTCATAATGCCAAGGAAGCCGTGTACGTCACGGTCGAAAAACAGTACGGAGGAGATACATTAGCGGCTATCCGTAACATTAAAAACGCCCTGGCCCAGATTGCAAAGGACCTTCCTGAAAACGTTAATATCAAACCTTTTTACGATCAATCGATCCTCATCCTGAAATCCTTAAAACATGTTGAGGTCTCAATCTTTGAAGGAGCCGTCCTCATCATCCTGGTCATGATTTTTTTCATGTGGAACTATGGACATTTTTGGAATAGATCTCACAGTGATGTCCATCGGAGGATTAGCCATCGGCATCGGCAAGGTTGCCAACGGCTCTATCATCATGGTCGAAAACATATTCCGGGTGCTCAAGGAAAAAAAGGGCCAGGCTTCCACTCTTGAACTCACTTCTGAAGCTGCCAAGGATGTTGGGAAATATCTCTTTTCAGCAAACCTTATCATTATTCTGGTCTTTCTGCCCCTGTTAACCCTTAAAGGAATAGAAGGAGCCATGTTCCGACCCACTGCCTTTGCCGTAGCTGCAGCCCTTTTCGGCTCTTTAATCCTGAATCTAACTTTAAAACCGGTTCTGGCCTCTGTCTTCTTGACAGAAAAACATCTAAAAGACAGAAAAAATCCTGTAACTGAATTTTTAACAAAAAAATATCTTTCAATCCTTACCAAATCTCTCGAATACAAAAAAATCATCTTGATAGCTTTTTTGATTCTTATCATAGGAGCAGGAATCTCGTATAATTTTCTGGGCAAAGAATTTGTACCTCCCCTTGATGAGGGGGCAATCATGGCTTCTACCGTCATGCTGCCTGAAACCTCGCTTGATGAATCCATCAAGATGGGAATAAGAATTGAAAAAATATTTCTTTCTTTTCCTGAAGTTGTATCTGTATCCAGAACCACTGGCACAGCCGAGGCTTCAGAACATCTCCATCCTGTCAATCACAGCCATTACAACATAGAACTCCTTCCTCGAGAACAAAGAAAAAGAGGATTTAAGGAGATAACCCAGGCCATGAGAGAGGAACTGGATAAGCTGCCAGGAGTCGCCTATATATTCGAACAGCCTATAGCCAATAAACTGGCTGAAATGTTAACAGGTACCGAAGGACAGCTTTCAATAAAACTCTTCGGTCAAGATTTGCAGACTCTTAACGATAAAATCGAAGAAATAAGAAATGTCATGGCTGAGATTAGAGGAGTAGCAGATTTACAGATAGAACAGACAACAGGCATCCCGCAATTGGTTGTAAAATTAAAAAGAGAAAACTTGGCCCGCTTTGGGATTCCTGTCAGCGACGTTGCTGATATCATCGAGACCGCCTTGAACGGAATAGAAGCCACCGATGTCTATGAACCTGATCGAATCACATCGGTGCTCATTCGGCTTCCCGAGAAGTACCGCAGTGAAGAGGAAGCTATAAAAAATCTCCTTATAGATGCGCCAAATGGAGAGAGAATTCCTCTTTCCGGGCTGGCTGATATATCCAAGAGCGAAGGCCCTCAGACCATCTTTCGCGAGAATCTGATGCGGCGAAAGATTATCCTCTGCAACATTGTCAAACGCGACATCGGAAGTTTTGTCAAAGAAGCAAGGCAGAAAATCGATGAAGAGGTATCTCTCCCTCCGGGTTATTTCGTTACCTTTGGAGGCCAATTCGAGAGCCAGCAAAGAGCTTTGCAGCACCTAACTACTCTCATGATCATAGTTATTTTAATCATCTTTGTCGTCCTCTTCACATCCTTCGGGTCCATATGGCAGGCACTGCTCATCATTCTGAACATCCCCTCGACTCTAATTGGAGGTATCTTAGGTCTTCTAATCGCGGGTCAGACCATCAATGTCTCTTCCACTATCGGACTCATCGCCCTTTTCGGCATCTGCGTTCAGAACGATATTATTCTCGTGGCCAAGATTAATGACTTCAGACGTCATGGTCTTAACCTCCGGGAAGCTGTCCTCGAAGGAGCCTTAACAAAATTCAGGCCCATTCTAATGACAGATATGGTGATGATTGTCGGAGTTCTTCCTTTAGCTTTGATTGTAACCACAGGAGCAGAACTTCACCGTCCCCTGGCCGTTGTCTACATCGGAGGTTTTTTCTTTGCCATTCTCCTCAGGCTGATTGTTGTTCCCGTTCTATATGAAGCTTTAGCTAAGCTGGGAAAAAAGCAGGTAGGGGTTTGATTCATCAAACCCACATTATTTATTCTATAAATAAAATGTAATTAATTTAATAATTAAATGGCGGGTTTGATGAATCAAACCCCTACAGATGAATCAAGTGCCTACGATAAATCAAGCTCCTAAATAAATCAGACCTCTATAATTGATGTTTACATAAAATTTGCTAAAAAATAGAACTGTGTTCAGTTTCTATCATAAATGATCCAAGAGAGTCTTTACTCCTATATTTACGCCAAGGACAGTCATGAAAAAAGCGACCAGTCCAATGACAACGGCTGGATACAGGATTGCCACATGAAGGGCAGCAAGGCTTAAACCCACTGCCAAAGCATCAATGCTGGTAGCAACAGAGAGCACGAGAAGAGACAGGCCTTTGGTGGGATCAGCCTTAATATTTTTAATTTTTTTCCCGCGTTTGAATGATTCATAAATCATTTTCCCGCCTATAATAAGAAGTAAGCTAAAGGCAACCCAATGGTCAAAAGGCTCTATGTACTTCACCAAGATATTTTGCCCGGCATACCAGCCGATGAGAGGCATCATGAATTGAAAAAGGCCAAAGTGCGACGCCAGCCTCAAAGCCTTTCGTTTTGTTATTGTTTCATTGCTTAAGCTTATCCCCACAGAAACGGCAAAGGCGTCCATCGCCAGCGCCAAAGCTATTACAAAAACAAGAAAAAAATTCATCTCTCTCTATTTCATTACTCGTTCCTCTGCAAAAACTCCAGAGCAAGGCTGGTCATGAGAAGTGCAGCCTGGGGAAGAGCCCTCTCATCCAGATCAAAGGCTGGATGATGATGGGAAAACTCCATCCCGTCACCAATCCCGAAGAATAAAAAAGCACCGGGGACCTTCTCCAGAAAATAGGCAAAATCCTCGCCTCCCATAACCGGGTCGATGTCTTTAATCCTTTCCTCTCCCAGAGTTTTCTTAGCCACATCTAATACCAAATCCACCATGGCTTCGTGGTTTACAAGGGGAGGATAACCCTTTTCATACTGAAATTCAGCCGTGGCACCAAACGCTTTGCATGTCTCTTCCGTAATCTCCTTCAGGCGTCTTTCCGCTAATGACTGAAGAGATGGGTCAAAGGTTCTTACTGTACCTGTCAATGAAACTTCACCGGGAATAATATTATAAATTGTTCCACCCTTAACTGTCCCAAATGAAACCACAACAGGTTTAAGAGGGTCCACGTTGCGGCTGACAATGCTTTGAGTGTTCACAACGAGATGGGAAGCGACAAGAATAGGATCCACTGCCGTATGAGGCATGGAGCCGTGGCCTCCTTTTCCTTTAACGGTAATCGAAAAGTCATCGGGCTGGGCCATCATTGCTCCCTTCACAATCCCGACAGTTCCTGTAGGAAGTGGCTGCCAGAGATGGAGCCCAAAAATAGCATCCACACCCTCCAGTGCTCCCTCTTCAATCATCTTTTTTGCTCCCCCCGGGATTCTCTCCTCAGATGGCTGAAAAAGAAAGACAACTTTTCCCCTAAACTGCTCTTTTCTCTGGGAAAGAAGCCGGGCAGTACCCATCAAAATCGCCATATGGCCATCATGGCCGCAGGCATGGGTGGCTTCGGGATTCTCTGATTTGTATTCTTTGTCTCCTTCCTCCTTGAGAGGCAAAGCATCGATATCAGCACGCAAGGCAACAGTCCCTCCTCCAGGCTTTCCCTCCAGGGCTGCTCTCAGGCCCGTCTCTGCGCAAACTTTCACTGGAATACCAAGACTCTCCAAGAATCTGCGGATAACAGAGGAGGTCCGGTGTTCCTTGTAAGCTATCTCCGGGTGACGGTGAAAGTCACGCCTCCATTCAATCAACTGAGGGATTAATTCTTTTATGTCTTTTTTTAAAGATTCTATCATTTGCAGCCTCCATGACCTCGATTATTTCCTTTACCATTTTTGTCGTACTCACCTTGTTTATATAATTTATGTTTACAATTCGCTTTTTTGCTTTAGATGATTTTTAGCCAAGCTGATGGTCACTGTGATAATGCAATTAACCACAAGTCCGACAAATCCCGCATTCATGCCCAAGAAAGGATCCCTGCCTAAACAAATGAGAATGACAACTGCAGCAATTCCTGCTATCATCCCGCAAATAACTCCGATCTTTGATACTCGCTTCCAGAATAAACCAAAAACAACCCCAGGGAAAAACTGGCAAACGCCATCATATCCGAAAATAAGGAGAGGAACCAGCTCGTTGGGCAAAAAGATAGCAAAAAAGAGAGCGAAAGTCATGATAACCAGAACCATGAATCGGGAGAGAGCCATGACCTTTCCCTCGCTTGCACGAGGATTGAATCCTGTCTGGTAGACATTCTTTGCTAAAAGAGTTGATGCAAAGAGGACAAGAATCGCAGAGGGGACCATGGCTGTCACAGCTCCGGCTGCTCCTACAAAGCCCATAAACCAGGAGGGATAGGTTTTATTGACCAAAGCCAGAAAGGCCATATCCCCGTTTTTCAATCCTGGAATGACCAGAAGAGCCGTGAAACCAACCATAAAAATAAGAAGAATCGGAATCTGATAAAACGGCATGATAACGGCATTTCTCTTTATAATCTTGTCACTTTTTGCCGAAAAAGCAGAACCAAAGACATGAGGCCACATGTAGAATCCCAACCCTGTTAAGAGCACTGTAGACATAACCCAAAGAACATCCATTTGTGGTGCTGCCCCGGGAAAGACAAGGTAGTTGGGTTTCTGCTCAATCAGCGCCCGAAACATCTTCCCGAAGCCACCAAAGTAAATATAAGGTACCCCGATGCCAACGATAAAAACTGCGAGGATCATCAGGATATCCTTGATTATAGCAACCCAGGCTGCCCCTTTGAGGCCGCTGGTATAAACAAAAGCACAAGACAAAATAAAAGAAATTCCTATGGCAACACGAGAGCTCACCGCCCCGTTGCTGGATACTTCAACAATCAAACCAAGACCAGCGAGCTGGAGCTGGAGGTAAGGGATTATGGAAAAAACTCCTATAAGTGCCACAACCACTCCGAGGAAACGGCTTTCGTAGCGCTTGATGAAAAAGTCAGGTTGAGTGTGGAGGCCATAACGCTTACCCACCCTCCATAAAGCAGGAAGTATGAAAAAAGAAAGAGTGTAAGCCAGAGCGCCGTATATCAAAATGTAAAAGGTTGGGGCTCCTTTTGAATAGGCCCAGCCGCTCGCTCCAAGAAATGTAAACGTGGTATATATCTCTCCGGCCATGAGAAGCCAGATTATGATGATTCCAAACTGACGTCCTGCAACTGTCCAGTTTTCTAAATTCATCTTCACTCGCCTTCCAGCGAAAATACCCACAAGTGAGGATAAAATAATGGTCGCAAAAATAATGATCAGGGCAGCATTCACTCTTCCTCTCCTTCTTTGGGAATATTGAACTTCTTTTCACAAAAATAGGCAGCAAGGAGAATGAAGGGAGTCAGCACGACCCAGGAGAGAATCCAGAACAAAAGAAATGGCAGTCCCAGGATAACAGGCTCCACTCGGTTTACAAGAGGAAGAGCAAAAACCAGAGTGATAAAGGGAATTGCTCCTAGAATTAATGCGTATATTGTTCCTTTTTGCATCGAAATCTCCTTTCCAAGATTGCGCTCATTATATCAAAAGAAGAGAGGAGAAAAAAACAGAAAGGGAAGTCATGAATTTGGGTAAATTTCCGCCAGAATTAAGAAAAGAACTTTTATCCTCAAACTATAAGACTTATAATATTATACCTGATGTTGAAAAGAGAGAATTTTAAAAGTAACTACAAAACCTTTTGCATTCTTTATGCGGAAGATTAATTTTTTATTCTGATTTTTTCTCTCTATTTAAATCTATGGCAGTTCAAATACCTAATGAAAAATGCAATAATGCTCAGGGGAGTCAGGGTTCACAACCTAAAAAATATAAACCTTGATATTCCCCTTAATAAATTCATTGTGGTAACCGGTGTTAGCGGCTCGGGGAAATCCTCTCTGGCTTTTGATACCTTGTACGCAGAGGGACATCCCTCTCATCCTATGCCCGTCAGTTTCTGGAGAGGATGGAAAAGCCTGATGCTGACCTCATAGAAGGAATCACTCCTGCCATTGCCATTCAGCAAAAGGCTGTTACAAAAAATCCGCGTTCCACCGTGGCTACTGTTACGGAAATCTATGATTTTTTAAGGGTTCTCTATGCCCGAATAGGAACCGTACACTGCCTCAAGTGCGGACAGCCTGTCAAAAGAGATACAGTTGACTCTATTGTCGAGACACTCTACATCCTCCCTCCAAAAACAAAAATATGGATTTCCTTCTCTTGGCCTCTGAAAAAAGGCACAGCCGCTCTTAAAAAAGGCGGCTTTTTCCGGATCATCCATAAGAACAAAATTATGAATCTCAGCGATGTCAAACTCGAAAAGAGAAAACAAATTGATGTTCTTGTCGATAGGATGACTCTGGAAAAAGACGAGAGAGAAAGGTTGGTAGATTCTCTGGAGATCGCTCTAAAGAGAGGAGAAGGAAAAATCAAGGTTCAGGCAGACAAGCAACAGGAGTTCATTTTTTCTGATAAGCTCGAGTGCAAGAGGTGCGAGATTGTCTACGAGGACCCTTTTCCCAATCTTTTTTCATTCAACAGCCCTCAGGGCGCTTGCCCCACATGTCATGGCTTCGGCGATCTGGCGATGCTTGATGAGGATAAGATTATTCCTGACAAGAGCAAGTCTCTTGAAGAAGGAGCGATAGAGCCCTGGACAAAGCCAGTCTCGCGGGGAATGATGGATGAACTGATTTCTGAAGCAAAGAAAAGAGGAATCGCTACAGATATTCCCTTTGAGAATTTAGAAGAAGAAGAAAAGAAATTTATCCTCGAAGGAGGTGACGGCTATCACGGGATCAAAGGTTTCTTTGATTGGCTCCAGACAAAAAAATACAAGGTCCAGGTGAGAGTCTTCTTGAGTCGCTATCGAAAATATGAACCTTGTCGCGATTGTAAGAAGATGCGTCTCAATCCTCAAGCGCTGAGCGTAAAGATACAAGGACTTTCCATCGGTCAAGTCGTCCGGATGACAGTTCAGCAGGCTCATGAATATTTTAAGAGGCTCAAGATTTCTCCCTTTCAAAAACTGGTGGCTGAAAAACTCATCGAGGAAATCCAGAATAGATTGAAGTTTCTGTTAGAAGTTGGCTTGGATTATATTACCCTGGACCGCATGACCTTCACTTTAAGCGGAGGCGAAGCACAAAGGATAAATCTGGCTGCTGCCCTGAGTGCTTCTCTTGTGGGCACCCTCTTTGTTCTGGATGAACCGAGCATCGGCCTCCACGCGCGGGACAACCATCGTTTGGTGGAAATTCTTGAATCTCTAAAAGAGATCGGAAACACAGTGATGGTGGTCGAGCATGATCCCGAGATCATAAAATCTGCTGACAATTTGATTGATCTGGGACCCAGAGCAGGTGAAGAAGGTGGAGAAGTTGTCTTCAACGGAACCATGAAAGAATTTCTCAAGAATCATGACTCCTTAACTGCTCAATATATAAGGGGAGAAAAAGAGATAAGAATTCCAGAAGGCCGCAGGATATCCAGTAACTTTATAGTTATAAAAGATGCTTACAAGCATAATCTCAGACACCTGGATGTAAAACTCCCCCTCAACACATTCACCTGCATAACCGGAGTTTCAGGATCGGGAAAAAGCACTTTACTCAATGACGTTCTCTATCAGGGATGGCTGGACAAAGCAAAGGATGGATATAAGGAAATAAACGGGAAAGATCAGATCGACAGAATCATCATGGTCGATCAGTCTCCACTCAGTACTTCACCCCGCTCCATCCCAGCCACATACACCAAAGCCATGGATGAAATCAGAGAAGTTTTCAGTCAAACAAGAGAGGCAAAAGCTCTTGGATATAAGCCTAGCTTTTTCTCTTTTAACACCCCTGGAGGAAGATGCGCGGAATGCAAAGGCGCTGGCCAACAAATTGTAGAGATGCAATTTCTCTCTGATGTGGTATTGACCTGTGAGGCCTGCAACGGGAAAAGGTTCAAAAGCGATATTCTCGAGATCAAATACAAAGAAAAAAGCATTGATCAAGTCTTGCAGATGACCGTTTCTAAAGCTTTTGATTTTTTCTCTGAACAGACAAAGATCAGGAAAAAGCTGACTCCGCTAGTGGAAGTGGGATTGGGATATTTGAAGCTAGGTCAACCTACCACAACCTTATCTGGAGGAGAGCTTCAGAGGATCAAACTGGCTTATCACCTCATCCACCAGAGGGATAAAAGAACTCTCTACCTCTTTGACGAACCCACAATCGGCCTCCATCCTGATGACATCTCAGTGCTCCTGCTATGCTTTCAAAAGTTGGTGGAGAGAGGGCATACGGTTATTGTCATCGAGCACAACCTGGATGTGATCAAATGCGCTGATCATATCATCGATCTGGGACCAGAGGGAGGAGAAAAAGGAGGCGAAATAGTGGCTCAAGGCCCTCCTGAAGAAATCATCAAATCAAAAAAATCTCACACCTCCCGCTACCTGAAGAAATATCTTCCTTAAATATTTCGTAGGGGCTTGATAAATCAAGCCCACCTTCTTGTTTTTTTATAATAATTTACTGGATTTTGAAATTTTGTAGGGGCTTGATTTATCAAGCCCACCTTATTATGAATTATATTTTTATATTGTAGGGGCTTGATTTATCAAGCCCACCTTATTTTCTTTCTAATTATTGTTTATTTGTCAAAAATGTCTTTAAAATAATTCTCTAAATCCATATTGAAATTCCTGGAAAGGCGATTTTCTCTATCTAATGCCCATTTTAGCGGATTATTTATGATGTATTCTCTAATAGAATCTAACTCCCGGGAAGAACGGACAGAATGTTCATAATAATTGCGTTGCCATTGGAAACTGGGAAAGAACCTATCATGAACAATCTTTGCGGTTTTTGCTTTGAAATATCTAATGATTTTTCCAACCGTTTGCTTAGAATACCGCATTAAATACCAATTCTTCGGCTTTGGATCTGCATGATTTCTTGTAGGGGCTTGATTTATCAAGCCCACCTTATTTTTCTTTGTAAAATTATTCATAGGAACCTGATTTATAAAACTCACCTCTAAATCTTCAATATAATCTTTAACGCGGATTTGACGAATCAAACCTTCACGTATATTTTCATTATTATCTCTGCATGCCTGCTGAATCATATCCCTGCATTCTTTTTTAATAACGACTATCCCATGAACATGATTCGGCATGATGATAAAGGCATCAAGGTCAACACCTCGAAATTTTTCAGGGATTTCCAGCCAAATTTCTCGAATGACATCGCTAATTGGATATGAAATCGTCATCCCATCAACAACATTCCCCAAATAGCAAACTTTGTTCTCTGTGCATATGGTTATGAAATAAGCACCAGGTTGAGAATAATCATAACCTTTCAAGCGAAGTGATTTGCGCACAAGGTTTTTTTGCATATCTATCGCCATTTCTCCTTAATTAAATTGCGGGTTTGACAAATCAAACCCCTACAAAAAAATTAATACGAGGTGGGTTTGATAAATCCAGCCTCTAGAGTAAAGACATACGTTGCTTGTTAATTTTCTCATTATTCATGGATTTTATTGGGAAGTACGTTAGGTAAATCATATCCGTATAAAATAAATTATATGAGCAACACAAAGGTGGGTTTGATAAATCAAACCCCTACAAAATATCAAAATCCAATAAACAATTATGAGAAAAACAATAAGGTGGGCTTGATGAATCAAGCCCCTACAAAATATGAATGACAAAGGGTGGGCTTGATGAATCAAGCCCCTACAATAGAACAGACTCTACAATTTGACATCTCATTTTTTCGATGTTATATGTCTCTACTAATACTAATCTGTCATGGAGACATACGGCTGGCTATCCATTCTCCCTCCTCTTCTGGCTATTTTCCTTGCGATTAAAACGAAACATGTCTACATCTCGCTAGTTCTTGGCATCTGGCTGGGGTGGACCATCATCCATTCCTGGAATCCAGTCTCGGGCCTCATTCATACACTTGGTGCCCTTGTCGCAGTGTTTAAAGACGAAGATAACACACGCGTCGTCCTCTTCAGCGCCATGATAGGAGCGATCATCACCTTCACCCAATATTCCGGAGGGATGAAGGGCTTTATAAACTGGATCGTCGGAAAAGGAGTAGTCAGGACAAGAAAATCAGCAGGCTTCCTTGCCTGGTTCCTGGGATTTATTATTTTTATTGAATCCAGCATATGTGTGCTTGTCTCAGGAGCGGTAGCAAGGCCCATCTTCGATAAACTGAAAATTTCCCGGGAGAAGTTGAGCTATATTCTCGATTCAACATCTGCGCCAAAATGCATACTCATTCCTTTAAACGCCTGGGGGGCCTTTGTTATCGGTCTGCTTGCCACCCAGGGAGTCGAAAATCCTGTTAGAGTTCTGGTTTCTTCTATGCCCTTTAATTTTTATGCGATCCTCGCTTTACTCATCGTTTTGATCACTGTTCTGACAGAAAAAGACTTTGGCCCCATGAAAAAAGCAGAGCATAGGGTTAGAGTGGAAAACAAACTCCTCCGTGACGGAGCTGAACCCCTCATATCCACAGAAGTTATCCAGATGGAAGCAAAAGAAGGGGTTCCTCCGCGCGCTTTAAACATGATTCTTCCTGTTGTTACCATGGTAGCTATGATGCCTGTCGTCCTTCTTATAACCGGGAAAGGAAATTTAATGGAAGGATCAGGTTCAGCTTCTGTCCTCTGGGCAGTTATTGCAGGACTCGCAGTAGGTGCTGTCGCTTACAGAGCCCAAGGAATAATGAAGGTGAAAGAGATTACTGATATTTTCATGAAAGGAGTTGGAGGCCTCATTCCCTTAGCAAGCTTGATGATCCTGGCGTTTGCCATCGGGGACATTTGCGATGCCCTTGGCACTGGCCCCTTTGTTGCCCAGGCCGCCAAATCTACTCTAAATCCAGGCGTTATTCCAACAGTCATTTTTCTTGTCTCCTGCTTCATCGCTTTCTCCACAGGGACCTCCTGGGGAACGTTTGCCATCATGATTCCGATCGCAGTGCCCATGATCAATATCATAGGTCTCCACCCGGGTTTAATCATCGCTGCTGTTCTTGGAGGAGGAGTCTTCGGAGACCACTGCTCCCCTATTTCGGATACAACCATCATCTCTTCCATGGCTTCAGCGGCTGACCATATCGACCATGTAAGAACGCAACTTCCCTATGCTTTAACAGCTGCAGGATTCTCTGTTCTTCTCTTTATCATTTTTGGCTTTGTTTTATGATTGTTGTTTAATAGATCCTGACAGAATAACAATGAAGGTGGGCTTGATAAATCAAGCCCCTACAAAAATTCAAGGTCCTGCGGAAAGATTAGTTATAAGGTGGGTTTGATGAATCAAACCCCTACAATCTGATAATATAACAATTTGTTCGTTTGATGCGTTAAACCCCTGTAGAAGGAGGCATAATCGCATGAAAAAACAATTTCAATCCGTTTTCATTGTAATTCTCTTCGTCCTGTGGACAACCTTCGGCAGTATTCTTTCGCATGCTGCTGATCCTCAATCTTCCTATTTTGAAGCTATAAAAGAATTTGAAAAATTTGTGAAAGAACAGATGGCTCTGGACAAGGCTCCAGGACTTTCTGTTGGATTCATGAAGGGCGATTTCACCTGGACAAAAGGCTTCGGTTTCTCTGACCTTGAAAATAAAGTTCCAGCCAAGCCCGAAAGTTCTTACCGGCTTGCTTCCATAACCAAAACAATAACCGCAATCGCAGTGCTTCAGTTGGTTGAGGCAGGAAAAATTGACCTCGATGCTGAGGTCCAAACCTATGTTCCCTACTTTCCTAAGAAAAAATGGCCGGTAACAGTTCGTCTCCTTCTAGGGCATATTGGAGGAATCAGCCACTATAAAAACTACGATCTGGAAGGGCATATCAAAGTTCACAAAAATACAAAAGAAGCCCTGGCAATTTTTCAAGATTTTGACCTGGTCGCTGAACCCGGTACCAAGTACAATTATTCAAGTTATGGGTTTAACCTCCTGGGTGCTGTCCTTGAGGGAGCTTCGGGCCAATCCTACGGAGATTACATCAAAAAACACATCTTCGAACCTCTCGGTATGGAAAATTCTCGTATGGACGACCCTGAAGACTTGATTTCGAACCGAGTCAGCGGATATCGCCTCGTTAAAGGTGAAGTCAAAAATTCAGAATTTGTCGACGTCTCAAGCCGTTTTGCTGGAGGAGGCACTCGATCTACCGTTGTCGACTTGCTCAGGTATGCCAAAGGAATAATCGAGGGGAAACTCCTAAAGAGGCAGACATGGAAGCTTCTGTTCACTTCCATGGCTACCCGCGAGGGCAGCTTTACAGGCTATGGCATGGGGTGGGGTGTTCGACCGTGGAGAGGCCATTTCCAGGTGAGCCATAGCGGCTCCCAGCCTGAAACAAGAACATATATTCTTATCTTTCCCGAAGAAAATTTTTCTATCGCCGTTGCCTCAAACCTGGAAGGTGTCAATCTTACGCCTTATGTTAGAAGGCTGGCTGAGCTGGTGCTTGAGGAAGATTTCGACAGCCTCGCCTATGCATCTGATACGGCTGAACAGGTCATCTATGACAACTGCGCCCAGGTTTTCTCTTACGGAATGAGCAGTTTAGACTGGCATGGTACCCATATTTCGAAGGATGAGATGGAATTGACCGCGGCTTTCTCTTATTTTAATGAATATGTCGACAAAAAATCCTTAAAAAAGGATTTCAAAGAAACAAAAAAGAAGATCGAGGATGGTTTTCATCCGGTCTCGAAACAAGCATTAATAAAAGTTGGGTCCTTCATAGCATCTGCCCTGAGAGAAAGTCTTGGTGAAGAAAAACTCCAGATTTATCATAAAAGCGGTCCCCTAGCTTTTTTCAGTGATTATATTGAAATCAGCAATAAGTGGCCTTCCCACAAAAAAAATTACAGGTTTACAAAAAGCTTCGCTAAATTAATCTCGAGCTGGGAAAAAGACTGGAAGGCAGCCTACACTGATTACGTCCGCAATCTATTGATCACAGTTAACACAGATTTTGATGAATTAGGCCCCGAATTGAAGAGAACTTTCTCCGGAACAGGTCTCTATCCGGACTTCAGCAGGGATATGGAAAGGGCTGGATATTATTACTTATGGAAAGATGAAATCAAAGATTCTTTAAAGATCTTCAACTTAAGCCGCGAACTCTATCCTAATTCTCCTCTTCCATTAAGTAACCTTGCCGGAGCTTATATCTGGACGGCAAAAGTGGATGAAGCCCGAAAACTCTTCAAGCAAGCCTTTGCCTTGAATCCTGATCACCCCAGTGTGAGTTTGAACGAGTTTCGCTATCTTGGAAGACGTCTCGAGGATAAAGAGAAAACGAAAGAAACCTTTGCTCTGTTAGAAATTGCCCTGGAGCTTTACCCTAAGAACGCCGAGCTTCATGAAGAAATTGCAGATATTTATCTTGAAGCCGGCCAAAAGGAGAAGGCTGGAATTTTCTATAAAAAGGCCCTGGAACTCGACCCCAAACTCGAGGAAGCCAAATCGAAGCTTGAAGAGCTTGAAAAAGAAAAGAAAGAATAAAAAACATAAAAAGAAACATTTTTGAGAAGGGTAAAAATGAAAAAAGGCATAGGAGATCTTTTTCAGAAAGAAACAAAATATCTCAGAGGCAAGCTTGGCGGTGGCCCCCTTTTCTGGCAGTCCCAACCTGAAACGTACAAACGCTATCCGCAAGCTCCAAAAGTTAAGCTTGAGCTCCCCGAGAAGGATGGGGGGATGCCTCTCTGGCAGGCCATAAATCGCCGCCGCAGTGTCAGGAGCTTCAGCGAAATACCCCTAAAAAAATATGTGCTCTCCCAGCTCCTTTGGGCTTCTCAAGGAATCACGATGGAATCCATGGGCTATGAGTTTAGAGCAACTCCTTCGGCAGGAGCCCTGTATCCGGCAGAAACTTACCTTATTATCCACAATGCTGAGGAAATTGATCCTGGAACTTATCATTATGGGGTAGAAAATCATGAGCTGGAGCAACTCAAGCTTGGAGATTTTCGAGATGAAGTCGCCCGAGCTGCTCTCGACCAGGATATGGCTTTCTCTGCAAACGTCGTTTTTATCTGGACAGCTGTTTTTGCAAGATCAAAGTGGAAATACAATCAAAGAGCTTACCGGTATGTTTATCTCGATGCTGGCCATATCGCGCAGAATCTCGCTCTGGCAGCGGTCTCTTTAGGTCTGGGGACATGCCAGATTGCTGCCCTTTATGATGAAGAAGTCAACTCACTCCTAGATGTCGACGGCGAAGAAGAAAGCGTTCTCTACATGACTGTTGTCGGTCGCCCTCTGTGAAGCTTGCACAAACGAGATAATTTCACAACATAAATTTAAAGAAAGGTCTTGGAGAAACTTAATATGAGGAGGGACATTATGAAAAAAAAGTATTTCATCATTGCTTTTCTGATGTTTTTCTTGACCTCATTTCTCGTTTTCCCCTCAAATGAGAGTCAAGAGGAAAAACCCTGGCAATGGAGCCTGGAGAAAATTAAATCTAAGGTGGCAAAGGTAAGAGCAGGAAAGGGGCTCACTCCTGAAAGCTGGCCGAATGGAGCGAAGGTAGCTGTAGCCCTCTCTTTTGATTTCGATGCGGAGACAAATGCTTTAAGAGATAATAAAATCTCTCCTGGGATTTTTTCTCAAGGGGAGTATGCAGCTCGAGCAGCCATGGTCAGAATCCTCCTTCTTCTCGATAAATACGATATCCCGGCTACCTTTTTTGTGCCCGCTGTATCCGCGCTGCTCCATCCAGAGGAAATAAAAGCGATTGTGGCCAAAGGAAGACACGAAATAGGACTTCACGGCTGGATTCACGAGAGAAATTCTCTTCTCTCCGAAAAAGAGGAGAGAGAGCTGATGACGAGATCTTATGAGACACTTAAAAAAATCACCGGAAAGGCCCCAACAGGAATCCGAACTCCTTCCTGGGATTTCAGCCAATCCACCCTTAAAATAATAAAAGAGCTGGGCCTCCTCTACGACAGCAGCCTTATGGCTGATGACCGACCGTATGAACTTCTCGAAGAAGGCAAGCCAACAGGAATTGTAGAGCTTCCAGTGGAGTGGCTTCTTGACGATTACCCCTATTTTGGCTTTGATAGATACTCGAGCGTGCGTCCCCATATTGCTCCAATGGATGTCCTTTCCATCTGGGCTGCTGAATTCGATAAGGCCTATGAAGAAGGAACCCTTTTTCTTTTGACCATGCATCCTAAATACACCGGTCATCGAAGCAGAATCATCATGCTCGAAAGGCTCATCCAACGTATAATCGCTTACAAAAACGTATGGTTTGCAACACACGAGGATGTTGCACGTTACGTGAAGAACAGCATACAGAAATAAACTAATACAAACGCAATTATTTCAGTGTCATCGCGAGGAGCGAAGAAGATTCCTTCGCTTGTCATTGCGAGCCCCGCAGGGGCGAAGCAATCTCGCAAAAAGGTAGAGATTGCCGCGCTTCGCTCGCAACGACGGATTGCCGCGCCCTTTCAGGGCTCGCAATGACATTGTAAAAATATATATTGCGTTTATATTAGTGGGTTTTTAAAATTTTTTATGTAGGGGCTTGATTCATCAAGCCCGCCTTGTTATATGATTTAAATAAGCCTTGTGAGCGAAGCATGGAAACCCTTGCCACTGTTTTTTATAACAGAGCGAATAAGCACGAGGTTGCTTCGCTCCAAAGAGTACTGGCAATAACAAAAAACGGAGGTGTCTTATGAAAGCAAGAAATATCTTCCTTAAACATTTATTTACATTCATCTCTGGTTTTCTCTTATTGGG
>SMTZ1_10001790_pt1 | contig 21656 bp, 40 predicted proteins | sample DeeMarSWOR136_30_FD_25667 | JGI IMG/M metagenome (IMG submission 25667) | reverse complement strand
GCCACTCAGTTAAAACCCTACATTAGGCCTACATTAGGCCTACATCAGCCAAGAACCCCACATATCTCACAATGCAAGCTAAAACCGGTACCCCGCTCCCTGCTAAATGTAAGTTTTATCGCTCGATTAACCTTAAATTATCTATTTTCAAGGCCAGGCAGAGCGGAAAAACGGCCGGCTGCGGGGCGCGGGACATAGAAAAAAAAATTTAGAAAATATTTTTTAGGCAGGGGCCCCTTTTGCCAACTGTAAAGTTTCTTTACACTTCGTATCAAATAGCGGGAGCAGAGCGCAGAAAAATCGCGGGGGGGAAGAGGGACCCAGACGGTATGCCCCCCGCCCGCAGCAGGGGCCTCCCCCCGCCCCCGTGCCGTGCCCGTGTCAGCCCGTGCCGTCGTCATCGTCTCCCAGCTCGGACGGCAGCCGCCCGCGCTCCCGTTCGCCCGCCTGCCCCAGCACCGTGTCTATCACGCTCGCCGTGGTGCTTAGGCTAAGTTCCCGTTTTTCCACAGGATAATCGCCACGGAGCCGGTGCGCATCGATCCGGGCCTTCTGTTTTATGGACCAGATTGGCATCTTTTTCGAGTAGACAACCTGGCCTTTTTTGGAGTCGTAGAAGGGTTTCACCTCGAAGGCGTGGAGCTCTCTTTTCAGCTCTTCGGCGAGCGCCTCTCGTGTGATACCTATGGAATCCAGGTAATTTCCCATGGATTCCGGGTGGATTTCGGTGAGTTTTACGGGCATGATTTTCTCCCCTTTTGTGGACAAGGTGTAAAGAAACTTTACACTACTGTAAAGAAACTTTACAACATCCCCCCCAGGGGCGAGCGCCAGGCAGCTCTATTTCTCGGGGAGTCTCATGACTACGAACAACCTCTTTTTTTCCCATTTATGGTATTTTTTTCTTGACAAGTCTTTCCCTTTGTGATCTTATACACCCAAAAGGTGCATAAATCTAATGACAGGAGGGTAGCTGTATGAAAACAAACTTAGGGATTCCGGATACTTCAGGCGATATGCTCGCCCTTGTAGATGAACTCGAATTGCTCATTCGCCCCGTGGCGCTCGCACGGGAAAAGGCCGGATTCGGGGCCGCTCGCAAGCCTTACCGGTGTAATGAGCCCTGTTGTGACGGCTGTACTGAGGGCTGGATTGATGAAAGCCGGGTAGTGCAAGGCCCGGATGATGAAATTCTGTTCCTGTCCGTGTGCTCCGATGATTGTACTGCCTATCAGTATGAGATTGATTATCAGCGTGAGTTATGGGGAATGGATGTTGATTGTCCGTTTTAGGGGTTTGTCGGGCAAGCCCGACTTTTCTGCGAGGTGCGCGTGCCGATGTTAATCAACCTGCGTAAATTAAGGGAACATTACCTGAATCCGTTGCACCTTTATTGCCGTTTCCGCGATCTTGGTTTGGGCAAATTCGCGGCACGCCGCCTTGCGTATCTCTTAACCTTAAAAATCGTTTGAAAGGGGGAAAGTTATGCTTTTTACTGAAGAAGGAAAAGTAGTGCTCGCGGTGCCGTCGTTGCAAGGCGATATCGCCCCGGACTGTCCGCGCTGTCACGTGGTTGGAAGTATGCTCAATTCATCTTTGAATAGCTACACGGACCTTGCCTGTAAACACTGCGGTTATGTCACGCCGGACGCCGGGTTTTATCTGGTGGAAAAGAGGAAAACAAATGAACCCGATACCGTCGGGAGCGCCCGCGCTGCGGCCCTGCAAGTCACTAAGGATAAGCTCTTGGATATCAACAACGAACTCGATGACCTGCGCTATCGCCTGCGGAATTGGGAACGTGCCTATGCCAACGATGTCCTTTGCCCGAGCGACCAGGAAGAGATTACGGATTGGATAAATGTCTTGCGCGAGATGTTTATCGATCTTTACGTCAAGGCCCAATTAATCACTCAGGATTGATCTTTTACGGTAGGGCACGGCTCGCCCCGCGCCCCTCCGCAAGGGATTGGCCCTTGCTTGGAACTCATAGAACGAAGGAGTAGCGGTATGAAAAACGTAACGGTGAAGTTGGACGGCAGCAAGCTCATGATCGAGGTGGACACGGCCAAGGACTTCGGCCCTTCCAAGTCGGGTAAGACGATCATTATCGCATCGACCGAGGGGAACCAAAAGGTCAATGTGGCAGGGCAGGACGTAATGATTGGGTTGAACGTCTACACAAAGAGGTAGTCTGGTTTGGCCGGGCATGGCCCGGCCTTTTCAAAGGAGCAATGCATTATGAAATTGATAAGAGACGGTTATATCATTACGGCGCATTTCGAACGCGGCACAGTCACCCATTGGACAAAAGATGAAGACATGGCCCTGGAAAACGTCCGGGTTTTTCGCAAGGCGGGCGTCCGTGCTGAGTTTAGGCCCAATTACCTCTTTAGCGCCGAGGAAAGGGAGTTCAATAAGGAAACGAAAGGAGAACTGTAACCATGTTCATCATCGAATCGATAAGCGCCTATGGCGTAAAGACAAGCCCTGCCCGTTTTGGCCGCATGGAAACGCCTCACCCTGGAGATGTCATCGACTTCGGCGACAATATAGGCAATTTCCCGTATACCGAGGGCCGCTATGGGCGTGTGGAAGAGGTTGGAACGGATAACCCCGAGGTCGGGTGGGTAAACGCGGGCGAGCTACACGTTTGTTGCGGCAACGCCAGTGTCTTTCTTCACGAGGACGGTTCCTGCTCTATTTCGGGCGGGCCGTTCGCCGTCATTAAGATCAAAGACCTCGAACCTACCAACGAACTCAAAACGGTTCTATTCTGGAACTGGGGCGATCATTCGCCAGGAGCTGACCAGGGCGTTAATTATCACCTGGCCAGGCCCGTCTTTCGGCTCAAAAACCTTCAGAACGGGGGCAACGTGAATAATGACTGAAATCAGCAAGCTCATACATGGCAATATGTCCAAACTCCACGAGAGGATAAAGGCCGAACAATGCCCATTTTGCGGCGCGGAAAAGAACGTAATCATTTATGACAGCCCTGAAATCGATGGCGTGGACGCCTTACAGGCCTGCTCCTGTATCGATTGCGAGGGGGAATGGACGGAAGCATATCGGTTTCACCGCGTTCTTTTGAGTGACGAAACGGGCAAGTTTCACGTTATCTTGATGGATTAAAAAAGGGGGGGATACCATGGGAAAAGCGGCAAAGATTACAGGGACATGGGCGAACTGTAAAGCCTGTGGGCAGGAGATGGCGCCGGGAAACGGTTGCAGCAGTATCCATATTTACGATATGCCAAACGGCGAAAAGTGGAAGCGCGTAGCATGGGGCCGCGAGCAACGCTATCAGGCGCCTTCAGAAAATGAAGCGTGCCACGATTGCAATGCCATGCCGGGCCAGTACCATCACCCAGGCTGTGACATGGAAGAGTGCCCGAAATGCGGCAATCAACTCTTAATGTGCGATTGTTGGGATTGATTACCAGCTTACAAAGCATTAAATAGTTTTATTAAAAATAAGGAGACAGCGGTATGAATATCATCCAGAAAATCAAGAAAGAGCAGCACGGTTTCATTTTGTCCGACGATGTGGCAGCCCTTACAGAACACGATCGTTTCACGCGGTGTTTAGTCCGGTGCGGATGCGGGCGCTTTGTGTGCCCTGTCCAAGATGTCGCCCATTTTGTCGCTATCGTGGAAAAATCAGGCATTGACTACGTTCGGGACGTTTCATTGGCCATAAACTAAAAGACGGCTCACCAGAATGCCCGAGGTCAGGACTTTGTGACCTTGGGCATACCTAAGCAAGGGGGAAATCATGGAAAAACTTTTAATATGGGCGGCGATCATTGTTTACGTACTGCTCGTTCTTTGGAGGGGATAACATGGGACCGGGGTGAAACGCCGGAGCGCCCGGCAATCGAGTTCGTCACTGACGACTAACCTTCCTGCCGGGCGATAGGTTAATGAATAAAGAAATTAGAAGGACAGAAAGGAGCATATATGAAAAAGCAGAAAAAGTATACAGCCATCGAAAAGGCGTGCATTCTGCTCCGAGACATCGAAGAGCATTCCGAGGGCCGAACGCTCGCTCTGTCACGCAAGTACAACTGGCACCCATCGACCGTATCGCGGATTCTGATCACCCTCGCCAGGCAAGGGCTTCTACACAAGGAAAAGGACGGTAGCTTTTCTTCGGTCTATGTCTGGATGGAGGCCAACTGATGAAACGCACAATACAGGGGACAAGGTACGATACCCGCAAGGCTATTCGTATCGATTCCGCAGGTGACGGAGTGCAAGGATCGCCCAATTTTTGCCACTTCACCCTGTATCGCACAAAGCGGAGCGGCAAGTTTTTTGTGGTGGGTCACGGCGGTTTTCTTTCACGGTTCTACACGCTCGACGGTGTTTACCATCGACGCATAATACCGATAACCACCCACGAAGCTGAGGAGCTTTTCGATTTCTATTTCAATGCAGAAGAGGAAATCTTCGAGCCTGTCTAAAGAAAAGGGGGTTTCGGCCCCCTATATCATCTCTCCCTTTGATCCCTTAATGCCCGCCCAACGCTTCAGTACACTTGGAAACGCGCATACCGTTCGCCGCGAAGGGGGCTTTTCATGCCATATGCAGTTCATATAGAAGATCGCACCGCATTCGATTAATTCCTTCCGGTGTTTATCCCTGAATAATCGCCCGTTTCTTCCAAACAACCTGCCTATTGAGTCCCAGCCTTTGATTGCGACCTCATCTTCATAATCCGGCGGGCTCTTAAATTTTTGTGGCTTCTTTTCTTTTTCCATATTATACCCTGTTCCTGCGCCTGCTGTTCTTGGCTGTTTTGTTCCTGTTTTTCCTCCTTTTCCATTTTTTACCACGTAACGTAGTCCGCATTTCTTCTGGCGATAAATCGGGATAAAGACTTGGATACGTCGCACCGCTTCTCCCGATGCTTTTCCAGAAGATAGGAATATTTAACCGTTTCATGTTTTTTGACTTTCCTTTATTTTTTCATGTAACGTCCGCTTTCTTAGGCATTCGCAAACGAAAAACATCGCTTCACCTTCCATAGTTCGAAAGTCCTCTGAAGCCGCTATCCTTAAATCTTCCAATATGTCATCGCTATCATATTGTGAAAAATCCAAAATAAGGGGCTTTTTTTGCCCTTTTTCCTGTGACCCTGCCTGAGGTATGTATTTTGCCGCGTTCGTCGAACCTGGGCTATCCTGGTGAGAATTTTTGCTATTTGCGGCCATATCCCCGTCCCCCTGGAAAACGGTTTTTCGATCTTCGTAGTCGCACCCCATGATTTCGACCATATGGCGTTCGTTCTTGCGCCATTGATAGTAATGATTCTGGCACAGCCCCCAAGCCACCCTGGCGGCACGGCACAAATCAACCTTGCATTCTTTGGAAGCCATTTCCGAGACAATCTCCTTTCCCCGCTCACAATCCAAACATTTCGAATAATCCGTGGGGGCCCATGAAAGCGTTTCTGATTTGTCTCTTCTCTTTGCCGATTTCTGGCGTTTAATACAAGCCGTTTTTAACATTCTGACCGGTTGCGATCCGTAAATACAAACCATGGCGTCCGGCCCGTTTAATACGGCATCGGCAAGATCACCCATTAAAGTTCGCCTCCGCAATGCGGGCACGTTTTCTTCGGTTTTGTATCGCCGGGCCTGACTTCCTGTCGCAGCCGCTTTACGCTCCAACCCAACTGAACGGCTTTTTGAAGCAGCTCTTCCTGTTTTTCTTTATCCTGTACGCCCGCCACGGAGGCAAAGTGACTGTGACTAAGCGGATAATGCCGGATGCGCGATGGTATAGCCGCCGCAATGAACATCCAATTCCTAAGTGTTTTCTGGCTTTTGTCCGGTATGATCTGGGCAAATTCCTCGCCAAAAAAACCTTCGCATTGATTCAAGAAATCGCCGAACAGCCACGGCAGGTCTTCATTGAAATACATCAACGTCTGAGCGACTTCTTCGGCCTCTTCTATGTCTGCTGGCCGACGGTTGAATAACAGCTCTCTTCGGCCATATTTAACCAGGTCCGTCATAGCGTTCCTCCAATGATTTCATTAGTAAAATTACGAGCATTTCGAGCTGGTCTTGATAAGATAGCGACCCACGGTGCGCGGCGGCATGGCAGATAGTGCAAAGAGGGATCACCGTAGAGTCGGGCGCCTTGGTTCCTATGCCCGTCAAGCCGGGCAAGCTGATGTGGTGGGGGTGTGAAGGCGCATGAATACCACAGGACACACAAGGCCGGAGGCGTATCGATTCGAGATAGGGTTTACACCGCCAGTTTTTCTTTTTAGCTAAGACTATATCGACAACTTTTCCCATTTTTATAACTTATCCCATTGATAATATTATAAATAACCTTCCTATCAACATCGTACCGCTTAGATAGGTTCGTTACTGTCACGCCACCGGAATAAAAGTTTTTGATTTGTAAAGCATCATTATCGGTGAGCTTTGCAAGGGGATGATTGCTTCCTTTTGGCCCTTTATGCCTACCCTTACGCACACAATCAGAAGTATTATCAGAATCCGTTCCTAAAAATAGATGATCTGGGTTCACACATGATGGATTATCGCATTTATGACAAACCAATAACCCATCCGGTATTTTTCCAAAATGAATCACATAAGAAACACGGGGAGCCATTTGGACGTTACCGAAGGCAAGAATTTGACCGTAACCACCGCTTTTAGCGCCAATCCATTCCCAACACCCGTCCTTGCTTTTCCTTACTTTAGAAAAAAACCTTTCCTTCAATGGCTTTTCTCTATTTTTGTATGGCAACAGACCTTCCCTGATTGACGCCCATCTATGTTCATGGCAACAATGAAATGTTTTTGAATTTTTCCTTCTCGTATCTGTGACGTTCTTCTCTTTACCGCAATAGAAACATCGCCGTATCACTTTATTATTTCCCTCCATTCTCCGCCTTTGTATTGCATCATTACCCACTTATAACACGGCCACATTTCCCTTGCAACTTTAAACTTTAAAATAGAATCCTCACGCACAAAGCCCCCTTTAATTTCAACACATTCGAAGTGGTCGGGGTACTGGACAAAGAAATCCGGGGTATAAAAGGTTTTTCTCGCCAGCCGAAACTTAACCCCCTCGAACCAGTACGCTACGATTTCCCCTTGAAAAACGCCGGGACGCAGGACATACGATTCATACCGCGCCTCGGTTTTGTTCATTTTAGGGCCCTTTTTGTCCACTTTTTGATCATTTACATTGGCAATCTTGCTGTTTTTTGGGTCAACTTTGCCAATCTTTTTCAGATAATCCATGAGCCATTTATTATCAAATCCGCTCATTCAATAAACCCCGTGGTCTTTTAAGAGCGCCTTATAATAAGAAATCTTTTTTTGGAGGGCAGCGTGTCGGTTTCTGGACTGTAAAATCTCACTCGCCGGTATGGTAATTGAATCTAAAATGCAATGATGTTTATAGTCTACAAGGCGCATATAAAAAGCGTGCTTCGATTCAGGAACATAAATCTCAAGGTCTACGTCAGGTGGTAAAGGCGGGATATCAATCGGTTTCCCATTCATTAACTCGGACATAGGGCCATCCCTCCCTTCTCTTCTCTTCCAGGCATTTCAGGCAAATTGGATCCATTTCAGCGTAATGCCACCGGCACACTTCCGGGTGAACCCGACGGCCCACCTTTCGACCGGCAACAGGGTATCGACAGAGGATTATGTTATTTTTTTCGTTTAACATTGTAATCTTTTACAACAAAACCCTTCTTTTTGTTTCCGCGCAACTGTGGTCCCCAAACCCAACTACCAACATATTTACCCATAAACGGTTTTTCTTCACCGAATGTTTTGATATGACGACGACACCAATGCTGCCGCATGGTATTCCCATTTTTCGCCTTCCAAATTGCTATTTTGCGATACGTTGTCTGATTTTCTCAAGTTCCCTTTCATGCGCCATCTTAAATGGCCGTTCATATTCTTCGTATAGATATTTCATATCGTCCGGCGTTTCATAAAAGTTCCAATCCAGCATTTCATGAAAATTAACAATCATGCGGTTCCATTTTTCTCCCATGCCCCATTCATACAGCTCAACAAGATAAAATTCCCCATCCTTCAATTTGCTTAATACTCTACCCTGCCATTTTGGTCGCTTTAATTGCTCTCCATCTAAATCCTGCCACTTAAAAGAATGAAAATAATGGCCTTCCAAGGGTACGTTTAATTCGTTATCGTATTCTTTGGGATCGTAGTTTTCTTTTTCTTCCATTTTCACCCTCCAGACTTGAATAATCATCAAATCGTTGCAAGTAGTGGCAAAATACATATATATATATTTTATATATGCCACGACTGCCACGACTTAAGATGCTTGAAATCATTAGGTTTTTTGGTGGCAATTTAGATATTTGCCATTACTTGGCGTTTGCCACTACTTTCTTTAATGATTCCGTGAGCTTAGTTGTGGCAAACCAAAGTAGTGGCAATTTTTGCCACGATGCCACTACTTGCACTTTCTTGTATAATGGTACATTTTTCTCAAATAATGATATTTTACGCCTGTGTAAAAAAAATAGTTCAATTATATTCATTACTTAGTTGTGGCAAATGACATTTTCAGTCATTAATATAGACCAGAAATTGGTTACTTTTTCCGCGTTTCTTGGCGATATATCCAAGGTCGAAAGCGTTTTTCAAATAACCGCGTGCCGTTCGTTCCTGACATCCAAGGAAATCCATAATTTCATATTTCAAAAGTTTAACGCTGGGCGCCTCGCCCTTGAATGTCGTCTTGATCATTTCGACAATCTTATCTGGCGGGCACTCTATGAATGGGTCTATATGGCCTAATAAAAGATGTTCATCACGTTCTAAATAAAAAGGCTTATATGGTTTTTTAGCATCCCGCATTTTAGTGATTTCAAGTTCACGCAAAACCCTTTTTTTTGCAGGGGTTTCAACGTAAACCATAATCGTGAAGGCCCAATCGCATATAGAGATTGCCCCCCTAACTCGATATTTATTTGGAACTTTATTCTCGGAATTGGGCTTTCCAAAGTGATGAATTACAATACAAGATGTGCCACAAGAGGCGTTTATATCGGATAATACGTCTACGATCATCCGCATTTTAACATTATCGTTTTCATTTTCAGTGTGCATATTTGACAGGCAATCATATATAATGACTTCTGAATCGGAACGGGATATAACCCCACGCAGTTCTTCCCGTTCTCCTTTAAGGCTGAGATTAAACCGCCTTTGCCTCGGCAGGAATTTAATATTCCTTAAATCACTGGCAGGGATCCCCAGGCCATTACTCATCGTTATTATCCGTTTTTTTTCGGTAATTTCAGGGTTTTCCCATTGGCAAATAAGAACGCGCCTTGGCCGTGTTACCTTAAAATGGTTCAACCAATCCCAACCCTTGGCAAGGTGGATAGCGAGCTCAAGGCGTAAAAGGCTTTTCCCAACGCCTGATTCTCCGGCAATAAGCACATGAGAATTTGCCGGCATGATCCCATTACCTATTATCGGTTCAAATTTATCATCTTCAATGGCTAGCATTTCGTCTATAGTGTTAAATTCACTCGGAGGTTTCCAAGATGGATAATGCTTGGCCAGGTCCGTAAGCATTTCTCGGGCCTTATCGTCGCCCTGATCGAGGATGAAATCGCTCACGTCGCCCTTTTCCGGGAGGCCAGGCAGCCGGATTATTTTAACAGTCGATGCAAAACCGTATAGCTTACCGGCAATGGTTTCGGCGTGCCGTTCACCTGGACCGTCATTGTCTGGTATAACATAGACGAGTTTCCCATGAAGCGGCGCCAGGATATCGTGGTCTTCGCATTGCTTTTCAAGTTTATCCGCGCCCATGGGATTGCAGGTCGCAGGCAATCCAAGTCTTTTGAGTTCTTCGACATCTTTTTCTCCCTCTACGAAAAATACGCCTTTCCGTTCCATGATATCTGGAAGGTTGTAAAGAACCAGGCGCACGCCTTTCAGGTTCCAAACGTAATCTTTCGTTTTGCCAGGCCTGCGTTGTCGGAAATCTTTCGGATCATATCGGACCACTTCATATTGGAGCTCGCCGGATTCGTTCGTGTAGGGATAAGTCGCTACGATGGTTTTTTTGGAAGAGATGAAAGGGTTTTCTTTTGGTTGGGTTGTTTTGGGTTTACCGCCGTTCCCGCCGTGTGGATGGTTTACTTTGTATTCTTCCCCGGCCCGCCGGGCGGCTTCTTCGAAGGTGAGGCTGTCAAGTTCCTGCAGGATGGATATGTAATCGCCGGACTTTTTACACTGTCGGCACCAGTATCGTTCTTTGCCTTGCCGGATGTTGATTATGAATCGATCTTCGCCATCTCCACAGAACGGGCACGGCCCGGCATATTCGTTCGCGGTCTTTTTCTTGAAGGGAAATCCTCGGCCTTGCAGGTCGTCAAGAATCTTCATACCCGGCCTCGGGTAAAAAATACTTGACAAGAGTTCCCGGAAGTGGTAACTTTACTGAACATTGGGGATGCCTCCGTTGGGGGCAAATAAAAAGACAGGTATCTTTAGTCAAAATGCTCGGTTAGCTGCTCTAAAGATACCTGTTTTTGTGTCGCTCGATAAATTTTAAGAAGATTTGTAATTGAAATGTTTAACCCTTGGAGATATCTACTTAATACGGATCGAGATATCTTGTGATATTCTGCCCACGCGCAAGGTGCGTCGCCTTCTATTTCAAGGTATTCAAGGAGTCTATACATGGTACGCCACCTTATACCATTTATGGGAATTTGTCAACTGTTTTTTTAGGCGGGACTTGATTTGTTTACACGAAAACCCAACCCGACGCAACGCTTTTCCTCATAAGAACCTAATATTTTTCTTGACTTTTATTCCCATTTCTGGTACTATGCACCAAAATAAACCAAGAAGTAAAAAGGAGGAAAAAGCCGTATGAAATTATCTTTTGAGGACGATGTTTTTATTTGCCACTCATCATATGATGAGCGGTTCATTCCAAAAGAGGCCAGGTTTCGATGGAACCCGCATAAAAAAAAGTGGTGGACTGACGATCCTGAAAAAGCCTTGCGCCTCGTGAAATATGCCGACGAACCCACTATCCAGCGCCTTGAATCCATCAAAGAAGATCGACAAAAAGCCTTGGAGCAATCCCGCGCAACGGACGCAGACATTGAAATTCCAGCTCCTGATGAACTCCAATATCTACCGTTCCAAATGGCAGGAATTTCTTATGCGATTCAAAGAAAAAACACTTTTTTTGGTGATGAAATGGGCCTTGGGAAAAGTTGCCAAGCCATTGGAACTTGCCTAATTCTAAACACTTTTCCGCTTCTTATTGTATGTCCTGCATCGCTTAAGTTGAATTGGCGCAACGAAATCAGGAAGTGGGCCCCAGCATTAAGAGCCCTAATTGTTAATGGGAGATATTCAGATGGAAAAGATTTGCGAAGTATGTGGAAAAAAGTTCAAGACAAGGAAATCGAAGCAACGTCTCTGCAGTCGGCTATGCGCTGGCGTTCAGACATCGAAGCGATGCAAGGGAAAACCCGGAACAAAGAAGCCGAGAGTGACGAAAGTTTGCGAGTGGTGCGGAATGAAGTATTCAAACCTGCCAAGCCTAATGAAAGATCGGAGGTTTTGCGGAGGATCATGCCGAGGGAAATGGAGGATGGCAACGCAACCGCACCCCATGACAACTCCCGAGGCGCGAAAGAAGGCCGCCGAAAAACGGAAAAAACGGCCCTTTCCGGCAATGAGAGGGGGCAATGGCAAGCCCCTCCCTGTGCCACAACAGGCACTGGCTTGGGCTTTGGGGCGGGGATGGACAACGAAAACCGTAATGAGCTTGAACGGACACCCATACAAACTGGACATTGCAGAACCGGAAAAGAAAATCAATGTGGAAGTAGACGGACAATCTCACTACAGCAGGAAAGAGACAGACGCAAAGAGGGATCAACTGTTGGCAATGGCAGGATGGAAAGTGATCAGAGTTTCAAACAAGGAGATACGTTCCGTCCTGCTTGGCCTGATGGACCCCACGTAATCATCATAAACTATGACATATTGGAGTCTTGGATAAGCCAATTGGATAAGATGAAGTTTCAATGTGCAATCGCTGATGAAATACATTTCTGCAAGAATTTCAAAACAATCAGGGCTAAAGCAACGCATAAAGTAGCAAAATCAATCCCACATTTCTTGGCTTTATCGGGCACACCTATTCTTAATCGTCCTGCCGAATTAATCACGCCATTGCGAATTCTTGGAGTATTCAACACACTTTTTGGAAATTGGAAAAGTTTTGTTACCAAGTATTGCGCTGCCTTTCAAGGTCGGTTCGGATGGGACACTACCGGTGCATCGAACCTTGAAGAATTACAAGACAGGCTCCGCAGCACGATCATGGTGCGCCGTCTTAAAAAGGACGTGCTCACTGAGCTACCAGCGAAGCGGCGACAGATCATTGAATTACCGTGGAACGGTGCCGAACAAATTCTTGAAAAAGAACGTATCGGCTGGCAGGAAGCAAACCATCGCCTGGAAGAACTGCAGATTGCGGCCGAGATTGCAAAGGCCTCTGATGATCCCGAGGTCTACAGGGAGGCCGTGCAAGCCCTGAAGCGCGAGGCGGTCGTGGCCTTTTCGACCATGAGCAAACTGCGTCACGATACCGCCGTGGCGAAGGTTCCCCAGGCCATAGAGCACCTTGACAACGCAGTTGAGGCATCGGGTAAGGTTATCTGTTTTGCTCATCACCACGACGTGATTAGCGCTATCAGCGACCATTTTGGAGACAAGGCCGTTGTCTTAACTGGCCGCACAAAGAACGAGGACCGGCAAAAAGCGGTAGATCGGTTTCAGAATGACCCTGATTGCACCCTTTTTATTGGATCAATACAAGCCGCCGGCGTCGGCATAACGCTCACGGCGGCCAGCCATGTGGTTTTCTGCGAGCTGGATTGGGTTCCCGGGAATATGTGCCAGGCCGAGGATCGGGCCCACCGGATCGGCCAACAGGAAAGCGTCCTTATTCAACACCTGGTATTCGACGGCAGCCTGGACGCGAACATGGCGAAAACCCTGGTTCATAAGCAAGCGATCATCGAAAAAGCCCTCGATCTGGAAACCGAAAAAGACGAGGAAACCGAAGATCGCGATATGATTCTGGCCGAATCCGTTGTGTCCGACGAAGTGAAGCGATCGGCCGCCCGCTCCGCAAAACGTGCCGACCTGGACGCGGAGGCGGCCCGGCTGACCGAGGATCAAATCAAAGCGATCCATGCGGCCCTGGTTCGATTGGCTCAAATGTGCGATGGGGCCATGGCTTTGGACGGTATGGGATTCAACCGGATCGATACGGCGATCGGACATGATCTGGCGTATCGGGTTTTCTTAACGCCCCGGCAGGCGGCTCTTGGTAAAAAGATTGTTCAGAAATATCGGGGCCAGTTGGGTGAGGACATGATGGAAGCGATTGGAGGTTAATTATGGGAAATCAATTATGCCCTCTTTTTGTCTTGGGGTACATTGCGAATGGACATAATCCATCACCGGATCCTGATGAGGGAACTGAATGTCTTGGTGACCAATGTAGCTGGTTTGAAGGATACCACGCTCGTTGTGCGATTTTAGATATAGCTTACAGATTAAATCGTGTGATTTTGGCTCTCCACGAAAAATTAACAGATGAGGACTGTAATTAATGTTTACGGCGATCTTAGCAGGGGCTTTCGTGTGCGGTATCATCCTGGCAATGAACGAAGGCTATTGGTTCCCGATTGCAAATTTTATCGGGGTTTTGATGTGTTTCATTGTGGTTTTAATCTATCGGAAAAGGAAACAATAGGGGTCAAAATTGGATGGGTTGTGTCCGTTGATAAGTTTAACTTAATTTAGCGTGCTCCGGTCGGTATTCATAATAACCTGCAGTATAGATACTGCCATTAATCGGGGATATGGAGAAAAGCTACTGACCGGGGCACGACCAACAAATAGCTGGCAGTGGCGGGTAGTTGGTCCTACCAGAGTGTAGTGTATAACATCTCACTGCTGCCAGCATTGATTGTCAATCAAGATTAGACGGGATAAAAAGAATAATAACTCGCTGGCAGTGGCCGAGGCCATCAGTAATGATGGATTTAATGGTGGGCGAACAAGCGGGAGGTAGGCCATTGCCAGCATAGAAGGGGAAACCATGGCAGATAAAGTAACGACCATCATTCAGAAATTGTTCGATGAAAGCGACTATGCCTCCTGCATGGAATGCGGCCTTTATCGAATTTGCGATTCGGAGCAGTTGCTTTGCAAAGGGGCAATCGTCGGGATCCTATGCGGAAAGAAATGGGAACCGAAGAATAAACAATAATTGAGCGGGAAGGGACAGTTCCCAGGTAGGGTTCATACTCCTGCCCCTCTCGGTGCAACTCCGAGTCCCGCAACCACCCTACTGCATGAAAGGAGAATAAGCCATGGCAAGGATAGGAATGAAAACGGTACAGGAAGCGGGAAATCTGATTGCTATTTTGCTACAGGAACACCAGGAAGCAATCGAGGAAGCCTACCTTAAGACCGAGGCAGACAGCATTACCATAAATTTTACGGTCAAGATAAAGCCGGGAGCAAAAGGGAATGAAATCAACACGACGATCAATTTTGTATCCGAGCGCGTCAAGGATTCTGCGTCCGGCACGGTAGATGAAAGCCAACTGAATGTATTCGGAGATGGAGGGAGCGATGCCTAAGTGCCAGAATGTTGCGAGATATCGCTTTACATGGCCGGGAAGGGACGAATCCTTCATCTGCGATGAGCACGTCGAGAAACTGATAGCGGTAGCGCAAGCCATGGGATTTCATCTGCAGATCATCCCAACATGGACTTCTGAAAAATGCAGACAAGAATTGGAGGAAACATGCCTAAGAAAGGAATAAACGAAACGCCATTAGCCGAAGGTTATAGCATGATCGGTCTGCTCGCACAGAACGTGAAAAAACTCAAAGTCGTAACGATAGCCTTTGATGAAACGAAATCTTTATATACGATCGGGGGTAAGAATGAGCAAGGCAAATCTTCCCTGATCGATTCGATTGCGTGGCTGTTTTCCGGGAACCGGGAATTATCGGCCATACCTGTCAGGAAAGGCGCTAAAAAAGCAATAATCGAAGCTGAACTGAAATCCCTCGAACAGGAATTTCCGAATTTGCGATTCAAGAAAATTATTCCTTCGAGTGGTGGAGTTCCGACTTTGACCGTATCGAGTGACGACGTGAAAGCCTACCCGAGCCCCCAGGCAATCGCCGATGATTTGCTTGGCCCTCATCGATTCTTAGACCCGCTTGCCTTTGCCAGGATGGACAGCAAGAAACAACTGGAAGTTACGCGGGGCCTGGTCGGCCTTGACTTTACCGAGCTGGACAAGGAACGAGAACGCCTTTACGAAGAACGCACCCATGTCAACCGGGACATAAAAACATGGGAAGAAAAAATCAAAGGAATGGAGTTTTTTACCGATGTTCCTAACGAACCAGTTTCTATCAAGGATTTGATGGCAGAGCTTGAAGAGAAAGAAAAAGAAAATGCCAGAATACTTAGCATGAAAGTCAACGCAGAGGACTTACATAGAAAAATAGAGAGAACGGATCATGCTATTGATAATGCACTGACCGATATTTCGATATTCAAGGAAAAAATTGAACGGCTGCAAGAAGATATTCAAAAGCATGAACAAATTGTCATGGATTATAAGGCCTCAAAAGGGAAATTCGAGGAAGAGCTTTCTAAGATCAACGAGGAAATAAAAGCTAATCCAATGCAGGGAACTGCGTCCATTAAGGATCGTATCGAAAGTTCCGAAGATATCAATCGGAAAATCAGATCTAATATCGCTTACAATCAAGTCAAGTCAAACTTCGAAGAAATACGGGTTCGACAATTTGAATTAAATGCCAAAATCGACGGAATCGATGAGGAAAAAGAACGGCTACTTTCCGAGGCCAAGTTTCCGGTTGAAGGCATGAGCTTCGACGAGCAGGGCGTGTTGTGGCAAGGACTTCCGTTCAGCAAAGATCAAATATCCACCGAAGAAATGCTGCGCGTAAGCATGGCCATGGGCATTGCTTTGAACCCGAAACTGAAGGTCTTTCTTGTCCGGGACAGTATTTACCTGGATGCCGAACACATGAAGGTCATCGAGGATACGGCAAAGGAAGCCGGTTGGCAGGTCATCATGGAAATGGGCGGGGAAGAAGGCGTTTCCTTGGTGATCGAGGACGGCATGATCAAAGATATGGGGGAAAGTGATGTCGGATGAAAAAGATATATCGCTTAATGCGTTAATGGATAAACTCGAAAAAGTCTACGAGAAGGCTGAACTTAGGGACTTGACCGAAAATGAACAAAGGATCGTTTATGTCTTCAATCGATATATGCGGTTAGATGAAGTTTTCGCAGGCTTTATCAGCCAGGCAATCATGTTCTACTTTGCCTGTAAAAAACGGCAAGATCTCGAGTCATTGATGAATTTCCTTGACATAATGGAAGGCTATTTATCGTCAAGCGTTTCTGGAAATTCCCCACAAGTACGGGCTGTTCATATTGATGCCAGGGATTTAGAAAATTTAATTAACAAATTAACAGGAGAATAAACCTATGAAAAAAGGGGATTTGCCAGTTAGCGATGATGAATATTTTGACCTTTTGGTAAAAACAATGGAGGAAATGTGGGAGAAAATCGAGCCGGCAGAATTAAGCCAAGTCGAACAAGCGGTTCTGTTGACTGTCAATCGAGTAATTTACGTTGATGAAACCTTCAGGCTTTTCTTTACCCATATCATAACATTTTACTTTACCTGTAAAGCATTAGGTGACGCTGATAGTGCGATTACTGTTGCGAATTGGACTAAAAAATATTGCGATTTGGCAAACGAAATGTACGGTGAAGAAATAATACAAAAAACCATGTCTAAAATAAAAGAAGACAGGAAAGGAGAATAGCGGTATGCCATGGACTAAATGTATTTGCCCCACAAGGGAAGAAAAGACCTTCGAGGAATGCCTCGCCTGCACTCACCCATGTTTTGACCTGGAAATCCGGGAAGCCATGTTCGAAAAGAATGAAGACCAAGCTGAAGAACATACCGGAAAAAACATTACCGTATCAGCCCTAACGAATTGTCTCCGCAATGTTTATCTCGAGAGAATCACAGATTATGCAGCGACCCCTAAAAGCCAATGGTGGAGTCTCCGAGGAACGCTCATTCACAAGATTGTGGAACGGCCGAATGTTTACACCGAGGAATACAGGCGGGAATGCGAAAAGCGCCTCTACGTCGATGTAGATATCGGAGACGGAATTCGGGTACCTATTTCGGGACAAATGGACGTTTATACCCTTCGATTTCTCAAGCAGGGGATCCTCAAGGATTGGAAAAGTATCGGTGATAATGGTTTGCGTTATATCATTCAGGACGGCGCAAAGAAGGAGCACATTGAGCAAACCAATGATTATGCTTACATTTGTCGCAAAAACGGCCTGCCAGCGCATAAAATCGTGATTGTCTACATGACCCTCATGGACGTTGTTCAAACCGGAAAGATCACCACCTTTTCAGAGTACCTCAAAAACCCACCTGAAAAAAAGGGAGCAAGGTCAAACATGGTCGGCACACCAAGGCAGGTGAAAGTCTTTCCATCCGGAAAAATCAAATGGGAGACGGATTACATGGTCAATCCGGTCCCGGTATGGACTGATGAGAAAGCCTTGTCGGTTATGACACCAAAAATAAGGATTCTTTATGAGGCCTTTGAAAACAGAATCATGCCCCCAAAATGTGATACCGATATGCAGGAATGGAAATGTGAAAGTTACTGCAATATAAAAAAAGAATGCGATGCTTACGAATCTGACCAGGCCTTCAAGGAGGATTAATCATGGGACAGCTTGTCGGAGCAAGGATTACGAAAGTCTACGAAGGGAAAAGCGGAGAGGGCAAGTACGGCCCTTGGAAGGCCTATTCGTTTTATACCGATAAGACCGGAGATGATCGGTTCGATTACTTCCAGAGCGGTAAAAAGCCTGTTCCAGTCGTCGGTATGCTTATCGCGTTTGCCGAGTACGAAGAAAAGCAAGAAGGTGAATACCTGAATCGGAAAGTCGATAAGTTCACCCTCGCCGAGGGCCAGGAACAGCCGGCGCAAAAACAAACGTCGGGCAAAAAGGAAACAACACCATCAAAAAATGGGCACGTTGCGCCCTCTCCTTATTCCGGTACTGAATTTAAGGATAAATGCGTGCTGATCGCTTATGCAAAGGACTTGCTGGTAGCGAAAATTACGCATGATCCGAAGTTCGCCGAAACATCGCTCAAAGATTTAATGCGCGGCGCCGTTCTGGCTGGGCTTCACGCTTATCAAACTTTGCTCAATCCAAATCATAATTGGGGCGGCAGCAAAGCCAACCCGGAAGAAAAAGAGAAACCGGGCGATAAAAGCGGAAATGGTAAAATGAAAGAATTATTCGAATTGAAAGCCTGGTTTGTCAAGAACGGCGCTTCGGCCAAATACTACGACATTCTGCAGGCCATCGGAAACGCTCCCAATGAAGAAAATATATCAGAGGATATGTTATTTGCCATAATCGAGACTTTACAGGAAGAAAAAAAGAAAGTCGAAGACGAGATGCCGTTTTGAAAGGAAGCCATGAAACGAACCGGAGTATTTGCGAACGAAGAGGATTTCGAGACATTGCGCCAGGCGGCCACGAAAGGCTGGTTGCCTGGACAACGGATGATCGTTTTCAGTGTCGGGGAAGGGATTCGAAAAGACGAAGCGACCCTCGATGCTCAAAAACTCTGCCACAAGCTGGCCTTGATCTACGGCCTACCTGAAATTCCCGGATACTACGGGATTACCTTGGATAGGGAGTTTGTGAGGCATGACTAATTCGATCGTATTTTATTCGAAAAAGCTGAAACGCGACATTCTGGCCAAATGGGAAGGGGATAATCCTAAGATTGTCTACCTCGATGATCTGCCTTTCACGACCGACGAAATTGCAATACTTGTTGAGAAAAAGCCGGACGCGAAAACCCTTCAATCCATTTTGGATGCCAAAGAAATTTTTGGGGGCACACTAACGAAAGGAGGCTGACGATGGAAACTTTAATTTGCCCATTAACCAGGAGAGCAAGTGACCCTAAACCGCAGAAGGGCTTGCCATGCCTGCGAGAGAAATGCGCGTGGTGGTCTGTATATTACTTGAAAAGTGAAGCCGAGGAAGTCAACGAATGCTGTGTGATGGCTCTCGGAAAGCTGTACGACATGGCATCATGAAAGCGCCATGGGGAAAATACACATGGATAATTCTCACTTTTATGAGGACAAGGTGTCGCTATGACCGAAAAGAAAAGGATTCTATTAATAGATTTTGATGGAGTTTTGCACAGCTACGGATCTGGATGGAAAGGCGCCCGTGTCATCCCGGACCCGCCGGTCCCGGGCGCCATGCGCTTCTTAGACGAAGCATTGGAATATTTCGACGTGCAAATATATTCCAGCCGGTCCCGGCAGTGGGGTGGAAAACGTGCCATGAAAAAATGGCTATTGCGTGAACTCGAAAAGTATGTTGCTGAAAAGTATAAGAATAAAAATTCCGATACTATTGCCAATCATTTTGATCCTGGAATATATGTTTACGAGCGGCTTGCATGGGACATTCTAATCAAAATCAAATTTCCAACAAAAAAACCGGCCGCCTTTTTAACGATCGACGACCGGTGCCTTTGTTTCAAAGGTGTATTTCCGTTCCCGAAAGTCCTGCAGAAATTCAGACCGTGGAACAGGAAAGATGTTTAAGCATTTGGATCCACGTTGCTCTTAGCGATGCCGCGACCGATGGCATAACCGAAGGAACCGGCAGCCATGACGATCAGCCCGCCAAGTTCAATCAATGCTTTTTGCACCGCTTCTGATTGTTCCGGCGTGAATATGCCGACCAGGGATAAAATGCCAATAACTTGGGAAAGAATGGCGATCCAAAACTCAGTAGTCTTGTATCCCGGTTTTGTTTCAAGTTTTATTTCTCCATTTGCCATTTGCCTCTTGCCTCCTTTTAGGGTTTAAAATAATCTTCAGGCTTTTTGGTAATCCCTAGCTCCCTTATTTCATCCAGCGAAGGTGGACGGCCCAAAGATAGAATCATCTTCGAAATGATGTCAGGGCCATAACGAAGAATTTTCTCTACCATTAGAATGGTTAATTCAGGGGTCATTGGCTACCTCCTTTCGCCTTCCTAAAATATGCTAAAAGGTCGGCAAGTTTTTCGGCAAGCCTATCGGCGACAGCCATGTATTTCTCTTTCGCCTCGGGTTGCTGATCATTTGATGCCATTTGATAATCGAGAAGAGCAGACACGGCTTCATTGTGGACGAGCATATAAGCATTGCCATACTCGATTAGCTTATCTCTATCTGAATCGGTGATTTCTTTTTCCCTGTATAGATCACCTGCAGCCGTCAGAGTAGAGTCGTAGGTTGCCTTACTTATGTTCAAAGCATTGTAAGCGCCCTGAGAAAATGATCCGACGCAGGCGTGGAACATGGCAGGCGTAAGAATCACTGCCAATACGAGAATCCAGGATATCCGTGTTCGCCTTTGGATGTTTTTCATCTCCTTTCCTCCTTTTAATTATTCGATCCTTATGGTCACAGTGGCGGGCCCAAGATAAATCGTGCTCGGAATACGATCGCCTGGTATGATGCCGGCCGGTGGTCTTTGCCAAATAAAAACATTTGAGGGTTCCGAGGGTATGCCTCCTGCACTGTAAGCAACAGCCCAGAATTTATAATCGACGGCCGGTTGAAACCATTCAATAGTCAACGGAATGGGGAGATTAAGGCCGGTTGATGCCTTATTGTATATTTCGCCGGTCGAATCGGCTTTTTGCCAGTATACAACGATTTTTTGGGCGTTCGTATCACTGTAATCGTCCCAGGTCGCCTGCAGGCTGTAAGCATAACCGGCTGCCGCGAAAATACAAACGAGGATCCCAAAGAAGATATGCTTTTTCATTGTTGCCTCCTAAGTTGTCATGATTTCAAAGTGATTCAAATCATGAAAAGATTGATCTTCAAAATTCCAATTTCTATTCCAATCGCCACCCCACCGAATAGGGATGCTCATCGTCCAGGCAACACCGATTACGATTCCGGCAAAAGCGTACCAGCTCTTCCAATCGTTCCATCTAATATGCGGAGGCTCCGCGAACCACGGTGCCGCATCAACGGCCTCGGACGGATCCTTGCCGTGTTTGGTTAATTCGTAAGGAACTTTCGTTTTGCCGTCCCTAAAATACATTTCGTGCGTCTCGCGGTCCCTGTATCCCTGAATAATCGTGCAGTCACGGACAAGAACGACCTGGTAAAAAACCAGTTGAATTGACTTATGACATCTTTCGAGCCGCTCGATTGATAATGGGCTGAATTTCGGCATGGCCCACCCCTATTGCTTGGTTAATACCCAAACGGCAAGCACGACTGCCAGGCCGATCAATACGGTTATAATGTGGTTGATCCATTTCAGGGCTCCGGCACGCTGAGATAAATTGTTTTTCAGTTCGGAAACGGAATTCTCGATAACTTTTATCCTGTCCCCTATCCGGTCGAGGC
>SMTZ1_10002023_pt1 | contig 21658 bp, 18 predicted proteins | sample DeeMarSWOR136_30_FD_25667 | JGI IMG/M metagenome (IMG submission 25667) | reverse complement strand
CTCCCTTAAGCAAACCCGTAGCTACGTTGTATATGATATATGCCTTCTTGCTCATGTCAACTCCTCTTAATCAACCAAAAAGGGCGCCAGCAACCGCACAACATTCAGCGGCCACCAGCGCCCCATTCATCACTCACCCCTAACCAGCTATCTCATTTTCAAGTGTCTTTCATATTAGGTAAGTGCTATTATAGTCCAATTTACGCAATTGTCAATACCCTTAATTCAAACTAACCATCCCGCTATCCGCGTTTAACCGAGGGATATATCCCGGGAGACGTAATGTCATTTAAAAATGGGGAGCGGGTAGGGGTTGACATAAAATTGTAGCGTATCTGACAAAGCTTGTTTACCTGATTGCAGCAGTTGTCGCAATATACCGGCTTGTCGCCCTATGATCAAAAGCATACTGTAGGGAACATCCTTTGCGATAACAATCGCCACAGTACACTGGTCTGTCCCCGTATGGTTCAAAGGGTAATCGGATATCTTTGCCGCATTCAGCGCATACCGCAGGAAACATTTGGCGTTGAGCCCTGTAGTTGTAGCTATCTTTTTTGTAGCCGTTGGTACTGTCGCCATACTGCCGTGTTTTCCTTGTCTGGCGACATGAGGGACAGCGCTTAGGTGCGTTATTATAGCCCTTAGACACAAATAGTTCTTTTTCCTTAGCGCTGAAAGTGAAGGTAGTCCCACAATCGAAACATTGGAGCGATTTGTCTTGAAAGGTCATTAGATGACCTCCTCTCTTCTATTAGTTGGAGTTTGGGTCATCCAATAGTTGATACAAATTTAAACGGAACATCTGCTGCCAGGATCTGGATCTGTAGCTGTAGTCACCATCCCCGTAACGCTTTGTCTTACTTACTGCATGGCACGAGGGACAGCGCTTTGGTTTCTTAGTAAAGCCTTTAGATTGGAAATACTCTTGTTCCTCAGCGCTGAAAGCGAATGTAGCCCCACAATCAGAACACTGAATATACTCGTCCTGAAAACTCATTGGATGACCTCCTCTCTTCGGAATTTTAGTTGGAGTTCGGGTCATCCAACACTTGGTATGAATCTAGGAGAATTTTAGGGAGCTGGTATTAACCTAAACTTTAACTACGCTATTATTATATGTTAAAATGATTCCTTTTGTCAAATTGCTGCATTTTCCTCTGATTGGCTGTGTCCGAGGTGGTTCTACTATAATAGCGACCTGCCCCCATAAAGGATACCACTCTTAAGTTAGAGTTGCCGGCGTTCTAGCCTCAGGAGCGGGTAGCTGGTAGCCTAATGAGGTATGAGAGCGTACTTGATTGTACTCCATGTTCCACTGCTCAATCAATGCCTTCACTTCAGTTAAAGTGGTAAACACTTCCCGATTCAACAGTTCGTCTCTCAGCTTGCCATTGAACGATTGGCTGTATTGTTTACATATTGCATAATGTGACGTTTTGTAATTTAATGAAAGTACTTCATACTAAAAATACCAAAAGAGGAGGTTACAACTATGGAAACTGAAGAAAAACAATTGGAATTTTACAACAATTACATAAAGTACAGAGATAAGCGTTCGCAGGTATTGCCTGATGTGGCAACTGCAGGAGATGCTGTAAGGGATGCAGTTTATAAGGATGGGGCACTTAGTCGCAAGGTTAAGCGACTGATAGCTATGGCTGTAGCACTTGGCCTTGGGTGCACACCATGCATCATAGGACAAACTAAAGTCGCGGTGGAAGCTGGAGCTACTAAAGAGGAGGTTTTAGAAGCTGCTTCTGTGCTTCTAGCTATACATGGTACCAGCGGTTACTCCGAGTCTTGGAGGGTGGTCAAGGTATTGGAGGAGCTAGGGATGATGTAGTCGAGCCCGCTATTTACGATTAATTCATTTAACTATTCTGCGGATTGTTTGATATAGGCAACAAACATCAGTAATGTCACATTCACTCATGACGTGCAATCCTCGGTAAGAAGGATGGGTATAAATTGGATGAGATGTTTGATGTGAACCTGTCTATCTTCACTTGGTGTGGAATATTTAAGATGTAGTCAGCTTGTAGATCTCGGACCTACGCTTGTTGCCGCCTCACGTAGCAGTTTGCCCCAATTTTTAGGTAGTCTAACTTCTGCACTTGCTACTCGGGGGGACATTCCACTCTGCATCCAGTAAGCATTTGTTGGATGCATTCCCCCAGCAACTACAATCAGCAGGTTTTCAGGCTTACTGGTTATGGGCCAGGGATCTCGTAAGGTATAGCCGAGGTTTTCAAACTCTATCCACCTGTCAAGACCGTTCTGCCTGATTTCTGCCAGTGGAGTCCTTGAATTTTCCCACAGGAACCTTTTAATTCTGTTCTTTGTCCAGCCCAGGTTTGCCATCTGCCTAGCAATGGTTGCAGACAGTATTAGAACCCCAGGCGTACCGTCCTCATAACCGTCAAAGCAGCCCACGTTAAAGCTCCTTAAATAGGAGGCGATAATATGCAAGCTGGTTATCGCTTCCTCATCCAATGTCTCCTTACCGGTACCGCGACGGACTATATTAGCGACACCCCCGGCTATGGTAACAGCCACTGTATTTGTCCCTCGTGGATAGCCTAAATATTCTACGTTGATTGGTTCCCAATCAGGAGGAAGATGTTCCTCATCTTCAGCAAAAACAGCATTGGTATATCTCATACCCCCGAACTGTGCCATACTTCCAACGCCGGGCAATGCTCCTCCCACATTCTGTTGTAGCAGCCTTAATGCACGCCCAATACTGCCGCCGGCTGGAAATCCTGGATGTGGACCCACAAGCCCAAATCCTGAATTGAGACGAATTTGCTCAGCTACCGGACCGTCTACTATGACCACCGGAAATAGGCTCTCTGAGGTTGCCTGCCATTTCTGATGTTTCAGTGAGGGGTCAAGTATGGCTTCTACTGAGGCCATCAATATGGGAAGATACTCAGGTCTTCCTCCGGCCATCGCCAGCGAAACAGCCAGCGTTTCTATCGTGACTATTCCACTCCGGGGCAATAATCTCCCCAATTCAGTTTCTGGAGCAAAATCTGTACCTCTCAGAATCCAACTGACATGCTCCTCGGTCGGAGGTAGCAAAGGCAGTCCATCACTCCACAGATTACGTGAAAAAAGGGCGTTCATATTGTTCAGAGCATCCTCGTAGTTCTTGCCCTCAACTCGTACCTTTGACGGCTTTACACGCCCCTGCGCTTTTGACTTAGGTTCCCAGCCTGTAAGACCCTCGATAATCTTGTCGATTTCTTGCTCAATAGGACTTAGATCGCTCTCAGTTAGAAAAACATCAATGGGTAAAGTAACCATTGCCAGCTCTGGATAAAAGCCGAAGCCAGCTACCGCATTCTTTACTACTCCCGCGAACTCATTACGTACCACAACAACGGTCGGGATGCCTCTTTTTTCGATTCTGGCGGCAGCACGGCCGCCTGCAGTGGCACAAGCCCCTCAGGCACAATTACCAATAATAACGCCTTGGCAACCTTGAGAAGCAAGAATATCGGCGGTTTCCTCGCTGTCTATAGCGTCAATGCCGGAGGGAAGCTCCGTATGAGGAACAATGTCTATAGTCAGAAACCACTCTCGAAGCAATTTGCCTATGAGCATTAGTGTACGGTGAGCCTGCCAACTTTCGTTTGAAATCATACCGATTTTCTTTCCGTCCAAAGTGGTAAGTCTAGGTGCATGAAGGGCGATTATCTCTGTTTCCCCGGTGGGATTGAAAACCTCTAGACTGGCTGTTGATTGATGACAAATGCACTCGACAGGAGAAAGCGTTTCTTTCTGGTTCTCCTTACTTGGCCGGTCGGAATTATGGCTATCGTATGGTTTTCCCGAGTATTCAGACAGTTCGGTCATTTCACTACCCTTGATTAGACCGGATTACAATGTTCATTATAGTGCCTAAAGTCAAACAACGGCAACATAAGTAACGCTAGACGATTAGTCCCCAAGGCCATGAGTACAAAATCTAGCAGAATGAGTAATTGAGATGACAATGGCTTGAATCGTTCAGCTATGTAATAAAAGTCTGTTTTGTGCAACGTGGCGTCAAGAGATTATCCGTGATAACCCTGAACACACGAAAGTTAAAAGAACAAGACCGCAATCAATGCCTCTAAACCCACGAGAAAGACTATTATCAGACAATAGGGTATCGCCTGGCGCATGACCTCATGTTCCCGTCCCACAAGGCCTACCAGTGACGAGCCGATTAATACCTTGGCCGGAGCAATAGCGCTACCAAGGGATCCTCCTATGGACTGAACGCTGGCGATAATTAACGGGCTGATACCCAGCGATAGAGCAGTCTCAACTTGCAATGCACCAAACATAACGTTTGAATTGGTATTGCTCCCGGTCATGAAGCAACCCAGAACACCGATATAAGGGGAGAATACCGGGAAAACCACGCCGGTTACCTTGGCAATTCCGTTGGCCATTATTTCGGTCATTCCGGTATTGGTCATGATTAGAGCCATCATGACCATGGTGGTTATCCCAACTGTAGTACGCAGGCATTGCCGGACGGTTTTGCGTAACGCCAGAGCCCCGGCCCCTTTTTTCCAGTGACCGGTGCCGCGGAAAAAGAGAAAAGTGAGAAAAATCGTGGCCAGAATAAGTGGAGCGGGATGGCTGAACAATCTAATTTTGGCGTACCCCTCTTCCGGCTCCACTATATATCCGAGGGATGTCTCCAGCCTGGGATAATCGATACCAAAGTATAGATGGCTGACCGCCTCCTTAACTGACGGAATCTGCGAGACAACAGTGAGCAGTATCAACAGGTAATAAGGCAGGAAGGCGATATGGAAGCTCATTCCGTTGTTTTGTCCCATAAGCTGCGGTGTCTTCGCGATTCCAGTGTCATTCCTCAACAATTTCGTCTTGCACAGCAACCATACCATGCCACACCCAATCAACCCCGGCACTATGGAAGCAATCTGTGCCGCTCCCCAGAAAGCCATCAGCCAGACGAAGAAGGACACTGTGACGCCTACAAGTATTATCGCTGGTGCACCTCTTCTGGCAGACGACCAACCGCCAGTGATTATCGCCACGGCAAAACCGGAGGCTACTATGGGCAGAGCAAACAGGATGGCCATGGTCGGACCAATTTCAGCGCCGGTGATACCTGTCACCAGCTGGATAGTATAGTAGGACGATGCCATAGAGCCGAAGGTAACCGCCCATGAATGACCCACCAGAACCAAAACCGCCGACATAACCGGGGAAAATCCCAGCATAAGCATTAGAGGAGCCACCACCGCTACTGGCACACCGAAACCGGCTATGCCCTGCATGAAACCGGAAAATACCCAGGCTAACAATAACGCCTGCCCCAGGCGCTGCTTGACCAGTCCCGAAATTGACTTACCGATTACCCCTATGCCTCCCAGATTATCCACCGTGTTATATAGATAGACGGCCGCCCAGATGATTAGCAATACGAAAAGACTCAGGCTTAGCCCCTTGGCACAAGCTATTCCCAGAACAAATCCGTCTGCGCTGAAGAAAAGCCACCCGCAGAGTAAAGCCACCAGCCAAGAAGCCGTGCCTGCCCGGGGTGCGCTCCACTTGAAAGCTAGCATTGTCAGTAACAGAACCCCGAGAGGCAAAAAGGCGAGGAACCAGTTTAAGACATTTAACTCAAGCATAATTAAAGGGCTATTATTTCTACCTCTCTATTTTGCGAAAAATTAGATCGGCCAATTGGAGATTATACCGTAAAAGCGCCATATTAATCTCCTGTGGCTCTATCGTGAATACCCAGATTTGCTCTTATATATCAGTTAGATTAAACTTTTCCAGTAAGATTTCTATTGTGGAGGCGACAATTGTGAACGCTAAGAACAAACTTGCCGCATCACCTGACCAAAAATTAGGGGATTCAGGCGACCGATTGAGTCGTATAAATCAGGTAATGCAAAAATACATCAGTTGTGGCGATATACCCGGTAGTGTTGCCCTGGTAATGCGGAAAGGCAAGATAATACACCAGGAAGCACTTGGGTTCATGGATATCGCTTCAAAGAAACCAATGTCTCAGGACTGTATATTCCGGATGTATTCAATGACCAAGCCGGTCACCGCTGTAGCCGTGCTCATGCTATACGAGGAAGGCAGGTTAATGCTGGACGACCCGGTGTCCAAGTTCATACCCGCCTTCGCCAATCCCGCGGTGATAGTGGCACAGCCTCCAAAAGGCAAAGCCAAGTACTGGCCTCCGGGACGCATTTATACTGAGAGAGCAAACAGAGAGGTTACTATTAGAGATTTGCTCACCCATACTGCCGGGTTGGCATCGCCCAGGCTCACCCCGGTTGCTTTTGCCACCAATCTTTCAGACGCCATCAAGGGGTCTCTGTTTTTCCCCCACGAAGATGGAACCGCGAGTCCCCGCATATCAATCAGGGAGACGGTAGAAAAACTGGCCAAAATACCGCTCAGTTTTCAGCCAGGAACGTGCTGGCAGTATGGCCATGAATATGACGTACTGGGTGTTATCGTAGAGACTATCTCGGGGGAATCCCTTGAAGAATTCTTTCAGGAAAAAGTATTTGCGCCGCTCGGTATGAAGGAAACGTCCTTTTTACTTCCCAAGGAAAAGGTCAATCGCCTGGTCACGGCATATACCTGGGACGAGTCCTGGAAGCTCAGGATTTATGACCGTCCCCGGGACAGCATAAAGGTAGCGGGGCCAAAAGACGTGTTCTCCGGTCTGGGAGATTATGGAGGAATTCTTTCCACAGCCTCTGACTATATGAGATTCGTCAGGATGCTGCTGAATAAGGGTGAACTTGATGGTGTCCGCCTGTTAAGCCCGAGGACGGTGGAATTGATGACCTCGAATCACACCGGCGACCTATTCATTTACGCCCGGGGATATGGCTGGGGTTATGGTTTCAGTCTCGGAGTGCGTACCGATTTGACCGAATCCATTTCAATCGGCTCTGTTGGTACTTACGGCTGGGGAGGAGCCGCATGCACGCAATTCTTCGTTGACCCGAAAGAGGAATTAATTGCCATTGCTCTCTCTCAGGTATTTGGTTTTGGCTTCAAACCCGGTTTCAGCCTGGACCAGGAGTTCGAGAAGGCTATATATCAGGCGCTATTTTAGATTCCTTTCGCATGATTTGTCACGTCTGAATTAATAGCGAGTATAAATAATCTTATTAATGTAGATAAAGGTGGTGTTCAATGTACGATTTATTGATAAAGAGCGGAAGGGTGATTGATCCAGCACAGCAACTGGATGACCAATTGGATATTGCCATTAATGGAGATAGAATTACTTGCCTGTCAAAAACCATCTCCACGACAGGAAGCAACCAAGTAATCGATGCTCAAGGCAAAATTGTCACTCCCGGGCTAATTGATTCGCATTGCCATGTCTATAGTAAACAGGATCCTCCTGGCACTGAACCCGACACCGTTGGTATCAATCAGGGAGTGACCACGGTGGTCGATGGAGGCAGCGCCGGGCATGCGACCCTCGCCGATTTTAAAAAAGAAATCGCCAACGCCCGTACTACAGTGTATTGCTTACTTCATATTGGCTCACTCGGACAAAAAATCGTCCCTGAATTGCAAAACTGGGACGAAATTGACATAGATGCCACCGCAGCCACCATACAAGTTAACCGTGATTTGATCAGGGGAATCAAGATACGCCTTTTAGGCGACCTCATCTCCAGAGAGGGGGTTGAGGTGGTCAAGACAGCTCAAAAAGTAGCTAAGTGGTTCAATTTACCTTTAGTGGTACATATGGGCGATCTAAAAAAACAAGTATCACCGACTTTAACAAAGGAAACCCTGCTGTTACTGGAGTCGGGGGATATTTTAACCCATCTCTACAATTCAAATTGGGGAGGTTGCATGCTCAACGATGGTACATTTTTACCGGAGTTGACCCAGGCAATGCAAAGGGGAGTAATTTTAGACATAGGGCGCGGGCGCATTCACTTTAACTTTGAGGTAGCTAAAAATGGATTGAGCCAAGGTATCGTACCCAATACCATCAGCTCTGACATTGTTGCACCTTCAATAACTGACCGGGTTTATGGCTTGACCGCAGTGATGTCAACTCTACTAGGATTGGGGTTAAATCTAACACAGGTAATCGAAATGAGTACCATTAATCCGGCTCGTGCCCTCGGCTTGGCGGACAGAATCGGTAGTTTAAAATCCGGCATGGTCGCCGATATCTCCATACTGAATTTACTTTCTGGCAAATGGACAATAGTCGATTCAGCACAAAAAACGCTGACTCTAACCCAGTTGATATCACCAGATTCTGCTGTTAAATCAGGGGTTCCCGTGCCAACAGTGCCAGAGCTGGGTGTACCACCGGTGGCAGGTCATGTTTTCCCTACTTGATTTATAGTAATGATGGCTTGAACATGTTTTGTATATAGTTAGTTCATTTGAATTTAGCACTCCCGCATGTTATAAATCTATATCCTCAACTTTATTTAAGGAGGCCATTTTGAAAATCGCGGATATAAAGTGTACCGTTTTCGACTGGAAATCACCAACTGGCATTGGCGGGATGATGAGGAATTGGGTCGGACAGGAAGGTGCTCCTTACGTAGTCGTTACAGTGCAGACTGATGAAGGCATTGAGGGCCATTGTAATGCATGCGTCCATGGAAGTAAAGGTCAGATAGATTTCATCGAGACACGCCTAAGGCCTATTCTTGTGGGAGAAGACCCTGCATACATCGAGGCAATATGGCAAAAGATGTTCAGGAGTGGTCGGCTCACTGTTGAACAACAGATACTGCCGATGGTTCAGGGGTTGATTGATATCTGCCTCTGGGATATTAATGGGAAAGCCGCAGGTCTACCTATATATAAAATGCTAGGATCATGTCGCGATAGAGTACTGGCTTACGCCTGTTCCGAGGGCTGTCCGACCACCGAAGAGCTTATTGAAGAGGCATTGGCCCAGAAAGCGAAGGGCTACAAAGGCTACAAACACCACCCTATTGACCCTTATAACATTGATGTCAAAAGGGATATCAAAGATTGTATCGCTCTAAGGAAAGCATTGGGGGACGATTTTATCCTCATGACTGACCCCTATGGTAGCTATAACCGCGAGCAGGCCATCCAATTAGGACGTGTCCTAGATGAGTTGAATTTCGAATGGTTCGAGGAACCAATGCCCGAGTGGCAAATCGAGAGTCTGGTAGTGCTCGCTAGGGAAATCAAAACGCCCATACTTGGCCCCGAGATAATATATGGCAGTCTATACAGTACCCCAGAATATATTGTACGTGGCGCTATCGATATAGTCAGATCCGGTGTCCGTGATAAGGGAGGAATTACCCCTTTGAAGAAAATAGCCGCTTTGGCCGAGGCATTCGGCATGGACTGCGAGTTTCATAATGCTGTGGCACCTCTATATAGCGTCGCCAACCTACATGTGATGTGCGCTGTCCAGAACTCCAGGTACCACGAGAAGATGGTTCGTCCATATTGGGCTGGCGTCACGGAGGATGTGGAGATAGACAAAGAAGGCTATATTCACGTTCCTCAAAAGCCTGGATTAGGGCTGGAGATAGACTGGAGCTATGTCAAGAAACACAAGATCTACGAGACTCCTCCGCTGTAAAGAGCAGTCTCCTCCAATAAAATAAACAAGTTTTCGTTCATTCGAGTCTGTATGGACTTTTTACTCAAAAAACGCTATCAGCGTGACAAAGCTACGTTTAGTGTTTCGTTTGCACATAATCATGTTCCGTATAGTTAGAGGAACTGATCCAGAACTTCACGTACTTGACTCTCTTTACGCTGGCCGCTGCCTCGAGCACTGTCTAAAACCACTTAGTTATGCTCTAGCTAAACAGTTATTGCTAAATACCTTATAGCTAAGCCGCACCTGTCCCTCCTTCCCATACCCCCTCCCCCCCTGGCAGGAGTAGTTCGATAGCTTCTGCCAAGGGGTTCAGTCTGGTTATCCTGATTCCATCAAGGACATCTTGCGTGTTATCCATCAAGCATCTTCACCATTTGGCCGGCAATGTCCGTGGCACAGCTCTCCCGGCGAAAGAGTATTCCCCACTCATACCTGGGGTTCGTTTTACATTGGTTTCCTTATCCGACGGAAAACAGTTCGAACGCTTCAGACCTTTCGTCTCAAATACAGGCTCACGCCCGAAAGGTTTTCCGAAAGGTTTTAGGGAATCATCAGAACCTTTCGCCCTACTGAAGCTAATTCGAAAGGTTCGAAAGGATTGAAGGGTTTTTCCTAGGATTAAGGAGGAACTCAAAACTCAATCTATACATGGAAACCAGTCGGCTGGTCTCATCGCTGTCCCAGGGGTCATCCGCTTTAGGATAATAACGAGAGTCAGCACCTGTCTGTTCGATCTAGCCTTAGCCATATTGCATTCCAGTATGCAAATTGTTTACAAAAGTATAGATATTGATTTCTTCTTGTCAACATAATCTTGGCACTAAAGAGCATAAATTGTGTAAAAATGTATTTACATTAGTTTACAAGAAGTGCTATAATGATGCCAAAGGTAGAAATGGAGAAGTTTGGTTCGTACCTGAGAAACCTGCGGGTGGAACAGCGGCTCTCTCTCCGGGAAGTCGAGCAACGTGCTAGCGTATCGAGTTCCTATATAGCTCAAATAGAGCGCGGGCTGCGCAAGCCGCCGGGCGTCGATATCCTCAAGAAGCTCGCACCCGTCTATGACGTACCAGTGAGAGACCTCCTGAGCGCTGCGGGTTACCTGAAAGACGAAGGAATCTCCTTAAGCGAGGAGGATGAGGTGAATATGGCCTTCAGGTACGTTATGAATGACCCGCGGTACAAGTCCGGTACCCGGATAAAATGCGGGCTTACTACTGAAATAAAGCGGTTCATCGTCGAGATGTACGAGAAAGCAACCGGGAAAAAACTGCTTCCATAAGGTAGAGGCACCTAAAAAGCGATGGCCAGAAGCTGGAGCCACAGGTTGAGAGGATAAAGCCGGTTGTCATTGAAGAATTACGTATCTCCACGATAGGAAAGGAGTTTAACTATGAATAGCGAAGCTAAAAGGGCGGCTATTTATGCCAGGGTATCCTCAGACCGCCAGGATGTGGACCTCTCAATCTCGGCACAGCTCAAAGCTCTGAGAGAGTATGCTGCTAGAAATGGCTATACGGTTGTCAGAGAGTTTGTTGACGAGGCTGAAACCGGCAGATCAAGCATGCGGCCTGCTTTCCGGGAAATGGTATCACTCGCCCGCAAATTACAGAAACCCTTCGATATAATACTTGTCTGGAAATACTCCCGTTTTGCGCGTAGCCGTGAAGATTCCATTGTCTATAAAGCAATGCTCAGAAAGAATGGCATCCAGGTAGTCTCTATTAATGAGGCTTTTGACGATACTCCCACCGGGCGACTCTTGGAAGCGATTATCGAGAGCCTGGATGAGTTTTACTCAGATAATCTTGGCGAAGAAGTTATCAGGGGCATGAGGGAAAGCGCTTCGCGCGGTTTCTACCTATCTGGCAAGCCTCCTTATGGTTACAAAAAGGTGCGAGTCAGAGACGGAACAAAAGACCGTGTCAGACTGGAGCTTGATGCGTACCAAGCAAAGATCGTTTCTTCAATTTTTTCTGAAATCCTCAACGGAAAAGGGCTAATTGAAATTGCCAAAGCACTCAATACTAAAGGTATAGCTTCGTCAAATGGAAAGGGCTGGGGCAAAACAGGCATAAGGACGATACTTTCCAACGAGGTCTATATGGGTACTTCCATCTGGGGTCGCCGGAGCAGACGTGGGCTCCAACCGATAAGGGTTCTAAATGCGTACCCGGCCATTGTTGACCGAGATACATTTGAACAGGTGCAAAATACTCTAAGAAACCGGGCGCCAGTTCTAATCCATCCGAAACGAACAGCCAGTCGTTTCCTGCTCAGCGGGCTTGCGAAATGCGGACATTGTGGCAAAGCTCTTGTGGGTCAGGATGCTAAAAGCGGCCAGTTTTCTTATTATGTCTGTGGCACGCTAGTAAAAAAGGGTACAGGGTCATGCCAGATGCAATACCTTAACAGCCGTAAGTTTGAGGCTGCTGTCGTCGAGAAGATAAAGGAGCGAATACTAACCGAGGAGAATCTAACATGCCTCGTGGAACTAGTTAACGAGGAGATGGATGGCACCGCTAGAACACACAAGGAGGAACTTGTAGCCGTTCTCGAGGAAATTGCTGACGTTAATCGCCGTCTTGCTAGGTTGTATGACTCCTTGGAGACAGGTAAGGTCGAATTGGGCGATTTAGCACCGAGGATTAAAGAACTGAGGACCCGACAGGAAAAGCTACTGGCAACAAAAGTGCAGCTTGAAACTTCGCTATCTGACAGGCGAGTGGAGCTAGCTAGCCCAGATATTGTGAGACGTTACGCTGCTGACCTACGCAACTTACTGACACGTAGTGAACTTGCGGAAAGGAAAGCATTCATCCGAAGGTTTATCAAAGAAGTAAGAGTGACAGGTGACGAAGTAGTGCTTACCTACACGATGCCACTGATACCAAACGGTTCAACAGCAGATAAGATTGGAGTTCTGCCTATTGTACAGCATGGTAGGCCGTGCAGGTCTCGAACCTGCGACACCCTGATTAAAAGATACAGAAGGTTTGTCCCTAAGAGTAATGACAAATAATTAGTTGCAACTTTATATATGAGATTTAGCTTCAAGTGGTACTAAGCAGTGCCACTTTGTCATTTACAATGGTGAAAAGTTCGTTAGTAAAAATGTTAGTAATTAAAGATAATGTGATATAGGTCATATACATTTTTTGCGGATAGCAATATTGTTAAAATGAAATCTTGGAAGAAGGAGGGTAAGAGATGACCTACACATTGGCTTGTAAGGATGCAGGAGTAGATTGTGACTTTGTGGCTAAGGGTGAAACAGAGGAGCAAGTGCTGGCAGAAGGTATAAAGCATGTAAAGGAAGTGCACGGCTACACGGATGAGCAGGTTAATGATCCGAAGTTTTTAGAGGAAAGCAAGAAGATAATCAAAAAGACGTAGCTGTTTCATCTTGTAAGCTACAACAAAAGCTAGGCTACAGGCTTTAAATATTCCTGTGGCCTAGCCTTTTATGTGGCAATACCGGAATTAACTGGAAGGTAATATCACTACTTCCTTCGTGGAGCTGAGGGCATAGTATAAAATTAAAAGTCAGGTCGTCTGCTGTCGAGTTAGGTAGTGCCACTCGACACCGTTACGCAGTGTCACAGATTGAGACTTTCAAATAAGCTTGAGTTCCTTCGGGTTCCCGTAGGATAATTAATACGGTTGATCCTAAATAATCAATACGGTTTTACGCTCTAATCCTAGTCTATTTGCTTCTGTACTAATCAATAAATTCAGCTTCACACAGTGTTCACGCCTCTTCCTTGAAATGAGGGGGGAGTTTGTATGAGTTACCCCTCCCCCACCCTCTTCTTCAGCTCATACAGCTTGTTAAGTGCTTCAAGGGGAGTCATGGTGTCCAAATCCAGCTTTTCCAATTCCTCAAGGAGGGGTGACTTCTGCTCAAGGAAGGATAGCTGCTGCGCTGCCTCTCTGCGGCGCTTTTTTGATAGTGGTTTGGCTGTGCGGCTATCGCCCTCTAAATCTTCCAAGACCTCTCGGGCGCGGTGCACCACGGAGCGGGGCAGTCCAGCAAGCTGGGCCACGTGTATCCCGTAGCTGCGGTCAACGCCGCCGGGCACAATCTTGTATAAGAAAATAACTTCCCCGCTTTCTTCCCTCACCGCCACATTAAAATTCTTTACCCTAGGCAAATAGCCCGCCAGCTCCACCATCTCATGGTAGTGCGTGGCAAAGAGCGTCTTGGCCCCCAGCTTCGGGCTGTTGTGGATGTACTCGGCCACCGCCCGGGCGATGGAGAGGCCATCATAGGTGCTGGTGCCCCGGCCTATCTCGTCCAGGATAATGAGGGAGCGGGAGGTGGCGTTGTGCAGGATATTGGCCGTCTCAATCATCTCCACCATGAAGGTGGACTGGCCGGCGGCGATGTCTTCCCCGGCACCGATGCGGGTGAAGATTCGGTCCACGATGCCGATGCTGGCCTCATCCGCAGGGACGAAGCTGCCAATCTGGGCGAGCAGGACAATCAAAGCTACCTGCCTGAGATAGGTGGACTTCCCGGACATGTTCGGGCCAGTGAGCACGATAAGCTGGGCGTCATCGTTGGCGAGATACGTGTCGTTGGGCACGAAGTGGGCGTCCGTCAGCGTCTGCTCCACCACCGGGTGGCGCCCCTGCCTGATGTTTATTTCATTGCCTACGTTCAGGGTGGGGCGGGCATAATGATAGCGCACGGCGACCTCGGCCAGGCTGGAAAATACGTCCAGGTGGGCGAGGGCAACGGCTATCTCCATAATGCGCTCGCCCTCCGCCGCCACCTGCCGGCATACCTGCTGGAAAATCGATGCCTCAAGGTCGGCTATGCGGTCTCTGGCATTCAGAATCCGCGACTCGTATTCTTTCAGCTCGGCGGTGAAGAACCTCTCCCCACCCACCAGCGTCTGCTTGCGGATGTAATCTTCGGGCACCTGGCTCAGGTTGGGTTTGGACACCTCGATATAGTAGCCGAAGACGTTATTGAAGCCGATTTTCAACGACTTTATCCCCGTCCGCTCCCTTTCACCACGCTCAAGGTTGGCCAGGTACTGCTTGGCATTTCGAGAGGCCTCGCGCAGTTTGTCCAGTTCTTCGGCAAATCCCTGCCTGATGACCTCCCCCTCTCCCATCGTTGATGATGGCTCGTCCACCAGCGCCCGGGCAATAAGGTCAATCGTATCCTGACAGGGCTTGAGACCGTCCTTCAGCCACTCAATCTGACTCCCACCTTCCTCCAGCGTCTCTTTTATTTCCGGTATCGCCTCCAGGCTGCGTCTCAGGGTAACCAGCTCACGGGGAGTTACAATGCCGCCCCGCACCCGGTTGGTCAACCTCTCCAGGTCGGCCACCTCACCGAGCAACGAGATGGCCCGGGCACGCGCCAGGGTGTGCTCGCTGAACCAGTCAATGGCGTCCTGCCTCTGAGTTATCTCTTTTATGTCAAGTAACGGCTGTCCCAGCCACCGTTTGAGTAGCCGTCCGCCTCCCGCAGTCCGGGTCAGGTCAATGACCGCCAGCAGCGAGCCCGCAACCGCGCCGGTACGGCTGGACTGAAATATCTCTAAATTTCTCTGCGTCTGCATGTCCAGCGCCATATACGACTCTGCGGAATAGGTTGACAGGCCGGTTATCTGCCCGACCCCACTTTTCTGTGTTTCTTGAATGTAGTGGATGGCGGCGCCGGCGGCACTCAGCGCCAGTGGCAGACTGGCGCAGCCGAAGCCCTCGAGGGTCTTCACACCGAAGTGGTCGAGCAGCGTCTGCCGGGCGGTCTCGACCTCATACCAGTAGTCGTCAAGGCGCGTTACCGGCACGGCCAGTTCCAGCGCCGACAGGTCGGCGCTCCCGGCGGCGATTATCTCCGCCGGCCGCAGTCTTTCCAGCTCCGTTGACAGTCGGGATAAAGGCAGTTCAGCCGTAGCGAACTCGCTGGTGGTGATATCAAGGTAGGCCAGCCCCGCCTTCTCCTCTCCCAGTACCAAACTGACTAGATAATTGTTTCTCCGGCTTTCGAGCAGGCCCGGCTCAATTACTGTGCCCGGCGTTACCAGCCGGACCACCTCCCGCTGCACGATTCCCTTCGTCTCCCCCGGTTTGGTAACCTGCTCGCAGATGGCCACCTTGTAGCCCCGATTTATCAGCCGCGCCAGGTAGTTATCCAGCGCGTGGTAGGGAATGCCCGCCAGCGGCACTTTGTTACCCTTGCCCATCTCCCGCGATGTCAGGACGATTTCCAGCTCACGCGAGGCTATTTTGGCATCTTCATCAAAGGTCTCGTAGAAGTCGCCGAGGCGGAAGAGGACGATGGCGCCGGGGTATCGCCGCTTGATTTTGAGGTACTGCTGCCGAATTGGGGTGGCACACTCGCCCATGACAAGCCTATTCTACTAGAATCAGAGGGTAAAAGAAAGGGAAGCGACGCATCACTTCCATCTATAAAAAAAGCAGGCGGCGGGATAAACCGGCTTCAGTCCCCGGTCTCAGCTTCGACCGCGACCTTCTCCGTTTCCGTTCCCTCTTTTGAAAGCTTTAACTGCGGTATCCGGCTCAAGGCAATGCCGAGCCCGATGGCACCAAGGATGGTGCTCAGAGCCCTTTCCATTCCGGACATGGGCTGCAGCCAGACGAATGCCAGGATAAATATGCCAGAGATGCCAAACAGAACCATCAGCAACATGCTCAGCGACCTGTCTCTCATCATTTTCCGCCTCCTGCCCTGTTATCTTTCACTATGTATAACGGCAAGACAGCATTTTGGTTAGCCCGGTATACTAAAATTTTGCAATCTGATAAAATCAGTCCGGCCATGGAAAATGTCACGGATGACGAAAGGAGGCAGTATGCTAGTCAAAGATAAGGCGGCTATTGTTACCGGTGGCAGCCGAGGCATCGGCAAGGTGATCGCAATGACGCTGCTCAGAGAAGGCGCCAAGGTATCGATATGGGCGCGTACTCCGGAACCGCTGGAGAAGGCAGCCCAGGAGATGAGAGCGGAGGGAGGAGAAGTCCTGGCGATACGCACTGACGTATCCGTCAGCGACTGGGTCAACCGTTCCACACAGCAGGTTCTCGATACCTGGGGGAGAATAGACATCCTGGTGAACAACGCCGGCATTTTGCCACATACCATCAGTGCTGCCGACCCTTCCAAGACAAACCCGTTCCTTGACCTGACCGACGAGCGCTGGGCCGAGGAGATCGCCACCGACCTTTCCGGTGTGTTCTACTGCATGCGGGCGGCCATAAAACCGATGATGGAACAGCGCTCGGGCAGGATTATAAATATCGGCTCACTGGCCGGGTTTATGGGCGGCTATTTTACCTCTCCCTCATACTCAGCCGCCAAAGCCGGGCTCATGGGCATGAGCATGCTGGCGGCGCGGTGGCTGGGCAAGTACGGGATAAATATCAATGTGGTCAACCCCGGGCCGGTGCTGACGGAGGGGGCTGGCTTCGGTCCGGCACAGATTGAGGCCCTGGGCAAAACGATACCGTTCCGCCGGGGCGGCTCGGAAAAGGATTTTCTGGCCACCACACAGGATATAGCCAACGCGGTGCTCTACTTGGCCTCCGACCTCTCCTCTTTCGTCAGCGGCAGCCGCATCAACGTTTTCGGCGGGCAGGCTATGGGGGAAAAAAAGAGGGGCTTTCCGCCCCTCTTGTACTCCCCCAAGGGGATGTAACTTTATCCGTTCCTTAAACACTTGTCTATATCCGCCGCCGCCCTTTTCCCCGCCCCCATGGCGCTGATGACGGTGGCAGCGCCGGTGACGATGTCGCCACCCGCCCAGACTTTCTTCTTTTTGGTTTGCCCCGTCTCCTCATCGGCCACCACCGTGCCCCGATTGCCCGTCTCCAGACCGGGTGTGGTGGAGGCGATTAGCGGGTTTGGCGTGGTGCCCAGTGCCACGATAGCAACATCAATGTCAATCTTGAACTCGCTGCCTTCTTTTACGATGGGCCGCCTCCGGCCACTCTCATCGGGTTCACCGAGCTCCATCTCATGGCACTCCATCTGGCAGACGTTGTTCTGCTCGTCGCCAATAAACTGCTTGGGGTTGGTCAGCAGCTTGAAAATGATGCCCTCCTCCTTGGCATTCTCCACTTCCTCGCGCCGGGCGGGCATCTCCGCCTCAGAGCGACGGTAAATAATATAGACTTTCTCCGCGCCGAGCCTGAGGGCACAGCGCGCCGAGTCCATGGCTACATTGCCCCCACCTATCACTGCCACCCGGCGGCCTATCCTCACCGGCGTGTCATATTCAGGAAACTGGTACGCCTTCATCAGATTGACCCGGGTGAGAAACTCATTGGCGGAATAGATGCCGTTAAGGTTCTCTCCGGGGCAGCCGAGAAACATGGGCAGACCGGCGCCCGTCCCCAGAAAGACAGCGTCATAGCCATTTTTGAGCACCTCGTCAATGGTTATCAGCTTGCCGACGACCGAATCGAGTTTTATCTCCACGCCCAGTGAAGCGACGTAGTCCACCTCACCCTGCACGATGTCCTTGGGCAGCCTGAATTCGGGGATGCCATACATCAGCACCCCACCGGCCACATGCAGGGCCTCGAAGATGGTCACCGCATGCCCCATCTTGGCCAAGTCAGCGGCCGCGGTAAGGCCAGCCGGTCCGGAACCGACCACCGCCACCTTCCAGCCGCTCGGCTGGGCCGGCTTCACCGGCACAACCCCCATATGCTCACGCTCCCAGTCAGCAACGTAGCGCTCCAGACGCCCGATGGCCACCTGCCCGCCTTTTTTGGCCAGCGTGCAGACCTCCTCGCACTGCGTCTCCTGAGGACAGACCCGCCCGCAGACTCCGGGCAGCGCATTCTTGCTCTTCAGTATACGAACCGCTTCCTCCATATTGTTATCGCGCAGGGCGAGGATGAATTCGGGAATATCCACCTGCACCGGGCAGCCGGCTTTGCAGGGATGCTTGGGACACTGGATGCAGCGCTCGGCCTCTGCTAGCGCTTGCTCCCGGCTGTAGCCCAGTGCCACCTCATTGTAATTCTTGGCCCGTACTTCCGGCTTCTGCCGGGGCATTTCCGTGCGGTTCAGATTAAGCTTCGCCATATCTAATTCTTACCCCTTGGCTTTGATTTTTCTTCACACTGGCACTGCCACTTTTCCAGGGAGGCTTTCTCCTCGTCAAGGTAGGTCTTCTGCCTGGCCAGAAGGAGGTCCCAGTCCACCTGATGACCGTCAAAATCAGGGCCGTCCACGCAGGCAAAGCGGGTAACCCCGCCGACCGATACCCGGCAGCAGCCGCACATGCCGGTGCCGTCAACCATAATCGGGTTCAGGCTGACGATGGTTTTCACCTCGAAGGGCTTGGTGGTGAGGGCACAGAACTTCATCATGATGCTCGGGCCGATGGCAATGACCCGGTCCGCTTTATCATTGCCCTCCAGCAGCTCTTTCAGCGGTTCGGTGACCAGTCCCTTGCGGCCATACGAGCCGTCATCGGTGGTCACGATGAGCTCATCGCTGACGCGGCGCAGCTCATCCTCCCAGAAGAGCAGGTCTTTATTGCGCGCGCCCAGAATGGAAATCACCCTGTTGCCGGTATGCTTCAATGCCCGGGCGATGGGCATGACCACCGCCACTGCGAAACCGCCGGCCACGCAGCAGACGGTGCCGAACTTTTCAATTTCCGTCGGATTGCCCAGCGGCCCGACGAAATCGGCAATGGCATCGCCGGTGCCCAGCGTGGCCAGCCGCCGCGTGGTCGTACCGACCTCCATGCAGACTACGGTCACGCTGCCTTCTTTCTCGTCCCAGTCGGCCACGGTCAGCGGAATGCGCTCTCCCCTCTCATCGATGCGGATAACGACGAACTGGCCGGGCTTGGCTTTTCGGGCCACTTCCGGGGCTTCAAATTTATAAAGGTGGATGTTGGGCGTGAGGTCTTCTCGCTTCAGTATTTTGTACATTTATTCCCGTACCTCTCTGAACTTCAGGTTTAGCCGTGCGTAATCAAGCAATATATTAGCGTCAGGAAGACAAAGCATACCCAGAAACAGGCATTAAAAAAGCTATCTCAGAGCATGTCTAAAAGATAGCTGCTTCCTGCTTTGATATCCATTAAAAGCATTTTGGCACCGCCTAAACTTTAGCACCAAAGGATACTGGAATTCAACCCTTTGATATATTTTTTAATCCCCCTTAATCCCCCTTTTGATTCTGGAATGACCCCATCCCTCTTTATCCCCCTTCCCCTGGGAGGGGAAGGGGGAGGAAAAACAAAGAGGGGCTAGCGCCCCTGTTAGAGGGCCTGATATACCGATAATAACGGATTGTTTTAAACTGATAAGATCAATGATAGAATTAAGTCATGGTTGTGGCTGCTCTTATCATTAGTATTGTGGCATTGGTTTTGGCTGTAATTGCGCTACTGCCAATTATGTTGGGCAAACCTAAATTGACATTAGAATTCAGTGTAAACGAAATCGAAGGTGGTAGAATCTTATCATGCGATGCATTTAATTTACCAATTAGAAGCAGATTGCTAAATCAGTTCGGGATTAAGAGGCTGCCTGCAGAAGATGTTGTAGTACGTTATTCGATTGAAGAATATGAAAGCCAAAGAGTTATTCATACCGGAATCGTACCTAACATCAAAACTTGGAATGGCAGAGCCGATGCTATTAGAGCTACTATACCATCATCTTTTATACCTTCTCAGTTTGAAGTGGCGTTCGTTAAATATGATGACCGAAAGACTAGAGAATTTTCTACAAAGACTATCTTACCAATTGGAAAATATGTCGTTAAAGTCACCGTTCTGGCACAAGAGAAGCACATTGAGAGAGAGAAACTGTTTATAGTGAAATCTCAGCACCCATTCGCGTCTTGGGGTTGAGGCAAGAAATGGAAGTATGGATTAAACGATGACAAGTTTCTTAACTGTCATAGCAACGCCAGCCATAAGACAGGTTAGTGAAAAACCTATTTTGGGAAAACCTTATGTGCGAATTGGCAGGTTGTTTATTGTCATTGGATATTGGGTTTACCAGCAAGGTGGAGTATTGGGTTATGCTTTAAGAGATAAGCCTATGCTACTTGGCAAATTAGCTGCACCACCTGAAATCACTAACATCGATGATAAAGAAATTTTAGAATACTTCAAGGGATTGTCTGAGATAGTAGCCTCAGAACTGGAAGATGTAAAAAATGAAGAGAAAAATTTCTTTTATTTATATACCGTGAGAGAACTTCGTAATATTGGTATTGACTTAATTAAATGGCCACCTGACAAAAAGCTAGAGATGAAAGCTAAAGCAGGATTCGCCCAAGATGTGATGCGTATTTCTTTCATAAAAGGAATTGCTCTAGGTTTTAACTTTCCAGAGCAGTTTTCTATTTACTGGGATAATACCTATACGATGAGGTTCGATAGCGAATGGGAAGAAATGCGTAAACGAGGCATAGTCCTTTCTGAGATGCAACCAAAACGAACGCGCAATGAAGCAATCGCAGAGATGGCTGAAAGCGCAATAATCTGGGGTACACAGGAAGTTCCAGATATTTTAGATAGTCAGGACATAGAAATTCTAAAATCATTAATTTCGCATCACAAGAAAGAGTAATCCCCCTTAATCCCCGTTTACCAAAGGGGAAAAATTATCGTCTCCCTTTCTTAAAGGGAGACAGAGAGGGATTTTAAAAAGAATAAAAAAGAGGCGCTTTTACACGCCCCTTTTATTTCTGGCTAATATTAACTCTGAAGCAGGTCAAGCCCTCGACCATTAGTACGGTTTAGCTAAGAGCATTACTGCCCTTACACCTACCGCCTATCAAACAGGTAGTCTACCTGCGGTCTTACTCCTTCCTGCAAGCAGAAAGGATGGGAGATCTCATCTTGGGGTAGGCTTCGCGCTTAGATGCTTTCAGCGCTTATCCTCACCAGACGTAGCTACCCAGCGATGCCCCGGGCGGGACAACTGGCACACCAGAGGTCTGTCCCTCTCGGTCCTCTCGTACTAAAGAGAGCCCCCCTCAAATCT
>SMTZ1_10002378_pt1 | contig 21660 bp, 17 predicted proteins | sample DeeMarSWOR136_30_FD_25667 | JGI IMG/M metagenome (IMG submission 25667) | reverse complement strand
TATATAGATTTTCGTTCCAAGGGGTAGACATGTAGGTTGGGATTATTACGTTAGGCAATTTGGATGGCCACCCAGGTGTAGGATGCAAGCCACTTATTAAGCTGCTGTAAACGCTCGGTGAGGTCCACGGGTACTTGATTATCGAATACCATCTGCCATTATACTTTATGTCTGGGTCATTAAGCGCCTCTTCGATCCATGCCTCTGGAAAATCAGGGATGGTTGCAGGCACACGCGAACCAGGAGCAAGACTGTCATTTGAATGCCTGGCAGTCCCTATGCTCATCATCATGCAGTCAAATATACCGTGAAAGTAATCACCGGTGCCAGCGATGTTCTCCCAAGGAACAATGCATTTCAATGCCTCGGGTGTCTCTTCTTGAGCCGTCCACAGCTGTTCACCTGCATAGATGCATGCGCCCAACATGCCAACATTGCCATCGCACCACTCCTGTTCTGCAATCCACTCTATGGTATCGTATTTGTCCGTCCAAGTACCTCGAGTGTCCCCTTCTGAATTACCCGTAGCTCTGGGCTCGGGAATAACGCGTACATACCCTCTCTCCACATAATAGTCTATAGCTCCAGCCTCTATACATCCGTCCCAAAAGGGCGTGTTATAGTATTGCTGTTCCGGGAGCCAACGTGTTATCTCCTGTAATTCTTTGCCCCACATGGCAAAAGAAAGTATCGCTGGAAATTCCCCGTCAGCGTCAGGGCGGTAAATATCTACCGCCAAATGGACACCGTCGCGCATCTCAACCATTACATCTTTCTCCACCACTACCCCATACATCGGCTGGGACACTTCTTCCTTTACTATTTGAGGGTAACCGTCGAAGTAGACACCCTCAACATCAGTGCCATACGGGACAGGCTCCGCGACAGGCCAATTTTCGGATAGCGGTAGAATGGGTCTGATTTCATCACCATTGTAGATAGTGATACGAGGTGTGGGTGGCTCAGCAACAGCTGTAGGAGCTGCAGGAGCGGTCAAAACCGCAGCAAGGACAATGGCCAACACGAGCGCACCTACCACCGCTACAATGCCCATTGGTTTCCCACGGGTTGCCATGACTTTCCTCCTTCCTTTTTAAGTTAGATTAAGTGCCGCCGTGTACGGAACAACCCTGACAATCATATTCTTCTATATCCCACCTCCTCTCTATTAGATTTTTGATCTGACGGAACAACCCTGACAATCATATTCTTCTATATCCCACCCCCTCTCTATTAGATTTTAGGTCCTTTGACCCGCGGCTCTGCGTCCCCACCTTTCGATGGGTTTGCCCTTGTCGCCTGCTATTCAATTTTATCTATATACAGAACTCAGATTTTGGTTCCTGCTATCAGATTTCCCTAGGACACTAATTTCCCCACCACCGTCTACCATGTAGTAGCCCCTTATAGTGCGGGTACCACCCTAACGCTCGCATCCGTGCATATCCTCCCCTGCCCCCATCATATGGACATCATCCTTTCTTTTGCAAAGTCCACATAGTCTATGCGATCAGCGCACTTTCTTGCCCCCGGTCGGCTCCAAAACAAAAGGGCAGGGAAGCCTCATGGGTCTCTGCCCCTTATCACCGTTGGTTGTTGCCATTGCCGCACCCCTAACTGGTCGTCACCGCCTATTGCTTACACGTCCTACTCCCTCGCTATGCTACCCATCTTCTCCAACGTCCCTTGCACCATCATAAGCGTGAATCGTCTGAATTACGCGGTTGTGATTATCGCAAGAGTACACCATTTCCAGCGCGTTGTCAAGCCCCTGCTAGGGTTTTGGGTTTACATCCGCGATTGTGCATTGAACGAAACGTCAGAAAGTGCAGTCAGATATACCATCGACTCAGAACCCGATGCTGGAATGGTGTCAGGATGCCACCCGACGTCTGGTTTGAAATAGAACTGTTGAGACGGCGGGCTTTTGCTGAGCCGAGCCAAAGGGTTGAGAAAGCACTGATGAAAGTGTAGAATGTTTAACACCGAAGGTATCCAAGCGACAAGTTTCTATAGCAGAATTGGGACACAGCCTGGAGATCTGAATGCATACAATATATCTTGTCCCTCACAGCCATTACGACGCAGTTTGGGCGTTCACCAAGGAGGACTACCTGTATATTACCATCGAGCTTATCCTGAAGCCGGCGATAGACTTGATGGAGAAGTCGGGCTATAAGTTCTTGATAGAGCAGACTGTTCTACTGGAAGAGCTGGAAAGGAGAAACCCCAGTGTGTTCGCTGCACTCAAGAAGCTTATTGAAGCTGGCAAAATAGAAATCGCTGGTGGTGAGTATCTGATGGCTGATACCATGATTCCCAGCGGGGAAACACTGGTCAGAGGGATACTCTTTGGGAAACGATACGTAAAGCAGAGATTTGGTGTTGACGTGCCGGTCATGTGGGGGGCGGATAGCTTCGGCTATAATGTTCAACTACCACAGATATATACCAAGGCGGGCTACAAATACTTCGCCTTCCGAAGGGGAGCTTACTATGACCGCCCCTCTGAATTCTTGTGGCAGGGACTGGATGGAACCAGGATTCTGACCCACTGGATGCCACTTGGTTATCGAGCGGGACTGGATCTTCTTAAACTGCAGGAGAGCTTTGACACTCTCAAAGCGGCAGCTGTCACCAGTCATATACTGATGCCCTCGGGTAGTGGCTCAATTCCTCCTCAGCGGGAGACGGGCCGCGCCGTTAAGAAATGGAACAGGACTCACGACGACTCGGCAATCGTTATTGCCGGCCCGTCTGAATTCTTCAAGGGGGTGGAGAAAGAAGCGGCTCGCCTCGAAACGAGAAGTGGCGAGCTATACTCAGGAAGACTTTCCCGCATATTCCCTCACTGTTCTTCCAGCCGAATCTGGGTAAAGCAGAACCTGAGAAAGTACGAACATTTAATACTCGCCTGTGAAAGGTGGAGCACCATTGCCTGGCTGCTTGGCGTCGCGTACCCGGTTGATGAGTTCAGGGATAACTGGAAAAAAGTGTTATGGGGGGCCTTCCATGACGTGGCACCGGGAACCGGAATGGATGAAGGTTACGAGGAGGCAAAAGATAACTTTGAATATCTTCAGATTCATCTTAACCAGATCCTCGGCAACTTCGTTGCTGTCATCGCTTCGAGTTTGCAGACTCAGGATGATATCGTCGTCTTTAACCCGCTCTCCTGGGCGGTGACAAACTGGGTGGAGGTGGAACTCGGGTTTGACCGGGGAAAGGTCAAGAGAATAGGGGGGCTGCGGAGCGGCAGGGAGGAGATAGAAACCGAAATCCTGGAGTTTTCCCGGTATCGGGATGACTCTTATCAGACTGTCAAACTCGGGTTTGTGGCAACCATTCCCCCCTGCGGTTACAGGACTTACAAGATATTAAGGAGAAACCCGCGCGGCTCTCCCCGTCCCAAGATTAAGATTACGGGCAATACCATTCAGAGCCAGTTTTTCAAGGTCATGGTAGACCCTTCGAACGGGCTGATTGACATTCAAAAAGACGGGAAACACCTAGTTCGAGGAAACGAGCTGGTTGTGGAGGAGGAAACGGGTGACCTTTACTACCACCGGCAGAATCTGGAGGAAGCCTTCAAAACGGAAGGTGACCAGGGGGTCAAATTCGGCAAATTCAGACTCAAGAGATTTAAAATCAATAAGACTCCCTTGAGGAGGATAATTGAGGTCGAAAGTGAGTATTATTCGCTGATATGGCCCTATCGGCTCTTGGATAAGCTGAGACCGGTGCTGTGGCGGCACAACTTCATCTCCGTCTCGAAGAAGATAACGATTTACAGCGATATACCGCGGATTGACTTTGTTACCACCGTTAACAACCGTCACCCTCAGGTCCAAATACGGGTGAAATTTGCGACAAATATCACCTCTCCCAAATATTACTCTGAAACTCAGTTTGGAGTGATAAGCCGGCGCGTCAACCAGCACTATAATAAGCCCAGGGGAGAATGGGTGGAGAAGCCCTCCGGCATTTATCCTGCTCTGAACTGGATTGACTATTCGGACCAAGACAAAGGGGTGACCCTGATTAATAAGGGGCTACCTGCCCATGAGGTAAGAGATGACGCAATTTATCTCACTTTGTTGCGGAGCATCCTGATGCTCTCATCTGACGGCGTTACCGGTCCCGCCATTCCCACCCCTGACGCCCAGGAGCTGAAAACCTATTCCTTTGAATATGCCCTCTTTCCTCACCGAAATGGATGGAAAGAGAGTGACGCCTTCAAGCCAGCTTACGAGTTTAATTGCAGCCTGACTGGTTTCCAGTTACCGCTGACAAAGGGAAACAGGATTTTCCCCCACCAATTCTCCTTTGTTGAGCTAACACCGGATAACCTGGTGCTGGTCACCTTCAAGAAGGCAGAAGATACAAATGACGTTATTCTAAGGTTCTTTGAAACAAAGGGGCAAAGAACCTGGGGAGAGATAACCCTCTTCAAAGAACCGACCTCGGTAAAGGCAGCAAATCTTCTTGAGGAGGAAGAGCAGGAGGTCAAATTCAGGGGCAGGAAAATAAAATTCTGGGTCAAGGCGTTTGAGATAGTAACCCTCAAGATAGGGTTCTAAACTGTTCGGGGGCTCTGATTCAAGTTCAACAGCCTGGAGCCACGGTTGCTACGCAGCGCCCCTGCCTGCTCTGATGCTACTTCCTTTGGTTACTGCTCGCTAATAGCTCTGAAGCTGCCTTGGCCCACCCTTCGGGACCAATGCCGGTGACACGTCTCAGGTTCTTAACTTTCAGTTTGTTCCAGCGGTCATTCTCATTCTGCACTAATATTGGCTGATCTACGGCAGCCAGCATCTCAACGTCATTCAGGCTGTCGCCGATGCCAATCGTGTAGACATTGCCAAAGTTGAGCTTAAACAGCTCAATCAAAATTTTGACTGCTTTGCCTTTATCACCACCTTGGTATACTTCGTAGAACTTTCCCCCAAAGGTGTAACTAAGTCCCGCCTCTTTTATGGTTGCTAAGGTTGACTCCAGGTGCTTTTTATTCCCTTCTATTATGATCGTTTCACTATACTCTCTCTTCTTGGCAAGCCCGGCCATGAGCAGGTTCAGACCAGTTACTTTAGCCACCTCTTCAGTACTGAGGTTGCCGAAGCAGGTGATTTTTGCCTCACGCTCGCCACATAATCCTCTCAGTTTATTTCTTACTTCGGCGTAGGGAACACCGAGTTCAATAATAGAGTAATCATCAGTTACCCAGCTGAAATAAAAGGGGAAACGGAAATAGTCCTTTGGCACTACGACAGCCGCCCCGTTTTCGATAATAAACGGGTCTTCAACACCGAGTTCTTGCCGGTAGACCTGCTGCTCCGCCATCGTCTTAGCGGAGCAGAACACTATCGGGATTCTTGCTTCCTGTAACCTTCGCACGGAATCAAGTGCCGCCGCATATGAATAGCTGACCGGATGAAGCAAGGTGCCATCAAGGTCGGTAAAGACCAGCTTCGTAACCTGCTGCGCTTTGCGGGCTGCTAATGGCAGGCGCGCCAGCAACAGCCAGCCTTTTGGTACGGAACAATCGTTAAGATAATTGTCCATGATACCCGCCAACTTCCGGGTATCGGCACTTTCCGGTGGTGGGAGTATTCTTAATTGTGGCACTTCTCTGCCGGGGGGGATGCATTCCAGTTCTACCAGGTGTTTGGCTACCAATTGTCTGGTTGTATCTTCACATAGCGGATTGTGGTAGATCACTGACAGGCTGGGCACAAGCATATCCTGAATCAGGTGTTCTTCCCCTCTTTCCTCGTGGATATGAGGATTTATTGTCTCCGTCTGAATTATGTCAACGCCTTTTTCCGCCGCCGTCTTGTCAACTATGGGCAACAGGCCTGAAAACTGCTCGAAGATAGACATCAGCTCCTGTGTTTCGACACCGTAGCCGGTGGCATAGGTTAGCTTCTTTGCCAGTTGCAGGCTCATAGCATGTTCCCCGGCATTGGCAGTCTTGATAACCTCAGTCTCGAATTTACCCTTGGTGGATATGAAATGATTTATATACCTGTTTGTTATTTCAGATACCCGCCCCCATTTCTTGAAGTACAGCTCGCCGGAAATCTTGGGCTTGTATCTCCACAGAATCCGGGTCATCGCATACGGTGAGTCTGAAAGGGTGAATCCAATAGCATAATGCTGAGCATATTCCCATACCGCTCCAGGAATGTAGTTATCCGTGTCAATGAATCCAACATATTCCTTGCCCAGTACCAGAGCCAGGAGAATGCCAATAATCATCCCTTCTGCCTTGCCGCTTCTTACGAGCCCGCTCTCATCAAGGATTTGGCTGTATCCGCAATCAGCCAGCGCCTCTCCCAGGCGGGGGTCTTTCTGATGAATGATAATGGCATTTCTCTTGGTGGCAGTGCAGAATCGGTCCAGGATTTCCCGTTCCGTCTTCAGATTATCAATCTCTCCCCGCTGGCTGTTAGACATCACAATCATCAAGCAATCGTGAGGAATGCCACTCAGTACGCCTTCGAAAACCTTCAGGTCCTCATCCTTTATCGGCAGAACAATAGCCAGCTTTTGCTGAATACTAGCGATAACCTCTCGCTCAATTCTCTGGGGCTCGACGCTTTCCTTGATTTGGGAGGGGATTCTGGCGCCAGAGTCAAGCTCTAAGACGCGGCGCACGGGATGGACTCTCACTGCCCCAAGGTGTTCGACTTGCTTGCCGCTTTCGATACGCATTCGGTCGCCGCCAATAATGGGAACCCAGTAGTCTCATTGTCTACATTATAGCCGATATGTGCCATTTCAACCACCAGTGAACAACAGTTCTGTCTTCTGCACAGGCGTACCAAAAACGTGTGATTATGACAATGCCGATTGAATAAGAAATTGAACAAAAAAGCCAAGATGTATGACCTAGCTAGGTCTATCCCATAGGTATTGGATGCCCCGACCACCTTCGGGGCTTCGATCTCACAATCACCTAGCCAGCAGCGGTAGCTTCGCTTTGACCACAAAAAGCATGCCGGACACTTTGTGACGCTAATGCAGGGATCAAGCCCTAGAGCGTCCATTAACTCATGTCCCAAATGTGTCCCATTTATGCTGACGTCGAACAGATAAGGACGGATTCAGACGGGAATGAGCACTGGAACAAGACATTTGGCGGCTCGGAGTGGGATTGGGGCCGTTCTGTGCAGCAGACAGCAGATGGTGGCTACATCATAGCAGGAGAGACACGGTCTTATGGAGCTGGCGACTATGATGTGTGGCTGATAAAAGTAGGGGCGGAAGAAGTCTGGCCTTACAGCTTCGAAGACCCGGGAATCGGCACAAGACTTCACATTGATACTGACAACCGAACTTTTCGATTCATCGCCCCTGATGGCTATAACTCAGGGATAGTCAAGGCTGACTGTATGATGGTGGTTGATACTCGTTCGGGCCAGTTTATATTCCTCTGGCATGGGGATAGCGAAATCAGCCTTTTTGCATTTGCTGTGGACAGGGAAGAAGACTTCTGCATGGCATTCGCGAGAGACAGGGACACAGGGCAAAGATACTGGCTGGTTGATCCACCGGGCATAGAATAACAAACCAAGCAGGGAGATTGCTCTTTTACGGGCCATATTACACCCTGTATGTAGTTTGGATAGAGCGGAGTGTTGGCTCTTGTCTTTCTTTGGCTTCTCGAATGTCTGCTCAATCCTTCTGCTCGCACTGACTCACTTCACTTTGAGGTATGAGCGCTCAAATTCGGTGTGAAGATAACCGGTTGGGAAATGTGCAGTTTCTTATAGTCAGTGGCGAGAATAATCGCTCATACTTCATCATTGCTGTCTCCTTTTGAGAACCAAGAATCACCATTCCCTAAGAAGAGGGCGAATAAACTTACCATCTAGAATGAGAAATGTCCCGTGGCCAAATTTACTTTATTTTGGTTACCACGCCTTTAGTGCCATCAACTCTTATTCTGTCACCTGTTTTGATTACCCTGGTTGCGTTCGCCGTGCCGACCACAGCGGGAAGCCCATATTCACGACAAATGATCCCGGCATGGGCCATGAGACCACCGGTATCAGTGACCACACCTTTTACCTTTCCGAACACCGGGTTCCACATCGGGTTTATCGACCCGCAAACCAGGATCTCCCCAGGCTCAACCTCCTTGAGCTGGCTTACATCGAGGACAACCCTGGCCACCTCTTCAGCCACCCCGGGGGCAGCGGCAACGCCGGTGATCTCCAAAACCTCTTCTGGCTTGGCAATTTCGGCAAAGGCTCTTTCGATATTCTCTGGTATTGCCCCGTAGACGTGGATTAAAACCGGGTTTTCAGACGCTACAACTGGCATTAGCCCCAGCACCACTGGTGGCTTCCAGTCGGCCTGCTTCTTCCTGATCTCTTTACGCTCGTTTATTACCGACCTGACATCGATCAAGTTGTAGTCACGAAATTCGAGTCGTTTTTGCATCAAATCGAAAAGGAGCTGCCTGAGCTCATGGAGTAGCAAATAGCCGATGTCATAGGAGTCATTCAGATAGCCCTCGTTTACCAGCCGTCTGCCCAGCTCTATTATCTTCAGATGGACGCCAGTGCCGATTCTACCCTCGTAGAGGAGGTTATGATCTTCATACCAGGGATACATCGTTTGTAGCAGCTTTAGGTCTAAATCAAACCTCTTCCTGTCCTCATCGGCCTTTATCTCGGCTCGGAACCCCTTTATCGTCGCTTCCCGCTCAGCAACCAACCGTGTCTTGGGAACCAGTTTCTCACCCTTCTCCTTTTTCGCCATGAAGCCTCGGACAAACGATATTGGGTAGGTGAGATCCTCGATCCAGCTGACAGGCATGAGATTATAGCGGCCGCCGACATGCCTCATGCCATACTTTTTCACCGTTTTCCTGAGCTCCCCAAGCCATTTCTTGCCGTCGTCGATCATCTCCAGCGTTGGAATTACCTCCTCCAGAGGCCCCTTAACCACATCGGCAATCCCTAAACTGTGGGCAAGCTCGCCCAGTTTCGAGAACGCGACATCCGTCTCCATGAGCTTATTGCCGAAACCCTGGAGCATTTTGCTGACATCCTCCTCAGTGGTGCCGGGGACGAGCCGCTGACAGAAGTCAGCAAACCCCAGTTTCTGACCGAAAAATAGGACCATAATCTCGAGCTGGACTGCATTTCCTCGGTACTGGGCTCGGATTACATGATCAAAGTATTCTATCAAGGTATATATTTGCCTGCTGTCGTTCATGTCTGGTTCCTTTTCAAAATCAAAGCTGGCCAGCCAATCTGCCAGCTTTTTCGGCACCTTATCAACTCCGGCCACCCATTGGTTCCACCAGGGATAAATCTGACTCCATTTCTCCCAAATCACAGGCACCCGTTTACTTATCTCACCAGGGTCAGTGATATCCAGCGGGTTAAAATAACACCAACCATTGAGAATGCGGAAGGCATTACCATGGCTTGTGGGCACTTTGTTGACCTCAGTTCCATAGGAATCTGCATACTCAGCAAGGGCGATATATGAGGTCTCATACTCCAGGGGGTATAGGGGCTCAGGGGAATGTATGGTATCAACCATCCAAAACTTGTTCTCATCCCCGGGGTGAAATCTCAAATAGACGGGAACATGCTCGGTGCCGATTTGAGGTAGCTCGAGCGGGTTTAATCCCTTCTTGAATTTCTCCTCCATGGCTAATCTCCCTCTCTTTAGATTATAGAATTGATACCCCCAAGTCTAAATCACAATCTACGTCTCCCGACTCCTTTCCCCAGTTTAAGCTTTAAGGTTGGCTTTGCTTCTTCGGGCTCCACACCGTTTCCGGTCTGGTCTGCAATATAAACTCTCTACCGCTTCTATCAGCAGCAACCTTTTTCAATATCTCACGGCTCAGCAGATCGCAGATGATATTTTGTGCGAAAATAGTATGACATTTCTTATGTTTTGTCAAGACTTTAAAGGCAGCAGGTCTGGTAACGACCTTTCATGCGGAATCTACCATTTCAGCTCCCCGAAGGCTCAATGCCCAAGATGCGAACTTGCTTCCGATTGAACGAAAAGCCAATTTGTGTAAAATAGGGCAGTCTGTCCCATAGCTATTGGATGCCTCACCCCCCCTTGCTTTCGCCGTGAGGTGTGAAGTGCCCAGAACTTGCTACAGCAAGCCTTTGTAAACTATAATGCATGGTAAATGTGAAGGGAATCCTGTTTGTTTGCAGCGGTAATCGTCTGCGTAGCTTAGTCGCTGAGCATGTCTTCCGCAGCTTACTGTTCCGGGTGGATCAGAACCTGTTCCGAGAGGTCAACATATCCTCCGCTGGCGTCATCCCTTCAGAATGCTATGAATGCACCAAGAGGAGGGGTTTGGTCTTGCCACAGCCTCTCTTCGGCAAGCCACCAGCGAGGTCTGCCGTGACTGCTATGGCTAAAAGGGGAATAGACATCTTTGCTTACCGAACGCGAGAACTCGATATTGCCATGGTTGAAGCTTCCGCTCTCATTCTCACCGCGGTAAAGGCGCAGAAACGCGGGGTGCTTGAGCTATGCCCAGCGGCTGAGGGGAAGGTCTTTACTCTTATGGAATTCACCGGTGAGGAATTGTATTATCTATTCGATGACTGCCACACCATTGCCCCGGAGCTTCATTATCAGCCTGACTTTGGCGACGACCTGGTGACCACTGAGGCCCTCATTGCTGAAACGGAGTACAGCCTGAACAAGGCCATGCCTAAGATTCTCGATTACCTAAAGGGCCTGATCCCCTTCGGTGTCGTGATCTTCACCTGAACAATTCATCGTTTTGTGAAACAAGAGGTCTGGCCGACTCGCAACACTAGCATACGATCTCTCCAAATCCGCCTATCTCATCAAATCACTTGCTCAATCCAGAAGGTTTACGATCACGCATGACCATCTCCATCAACTGGTGCCACCTCTCAGTGAACTTGTCCCACTGCTCAGTTTCACTATCCTGTTCTTCTGGTTTCTTGTAGTCATCATCGAGTAGGTCGATAGCTCCTCTGAGATGATTGGCTGTTACCCCAATGTAGGCTTGTGTGGTATCCAGACTTTCATGCCCTAGTAACTCTTGCACATCAGGGAGGCTCGCTCCTCTCTCAACTAACCTCTCAGCGAAGGCATGGCGCAGGTCGTGAGGATGTAGGTCTGGCTTTCCCGCTAGGTTGCCGTATTTCCTTACTACTTGGTAAATAGCTTTATCTTTTACACCAAGTACTGCCCTAGATGGTGGTTTTCCTACACAGAAAGGTTTTAGCGCATTGTTCAAGGCCGAGGGTAGAGGAATGGTTCGCTCTCTCCCTCCCTTCCCTGGAAGCGCAAGGCATCTTTCCCTACATCCCTTACCTTCAGGCTTACTGCTTCCCCTCTCCTTAGCCCGGCGTCGATCATGAGTAGAAGGATCAGGCAATCACGAGGGGAGTCTTGGGCCAGGGTTAACAATCTCTCTATGATTTGAGGTTCGACATAGTTTGGCTGCCTGCGTGGTACCTTGACTGGAAAAACAAGCTGTTCTCCCCGCCATTGATGGAAGCCTTACAAGACAGCCCGATACAGCCTGAGTGAGGAAGAGCTGAAGCCTTGCTCCCTGAGATGGGCTAGGAATTGTCTTGAACTCTCCAAGGTTGGTGCTTGCCCATCAAGTGCCCTTTGATAGCGCAAAAGAACACCACGATAGCGATAGGCTGTTTTCTTGCCTACTGAGTGCTGGAAGAGACCTGCCTTCTCATAGGTTGCCAGCTCTCCTCCGAGCTCGTCATCGAGCTGTTCCCCCTTTGGCGCCTTTGTTCTTGGTTTCATCTCCGGCATCCTCCCCACTTGACCTTCCTGATAAGGAATTAGAATGCCCCCAAGGGAATTCGAATCCCTGTTTTCAGCTTGAAAGGCTGACGTCCTTGGCCTCTAGACGATGGGGGCTTGTCTGAAGTATAGCATAATGGGAGAAATTATGGATACACTGCTGGCATCTCCAGCCCCGCGGTCTCGGGGAAGCCCAGCATCAGGTTCATATTCTGGATCGCCTGCCCAGCCCCGCCTTTGACCAGATTATCAAGGCAGCTGATCACAATGAGCCTGCCAGTCCTGGAGTCAATTGTGGCATAGATCAGGCAGAGATTATTGCCCCAGGTCTGCTTGGTGCCTGGTGGGAAATCAACCACCTTGACGAAGGGCTCATCCCGATAGAACTCCTGATAAAGCTGTTTGACCTCCTCCTTGCTCGTCTCCCCTCGAAGTAGCTGGGCATAGCACGAGGTCAGTATCCCCCGGGTCATGGGCACCAAGTGTGGGAGGAAGGTTATCGAGAGCGTCTCCGGGGTGAGTTTTTGCAGCTCCTGCACTATTTCCGGCAGATGGCGATGACCATCAAGGGCATAGGCGGAGACATTCTCGTTGGCTTCGGAGAAGTGCGTGTTCAAGGTTAAGGTTCTCCCCGCGCCCGAGACCCCGGATTTGCTGTCGATGATAATGTCGGGCGCGATAATGCCACCTTCGACCGCTGGGGCTAAAGCGAGGATGGCGCCTGTTGGGTAGCAGCCGGGATTAGCCACCAGGCGAGCTGAGGCTATCTGGGAGCGATTGAGCTCGGTGAGCCCGTAGACCGCTTCTGCCAGCAGCTGAGGAGCAGGATGGCTTGCTTGATACCAGAGCTGATATTCCGCTGCCTCCTTGAGCCTGAAGTCGGCGCTCAAGTCCACCACCTTGATGCCCCGCTCCAGGGCTTCAAGCACCCCCTCGGCGCTCGCTTTGTGAGGCATGGCAGAGAAAGCCAGGGCCACATCCTCAAGCTCTGGCTGGACGATCAGGTCGATGTCGGAAAGGTGAGGAAAAATCTGGCACAGCTTGTTTCCGATGGCGCTCCGCCCGGTAACCGAGGCAAGCTTCACCTTGGGATGACGACAAAGCAACCGCGCTAACTCCATCCCGGTATAGCCAGTGACATTGATGATGCCGACCTTTATCCGCTTCATCGACGTTCCTCTTTGGATATCCGAATTTCCCTCAGCCTCTTGTCGCTGATGCCAAAATAATGGGCTATCTCATGGCGTACTGTATCCTGAATCCTGGCCATTATTTCCTTATCAGAATCAGAGCGACAACTCATTTCAATAGGTTTCTGGAAAATGGTTATCTTATCTGGCAGCTCTACGGGGTGCCAGACGCTTCGCTTCGTTAGCGGCACACCTTCATACAGACCGAGCAGGTTCTTGCGCCTCCTGATTCCCAGCCCAGCCAACTGGGCTGGATGAGGCCAATCCTCTATCACGACCACGATGTTTTCCAGTCTCTCTCGAAACTGCCGAGGCAGGCCGTCAAGCGCCTCGAACACCAACTCTTGAAAGCTTTCTCTCTCCACCGTTCCGTACCTCGCTTGATGGACAATCCCCCCGGAATATACATTGATCACATCTGGGATTCCGAGCCTTACACACCCGGCGACCATGCTCGATCATATTTAAGTGGAATTGATAAATGGCATCTGGGGGAACCATGCGCTCCAATAATTCATGCGCTTGCTCCACCGAGACCCGCGAATCGATAAGCCCCAGCCTCTTCGCCACCCGATAGAGGTGGGTGTCAACTGGGAGAGCCGGCTTGCCTAAGGAGAAAAGAAGGACGCAGCCTGCCGTCTTCGGGCCAACCCCGGGAAGCTGACGCAGCCAAGCCTTGGCCTGAGGCAGGGGAAGCTCGCCGAGAAATGAGAGCTCCAAAGAGCCGCGCTCCGCTAAGATCGTTTCCAGGATGAGCTTTATCCTGGCAGCTTTGACCCGCGAGAGCCCCCCACATCTGATTGCCTGGGCAATATGCTCGATGTCACCTTCAGCCACTGCCTCCCAGCTGCCAAAGGAGGCGAGGAGAGAGGAAAAGGCCCGCCCGGTGTTCACGTCCGATGTATTCTGGGACAGGATGGTCAGGATGAGCTCAGAAACCGGGTCCCCATGGCGCTGCCAGCGGCGGACGCCGTATTCCTGGGCTAGAAGACGAATTGCCTCCTGCGTGGTCATAGCTTTCTATAGATCTCGATGGAAAGGCTTGCACACACTATCAAGCTCTTTTGCCTGCTGCCCTCCTTCTTCTAATGAGGAAGTAAGCGACAAGCCCAGCGACAGCACACGCCCCTATCACTATGCCGACTATGACGCCAATGGAGAGACCTCCAGGAGAGACAGTGATGTAATCGCCCTGGACCTCGATACTATAACCCCCAGGACCGGTTACCTTTAGGGAAACAGTATAGCTCCCCGTAGTGTTATAGGTATGAGAGGGATTCTGCTCATAGCTATCCACCTCGCCGTCGTAATCGAAGTCCCAAGCCCAGGACGTGATATCCCCTGTTGACTGGTCTGTGAACTGGACGGTGAGTGGAGCTGTGCCGGTGGTGGGGTCACCGATGAAGGCAGCGTCTGGCGCAACCCCAAATTCATCCGCTCCCATATCTGGGGCTGCGCCTATAACCCTATCGTCTCCTTCAAAGTCAGTGGCAGGAAGCCCTGGGGGGTCAGGGACATCGGATGTGCCAGCATCTATGCCGGGAGAGCCCGCCTGAAGGTGGTAATCTCCGGCTGCAGGGTCGACGAAGAGGGGGTCGTCATCGATGTTTCCTCCAGAGTCTGTCCAGTTGCCCCAAAGATGGAAGATACTGTTGTAGGCAATCCTGTTGGTAACAGAGTTAAAATAGATATTAACGCCATCCGTGGCTGAATTGAAATAGATGATGTTGTTGTAGACATTGGCGGTATCTCCCTGATGAAAATACACCCCTCCACCCTTAACAGCCTCGTTGTCAGTGATGGTGTTTCCCAGAAGGTGAATGATGTCATCCATTGTCCACCCTACCCATAGACCTCCTCCCTGGGCATCAGTCCCTTGGGCGGAATTTCCCGCAATGATGTTATTTCTGATAGTGTACTCATCACCAACAGCTATCATAGAAACACCACCACCCCGGCTTATCCCAGCATCCTCAGTCACGGTATTATTTAGGACCAGGTTGTTTTCCAAGGTGAGGTCAAAAAATGTATCCATATATATTCCGCCGCCATATCTTTTCGCGGTGTTATTCCTGATAATGCAGTTGGTGATAGAGATGTCATAGTCGGCAAGAGCGGCGTAGATTCCACCACCCTCCTCTGCACTAGTTGCATTTTGCACTGTTATCCCATCTACCCAGATTTCTGCGACAGGTCCTGCGCTCCAATCATAAAGGTCCAGAGTTCTGCCACTACCCTGACCGTCAAGGATGATATCCGCAGCGCTTGTCCCTGATTCACCGGTTATGATAAGGGACTTATGCTCAGTAGCATTTGGCCAATACGCAAAGTTTCCCTCATAGGTGCCAGCCGCCAGGTAGATGACATCGTCCTCGTTATTGGACTCCGCTGCGTCAAGGGCAGCCTGAAACTCGGCAGCATTGGTCACATGGAACTCCGCTGCCGAGGCAGTTGAAGGAGGGCTAATCCAAACAACACCTATTAGCAAAGCCAAGACACCTATTAAAGCTATGACTTTAAATTTAGCCATCTCGTCCCTCCTTCCTATTTGTAGATTCTATACATTTAGACCTAAGCTCTTCAAGTGGCAGGTGTCATTGAGCAAACTGGGCACAGGTTTGAGCACACGATCAAGCTCTTTTGCCTGCTGCCCTCCTCCATCTGATTACGAAGTAAGCGATAAGCCCGGCGGCAACGCACACCCCTATCACTATGCCAGCTATGGCGACTCCAGAAAGCCCTCCAGGAGGCACAAACTCATCCGCTCCTATATCCGGGGCTGAGCCTATAACCCTATCGTTTCCATCAAAGTCGGTGGCGGGAAGCCCTGGGGGGTCAGGGACATCGGATGTGCCGGCATCTATGGTGGGAGAGTCCGCCTGAGGGTGGTAATCTCCAGCCGCATGGTCGACAAAGAGGGGGGCAAGATCGATGTTTCCTCCAGAGTCTGTCCAGGTGCCATAAAGCTCTGCGTAGTCATTGTTGTGGCCAGTCCTGTTGGTCACATCGTTAAAATAGATATCATCGCCATCCGTGGCTGAATTGAAATAGATGATGTTGTTGTAGACATTGGCGGTATCTCCCTGATGAAAATACACACCTCCACCCTTAACAGCACCCTCGTTGTCGGCGATGGTGTTGCATATAAGGTGAATGATGGCATCCGAGCGATACCCTGCCCATAGACCTCCTCCTTGGGCATCAGTCCCTTGGGCAGAATTTCCGGCAATGATGTTAGTTCTGATAGTGTACTCGTAACCGGCAGCGGTAATTGCCATAGAAACACCACCACCCCTGCTCCACCCCGCGGCATCTTCAGTAACGGTATTATTCATGATCAGGTTGTTTTCCAGGGTAAGGTTCTGCCGTGACTCCATATGTATTCCGCCGCCAAATCTCTCCGCCGTGTTATCTCTCACAATGCAGTGGGTAATATAGATGTCATAATTGCGGAGAGTGGCATAGATTCCCCCACCGTTATGTGTACTATTTCCATTTTGCACCGTTATCCCATCTACCCTGACCTCCGCGGCATCTCCTGGGTCCCAATCATAAAGTTCCAAAGTCTTGCCACTACCCTGACCGTCAAGGATGATATCCGCAGCGCTTGTCCCTGATTCACCGGTTATGGTAAGGGATTTATGCTCAGTACCAGGTGGGGCATATATGAAGTTTCCCTCGTAGGTGCCAGCCGCAAGGTAGATGACATCGTCCACGCCATTGATCTCCGCTTCGTCAAGCGCATCCTGAAGCTCGGCGGCATTGGTCACATGGAACTCCGCTGCCGAGGCAGTTGAAGGAGGGCCAATCCAAACAACACCTATCAGCAAAGCGAAAAGACCTATGAAAGCTACGACTTTAAATTTAGCCATCTCCTACCTCCTTTCTATTTTATTTATAGATTTTATACATTTAGACCTAAGCTCTTCAAGTGGCAGGTGTCATTGAGCAAACTGAGCACAGGTTTGTCATCGCCGAAGTCAAAGACATTGATGGCGCCGACATCCTGCCCCAGCTGCCAGAAGTGGGAGTTGTCCAAGCCGAGGACAACGCAAAGCAGAACGCGACAAACCACATTATGGGCGACGAGAACCACTGTCTGCTCACTATAATTTTGCACCAGGCTCTCGATTGCAGCCGTAATCCTGTGCTGCACATCCTGAAGGCTCTCCCCATGTGGGAAGCGCACCTCATGGGGGCGCTCCAGCCACTTCTTGTAGAGGTCGCTGTCCTGCGCCGCTGCCTCCTGTGGCGAAAGGCCCTGCCAGTCGCCGAAATCGATGTCGATGAGGCCCTCCAGTGGCTGCACCGCAAGTCGCAGCTGGCTGGCCAGGCTCTGGGCTGTCATCAAGGCTCGCCGCAGGGGGCTGGAATAGATCGCTGCGATCTGCCAACGGGAAAGCCTCTCCGCTGCCGCTTCGGCTTGTCTCATCCCGGTGTCATCAAGGGCCAGGTCAGCCCGACCACGAAACCTCTCCACCCGATTCCATTCCGTCTGCCCATGCCTTATGAGAACGAAACGGGTCAATGAGAGCCTCTCCGCAAAAGCCAATACTCTAGACTATCAGCCAAGGCAAGCCAGCTGGCCTCGATGATGTTAGTCGAGCTGCCCACAGTGTGCCATTCGTGCTCGCCATCGCTGGACTCAATGAGCACCCGCACCAGAGATGCTGTGCCCTGGCTCTCCTCAAGGATGCGCACTTTATAGTCCGTCAGCCCCACCACAGCCAAGCTGGGATAGAACTGAATCAGTGCTTTGCGCAGGGCGGCATCAAGGGCGTTCACCGGGCCATTGCCCTCGGCTGCAGTATGAATCACTTCGCCACCAACCCTGACCTTGACCATAGCCTCAGCGAGCAACTCCTCCCCAGCAGTCGCGGGGCGCCGCCTTTTCTCCACCACCACCATGAAGTCGACTAATTCGAAGGGTGGCCGATAATCGGGCTGGGCGCGGCGGACCAGAAGCTCGAACGAGGCTTCAGCATTATCATACTGAAAGCCTTGGCTCTCCAGTTCCTTGACCTGCTGCAACACATGCTGCGCCTGCCTGCTCTGGGGAACAAGCTCTAACCCTCGTTCCCGAGCCTTATAAACCACAGCGCTGACGCCGGAGAGCTCAGAGACAAGCACCCGGCCTCGGTTACCTACCAGGTCGGGATCGATATGTTGATAGCTTTGCACAGATTTGGAGATGCCCGAGATATGAAGCCCAGCCTTGTGCCCGAAGGCGCTGGAGCCAACATAGGGGAGATGGGAATCCGGGCTCAGGTTAGCGACCTCGCTGACATAGTGAGCTACCTCGGTTAATTTAGCCAACTGCGAGTCGCTAATGCAGTCGATGCCCAGCTTGAGCTTGAGGGTGGGGATGATGGAGCATAAATTGGCATTGCCACAGCGCTCCCCGTAGCCATTGATGGTCCCCTGGATTTGAACCACCCCGGCGCTCACCGCGGCCAAGGAGTTGGCCACTGCCAACTCCATGTCATTATGGGCGTGAATGCCCAAGGGAATATCGTATCTCTTCACGGCATCGATGGCGGCAATCACCTCCTGGGGGAGGGAACCGCCATTGGTGTCACAGAGCACGATTAAGTCAGCCCCAGCCTCGATAGCGACCTCGATGACGCGCAAGGCATACTGGGCATTTCCTTTATAGCCATCGAAGAAGTGCTCGGCATCAAAGAAGACAGCACTCCCTTTTGACTTGAGATAGCGGATGGAATCGGAGACCATGCGCAGATTTTCCTCCAGAGTGGTCTCCAACACCTGGGTGACATGCAGGTCCCAGCTCTTGCCGACAATGGTGACCACCTTGGGCCCGACCTCAACTAAGGCACGAAGACTGGGGTCGTTTTCCGCCTGATTATCAGGGTGGCGGGTGCTGCCAAAGGGGCGCGCGCCCGGCTGAAGAACTCGCTATCCTTGGGGTTTGCCCCGGGCCAACCCCCTTCGATAAAGTGGATGCCAAGGTCATCCAGCCTCTGAGCGATCTTGAGCTTATCCTCTGAGGAGAAGGAAATTCCCTCCCGCTGCGCCCCGTCACGAAGTGTAGTATCATAGAGCTGAATGCTTGCCAATCGTGCCTCCATTTTGTGCTGTAGCACAAAGTATATCATAATTTGCCCTTGACTGAAAGCAGAGTGTTGCTATAAAATGGGATAGCGATGAGGGTAATTGCGGGTGCAGCCAAAGGGCATTCCCTGAAGCGGCCTAAGAATCTACGCACTCGTGCCACCTCCAACATAGTTCGGGAAGCTATCTTCTCCATGCTGGAGTCCACCGCCCCCGACTGGTCCCGGGTTCTCGACCTCTATGCCGGGACTGGCGCTCTGGGCATCGAAGCCCTGAGCCGTGGGGCCGGGTGGGCTGATTTCGTAGAGCAGAGCCCTAAGTGCTGCGCTCTCATCAAGGACAATCTGGAGCGCACCGGATTGGCGGAAAGGGCAAAGGTCTACTGCGCCGATGCCAAAAAGGCGCTTTCCTTCCTCAGCGGAGGTTATGGCATCATACTTCTCGACCCGCCTTATTCCAACTCCGCAGTTTCCTCCATTTTGCCCAAACTCACATCATCAACATTGGTCACCGAGGAAACGAGCATCGTTGTCGAACACTCCCGCCGACTGGCGCTCCCGGATCGCTACGGCGATTTCCAAATGATGAGGAATCTGCGCCACGGTGATACTTACATCTCGGTATATCAATTCAGCAGGGGTGAAACTTGACGGTCGCTTTGTACCCAGGGAGTTTTGATCCGGTAACCAATGGCCATCTCGATATCATCACCAGAGCGGCAGCCCTGTTTGATAAGCTGATCATAGGCGTTTACGACTTGCCCCCAAAACCCATTATGTTCTCTGCTAAGGAGAGGGTGGAGCTACTGAAGAAAGCAGTAGCCCATATGCCCAACGCCGAGGTTATGCCTTATTCCGAGCTCACGGTGGACTTCGCGCGGAGGATCCATGCTCAGGTCATTATTCGCGGCATAAGAATGAGCGCCGACTTTGAACGTGAGTTCGAGATGGCGCTGATGAATAAGAAGTTAGCCCCAGATATCGAAGTGATCTGCCTGATGTGCAGCCTGCAATATGAATTCCTAAGCTCCAGCTTGCTCAAGGAGGTAGCTCAACTCGGTGGCTGCATCGATGATTTGGTCCCAGCTCATGTGGCCACAGCCCTGAGGAAGAAGTTATCACCGGTGGCTGCTGTCAAAGGAGGCGATGAAGCTACAAAGTAGCTCATAAATAGCCTAAAGGGAGGAGATAGAATGGCGTACAAGATCACTGAGGAGTGCATTAGTTGCGGGGCATGCGAGCCTGAGTGCAAGAACGAGGCTATTAAAGAGGGAGAGACTATTTACGTCATTGACCCCGGCAAGTGCACCGAGTGCGTCGGCTGGTTTGAGTCGCCAAAATGTGTTGAACTCTGCCCCGTTGACTGCTGCATCCCCGACCCTGACCATAAGGAAACCAAGGCGCAACTCCTGGACAAGTGGCGCCAGCTTCACCCCGGTCAGGAACCAGCGGTCACCTAGTCCACTCCTCGGTCATCGATGAACCAAGGCCTTCTCGGGATAGCCAGTGGTTGGTTATCCCGCAGCATGGTTTCGTTATTTGCCTTTGTCAGCGGTGAATAGGATTTATTGGCCATAAGATCTGCAATGGCGCAGAAGAATCTGCTTTTGCTTTTAGATGGGCATGCCCTGGTGCACCGCGCCTTCCACGCCCTGCCTCCCCTTTCTGTGACCAAGACCGGTGAGCCCACAGGAGCTGTCTATGGCTTCGCCAGCATGGTGCTCAAAGTTCTCAACGATTTCAAGCCATCTCATTGGGCTATAGCCTTCGATAGCGCTGCGCCCACATTTAGACACTTAGAGTTTGAGCCTTACAAGGCACAGCGGCCCAAAGCCCCTGACGAACTCATTTCCCAGTTCAAAAGGATTCGCGAGCTGGTCCAGGCCTTCAATATGCCTGTTTATGAGGTAGCTGGCTATGAGGCCGACGATATCCTGGGTGCACTTTGCCGCCAAGCCAGTGAGCAGGACACCGATGCCATTATCGTCACCGGCGATACCGATACCCTACAGTTGGTTTCATCCCACATCCGGGTGCTCACTCCGCGCCCGGGTAAGCCATTCAGCGATACCGTGCTCTATGACGAGGACGCGGTGCGGCAGCGATATGACCTTGAACCAGAGCAGATGGCGGACTTCAAAGCGCTGAAAGGCGACCCCTCTGATAATATCCCCGGCGTCCCAGGCATTGGCGAGAAGACCGCGGTAAAACTCATTCACCAGTTCGGCAGCGTTGACGGCATCTACCAGCGAATTGAGGAGGTTGAGCCGCCCAAGATCCGGGAAGTGCTCAAAGCCAATGAACAGCTGGCAAGGCAAAGCAAGAGACTGGCCACCATTGTGAGCGACATCGACATCACCCTGGACCTGGCTAAATGCCATGTCAGCGATTACGACCGAGAGAAGGTAACGAGTCTTTTCCGCGAGCTTGAGTTCTCAAGCCTGTTGCCCAAGCTCCCTGAGACAACGGTGGAACAGCCACCGCAGAGGGTGGCGGCGGTGGAAACAGCCACCGACTATCGAATTGTGGACACAGCCGAGGCCTTAGATGAGCTAATGGCTTCGCTTTCCCCGGCCGAATCCTTAGTCATCGATGTCGAGACC
>SMTZ1_10001789_pt1 | contig 21660 bp, 18 predicted proteins | sample DeeMarSWOR136_30_FD_25667 | JGI IMG/M metagenome (IMG submission 25667) | reverse complement strand
ATGAGACATTATCATCAACCGAATTTGGGAGCCCATTTTTCGAGAAGCCATTTATTCCTAATTACTATGTGAATATTAGGGATCATTTGGATGACAAAATCAAAGCAGTCTCCTGTTACAAATTAGAATTAAGGGAATATCCTCACCCTCGCTCTATCGAAGGAGTAAAAATCAAAGCAAAAGCACGAGGGATGGAGGTAGGAATTGAAGTTGCCGAAGCCTTCAAGATATTAAGGTGGGTAGTCGATTGAAAAGACTACGCAGCAACAGGATCAATAGCAGAGAAGGGAATGGCCAAGATAGTGTTTAGAATAATAAGATAGAAGGTATTTTTCAATGTCGGAAGATCGTTTCAAAGATTGGGAATATCCTGAATTCGATGAGAGGGGGTTTACTAAGTGGAATTGGATGTGCCAATATCCCGAGAACCTTGAACTTGGAAAAAATACTGATATAGGTGCTTTTACCTACATCAATGCGAGATTCACGGTACAGATTGGAGAAGGAGTAGAAGTGGGATCTCATTGCTCCATCTATTCGCATTCAACTATTGACGATAAGAAGGCTAAGGTTGTCATAGAACGAAATGTGAAAATAGGAACTCACTCGGTGATTATGCCCGGTGTTACTATAGGAGAAAACACCATCGTTGGCGCATTCAGTTACGTAACCGAAAGTCTGCCCAAGAATGTAATCGCCTTTGGTATTCCAGCAAAGATAATTAGACACTTAGATGATTCAGAGAACAAGGGGAGGTGAAGCGTGTTGGAGATTCCACTTTTCAAGATACATTGGAGTGAGGAGGATATTAAACGAGTTGAAAAGGTAATTCGATCAGGCAAGCATTGGTGTATTGGTCCTGAGATTGAAGAGTTCGAAGAAAAAATTGCGCGTTATTTGGGCTTGAAAGAGTGTGTTGTTCTTAATTCAGGAGGAGCAGCATTATTAGCGCTTATGGAATCATATGGTTTCTCGAAGGGTGATGAAGTCATCATCCCCTCTTTCACATTCATTGCTACAGCGTATGCGCCTCTATACGTTGGAGCCAAGCCAGTTTTTGCTGATGTGGAGGAATTGACCTACGGGTTAGATGTATCAGATGTAAAGCAAAGAATCACGGCTAATACGAAAGCGATTATACCGATTCATTATGGTGGAATGCCGTGTGAAATTGATGCCCTTCAAGAATTAGCAATGGATAATGATCTAATTCTAATCGAAGATGCAGCTGAATCATTTGGAGCAAAGCTTGGAACGAGGTTTACAGGAACATTTGGTGATTCAACAATATTCAGTTTTTGCCAGAATAAGGTGTTTACGACAAGTGAAGGCGGCGCTGTTGTTACCGATAATGGTGATCTAGCGAAAAAAATCAAGTTATTCAGATCTTATGGTCGAGTTATTAGTGGAGATTATTTTTCGGGGAATGGGGAGCTGGATTACGTGGAGACGGGGTACAATCTTCGAATGTCTACGATTCTTGCAGCCCTGGGTGCCTCTCAAATGGATAGAGTGGGAGAGTTGATTTCACTGCGAAGGAAAAACGCGCACTATCTGAACCAACGACTAAGCGAGATTGAAGGAGTCATTCCCCCGACTCCTCCAAGCAAAGAGTACTATTCTGTGTATCAGATGTATACAATTAGAATCAAGGAGGGAAAGAAGAAACGAGACAAGCTAATTCAACATCTAAAGAGGAGGGGGATAAGTTCTAAGGTTTATTTCGAACCAGCACACAAGTATTCAGTACTAGAGAAGCTTGGTTTGGGAGATATCAGGTTGCCTGTAACCGAGCGTCTTTCATCCGAAGTCTTAACTTTGCCAATGTATCCTCATATGACTCAAGAGGAGCTTGATTATGTTTCAGAGGCAGTAAACGAATTCTTTTGAGTTAGACCGTTCAAGATTGAAAACAAGATGATTTTAGTTAGTTGATGACTAAGCTTTTGTGATTATAGTGTAGAGTTTCTGTGAGGAAGTTGGTACGTGTCCGCTGAACCTGATGCTAATTCGCTGTTTAAAGTTGGTCGAGAGTACTATTCGAAGAGGGCTTTCAAGGAAGCCCTGAAAGTTTGGAAAGCAGCTCTTGAGCAATACCAGAAAGAGGGGAAAAAACGGGAAAGTGGTATCGTAGGTGCGGAGATTGGGAAAGCCCTGTTAGCGCTAGGACAAAAGAAGGAAGCTTTGGTAAGTTGTACGCAGGCTGTCCGTATTCTTCGTGAGCAAAATGATCCTAAGGCTTTACGTGCAGCGCTTTTAATCATGGGTCATGTAATGGATGAGCTTGGATATATTGAGGAAGCGAATCGTGCCTTTATTCAAGCTATTGAAATACCTGAGGGTGTTGAAGACACCCGTTCTCAAATTATTCTCTTAAAAAGGATAGGCAAAAGCCTAGCACGAGTAGGAAATTATCGCGATAGCGCCACTCGGTTTGAAGAGGCCATAAGGTTATCTTCAAAGGTGGAGGAGGTCGAACTGCGTGGAGAAACTCTTGCGGACTATGCCCGAATTTTACAGTACCTTGATGAGCATGACAAGGCGGAAGAAATTCTTACCCAGCTCATTCACCTTTGGGATGCTTCGGGAAAACCAGTATTGAGTGCCTATGCAAATTTAGGTTTAGCCAGTTCTTATTTGTCAGAAGGATACATGGATAAGGCTCATGCGATAATTCAACGAGCCCAATCTGTTTTCATGAGTTCCTCTGATCAAACCGGAATGGCCCTCTGTGAATATCATCAAGCACGCCTTCTGCTTCAGAGTGGTCAGCCAGAGGAGGCATTAGCCCATGGTGAGAAGGCGTTGAAACACTTTGAAAAGGAGAGAAACTATCTAGCTTATGCGGAAACGGCCATTGTTATTGCGCAGGTTTTAGGTCGTCTGGTTCAAGATGTAAGAGCTCTGCGGCTTTTTGATAAAGCAATCGAATTCTTTGCCCATTTAAGAGAAGTGGCACGTGAAAAACAAACTCATGTGCTGAAAGGAAAAGCGCTACTACGAATTGGTAAGCAAAACCAAGCAGAACAGGAATTTACCGTAGCCATCCGTTATTATCAAGAACATGGACTCAAGGACCGGGAGGCACTTGCTTATCTTGAGGTTGGAGAGATGTTTTTCGAACTCTCCCAATTTGCGGAAGCATTAACACAAACTAAATTGGCATTACACCTCCTTCAAACCTTAGATGAGGAAAAGCTCGAAATTCGTGGTTTTAGACTCTTACAAAACGCAACTACAAATGTTAATCAAATCGAAGAGGAACTTCCCTCTTTCAAGGAAGGGGTCAAAAGAGCTAATGCTCAAAGAAAAACTGTACTTGCTTCAACTCTTCAAGTAATTATCGCGCAACTTTCTGTGGATATTCAGCCGCCTGAGCAGTTACAAAGCGTCTTCGAAAAAGCCATTCATAATGAGCAATTACCAACTGAGTTACGGGCTGAAGCTGCTGTATGTCTTGGTTTAACATTGATGAAAACCGCACAGTATTCAGAAGCAGCTCAATATCTCAGCCAAGCCATTAGAGATTTTGGTAAAAGCCCAGGATTCGATCAGTGTAAGACGTATCTGCAATTAGCTGAAGCATATAAAGAACTGGGTAAACCAAGCCTGCAAAAGGAGGCACTACAGGGAGCCATTGAAACTCTTGATTCCCAAGGAGATAATAAAACCAAGGCTAAGCTATTCTATGAACTCGCACCTTTGATCGAAGGTGAGGATATTGTAAAGGCTTTGGAATATTACGAAAGAGCCAGTGAGATTTTTAGAGAGGAGGAATATCCACAGGAATATTATCAGACCCTCCTCAAGCAGTCTATCCTTCGTAGCGAATCATCAGATTTTGAGTCAGCTCGCCAGACAATATCCAAGGCAATAACCTTGGGAAAGGAATTGGATATTCCCCTGGACTTTGGAACAGACAAGTTACCTCTTCCATGGGAACATGTCAACGTTGCCCTAGTAGAAGCCATTTACATTGGGGCGCAGCAGTATGCTAAACATCAAGATCGGAATATTATTGACCATATCATTGACTGGTCAAGTCCAAAGAAAGTTGCATACATCCATCCTTTCTTAACAGATAATCTTGGCTACCAACGCTGTCGTGAGCTTTCGAAATTACTTATCGAAGAAACCAAGCTTCTAAAACGCGCAAGTGATATTCGACGAGAGCTTAGGCCGCTCTTACCCAAGGGAATCCCTGAGGGAGAATATCGATCTCGCCGAAACACCCTCCGTAGTGAATTATCTGAAATACTTGAACAGATTGAGGTAAACCGTAACGTAATTGCAGCTGCCTGCCCTGATCCAGGAAGAGGTATGATCCCTCAGGATTACAAAATGCTCCAGAAATTATCGGCTCTCATGCCTCCAGACCGTCGTTGGCTCATCATTAATTTTGATCTACTATTAGAGCAACAAAAGTTGTTTGTGACAACATTAGACCACGTCGGCCGCCATAATTTACACACCATTCCAATTTCTGCCGACCTGCCATCTGTAATTCAATCATTGCGGACCATGAAGACTTCAAAGGAGTTCCCTTCGATGGCTGACCTAAAGGATATGGCATCCTTTCTTTATCGAAGCTTAATCCCAACTCGCCTTGAACGAGAACTCGAGAATAATAAATACGGCTTTCTTCAGTTTGTCACAGACGGATTTCTCAACAATGTTCCGTTTGAACTCATCTTCGATGGCAAGGAATATTGGGGGTTGAAGTATCCCATGGCTTGGGCGCCTGATTTCCAATTCTTTGAAAGCACACTCAAGACCAAAGCACTAGCCCAAGCCAGCTCCACATCGGTCTTGTTAGGTGTCAACGTTGATCCTGAACAACAGCCTTCCCGAAGAGAATTTGCAGAAGAAATTGCGAACTCATTTCTTACAGCCGTTCCCACACGGCAGGGAGTTTCAGAACCTGTCGTGCTTTTTGGACGTGATTTTAATCGTCGTCTGCTGAAAACAAACACCGATTCGCCTCGTTCTCTTCTCTACTTTTCAACGCCTACAACCCTTCACCCCCGAAAGGGAGAAATCGCGCTCCAACACCCTGACACCCTAAGGGTCATTGAAATTGGGGTAACGAACTATTTCACAGGCGCACCAATTCTTATCCTGGATGACTGTGTCCGACTTGAGCCAAGAGAGGATGGATTGGAACTCGCAGGATTTCTTCGCCACTTAGTGACAGCTGGAACACCTTCTATTGTCTTCACTCGATGGCGTCCCGAGGAACAGCTTCAAGCAGTATTTACCCAGGGAATCGTTCGTCAACTGTTTGAAGGAGACCCCATTTCCGTTGCACTTATGCACACTCGGCGACGATTGGCTAGTCGAGGACCATCCCCTCATAGCTGGCTATGTTATAGCCTATGTGGAAATCCTTTCCCGACCCTCTTCTAACTAGCCTAACTAATCATAAGAAAAAAGCATCAAGTAGAATGATGAGACAATCATAGGTAGCATGTGCAGCTATTGGTCCAGCCAACCGTCGACCACGCCACAGGTAAAGTAAACCCAGAAAAATGCCACCAATGGTGTGAATAACGCCAATTAGTGGATTCATATGCGCAAAACCGAAAATGATTGAAGAAACAATTAGTCCACCGATTCGTCCATAATGAACATCTAACGAATTTTGGATAAAACCTCGGAAAAAGAACTCTTCCGCTGGCGCAATGACCAGAATCACTGAAAGGCATAGCACGCCAACCCAAAATAGGTCAGTAGGAGTAGGTATGGAAGGAGGTGGTCCCCCAGGAGCTAAAAGCTCAAAGAGATCTAGTGCAAGGATAACTGGTACAATTACAGCCCCAACTACAACACCTAAGAGCAAATCCTTCGCTAGTGTCAGACCGCCACCTGTAGTCACTCCCAGTTTTTCTGGCTTCACCTTGAGACTGGTAACGTAGGCCCAGGGTATTAAGATGAAGACGAGTTCAGTAAGGATTAGTAAAATCATGAAGGCTGGGTCAAAAGCAATGATTGTGATCGCAAAGAGCGGAATTCCCCAGAAGAAGATGTAGTAGAACATGATTGCTATCGTAAGGAGGAGGAACACACCATAGGTAATGCTGGTAATGATGTAGGTAGATATCGGTGTCCAAGGCCATAGTGGAGCTTGGATTTCCTTGATCGACCAAGTAATTTCGGCGCCGCATATCTCACAATACTTGGTCGGTGAGGTAATAGGGGTTGTGCAATATGGACAGAAGCGTGTGGGATACTGCTTCTCATTCATTCATACTCCCTCCTTTGTATTGTGGATCCATGAGTTCATGGCAATTAGGACAGGTCCACTCGAGTTGAATGGGAGAGATTCCTGGTTCCGAGAAAGCGGTGATAGTTTCTAATCGTTTTGTTCGACATGAGCCCCAACGATGCATTGAGGTTTTACAGTGGTTACATTCGATGTAAGCCCCCCATCGGATTTGCTTGCCACAAACAACGCACCATCGCCTACTAGGAGAAATTGCCAATGCAGTTGCTATAGCAAAAATTCCTGGCGGAAGTGATATTATCCCAACTATAACAAGTCCAACTCTAATTACTACAAGGCTCTTTTGTTGACGAAGAATGAAGGCAAACAGAACCAAGATAACAATTGTTAAACTCTGTATCGTAGCAATCAGTTGGGGTACTCCATAGTAAAAAGAGGAGGCGAAAATGAAAAAAGCGACAGCGAAGACCGCCGAAAATATAATCTGAGCGCCGAGTAATAAATAGGCTAGTCTGGATATGTAAATTGGTTGAGTGGATGGCACCTCCGACTTCTGAGGCGAAACGAGAAGGCTCAGTTCAAATCCACAGGCTGGACAATGGGTAACCGATTCTGTGGGCATATCGAGTAGCGATTCACCGCATAGAGGACAGCATTTAAGTGTCGTTTTTTGTAAATCCGCTTTAGACTGCGTTAGATCCCCCATACTTCCTCATTTTATCGTGACTTGAGGAAAAGGCTTTGGGTTATCCACTAACGGAGTTGGAGTAAAAATCCATCGTAACCCGACAGCTTATAGGGGTGAGAAAAATATGCTTGTGCAAGGTGGATTCTGGCTATGGTTGTTATTGGTCGTGAGACACTATTGCAGTTAATTGCTGAAAAGCAGCTTGTCACGAATATGATTGATCCAGAGATTCAGGTTTCTCCTAACGGAGTCGAATTAACGCTTCATGAAATCTTCAAGTTTAGAGGACCAGGGATCATTGATTTCTCGAATAGAGACCGCCAAATCCCGGAATATGAGAAGCTAGAGTTGAGGGGAGAAAAGTATGAAGTTGACCCGGGAACCTATATCGTCACCTACAATGAAACAGTGTCCATTCCAACTGATATGATTGCAATTGGCCGACCACGCTCATCATTACTTCGCTCCGGTGTTACTGTTGAATCGGCAGTCTGGGATGCTGGTTATGAGGGGCGATCTCGGGGGCTCCTGACCGTGTATAATCCACATGGCTTTACTCTGAAACCGAATGCACGGTTATTACATCTTGTTTTTTTCAAATTGAACCAAGAAACCCAATCCTATGCTGGGGTGTATCAAGGAGAGAGCTAGGTGCCACTGCTAAAAGCCAATGTTTTGGTTACAGGACTCCCTGGATGTGGAAAAAGCACCCTCGTCAACCGTCTTGTTGAAAAGGCTCGAGCCAAAGGGATCATAGTCGGGGGAATCAGTACCCCTGAATTTCGACTATCTACAGGAAGGCGGGGAGGCTTTCTGATTCAAGATATAGCCACTGGAGAGAAGCAGATTATGGCTTCTGTGGACCGGTCTAGTCCTGTTTCGGTTGGTCGCTATGGCGTGAACCTTCAAGCGATACAGGAAGTGGGAGTAAAAGCAATCAATTCTGCAATTACAGAGGCGGATTTGGTTGTCATTGATGAGATAGGGAAAATGGAACTAGCCGTTTCTGAATTCAAAACAAGCGTTGCGGGGGCGTTGAACTCCACGAAACCGGTTCTGGGGACAATAGGGATGCGACTGAAAACCGCCTTTGTTGCTGAGATCAAGAACCGGTCAGATGTTACTTTATTTGTCTTAACTCCCGAAACTCGTTCCCAAGTCTATCAAAACGTTGTGAACCTGATTGGATTATAAAGAATGAGAGGGACCAAAGCTAACGTGCTTTGGTCGGATGATAGACGAGATAGAAGGAGGTCAGAAGGATGGTAGTTGCGACGACTAATGCCATGCTAGCGTTGATTAGAATCTCAATCATTGCAGAATTGATGAGATAGACTTGAATGTAGATAGCTGTATTCGGTAGTATCATTAGCAAGAGGAGGAAACTCAAGAGCAGGGGCAGGCGGCGCTTTCGGAAGTGTGGTTGTCGTTTCTGAGTTTCAACGTAGATGAGGAGAATACTACAGACGAGGACAAACCCAAGGGCAGAAAGCAGCAGAGGTAGCAGGGTGAAGATATCAACTAGTCGGATGAAAGGAACAAGAACCCACGCCATTTGATACCCACCAAATGCTAGGCCAAAAATCGCTGTAAACTTGAGGAAAAGCGGACCGATAGTATCTGAGTTTACTCCATGATCACCAGGAACGACTTCGCGTCTAATGAGGAGTGCCTCAACGATTATAATTACGCCCATTATCGAGAAGAAAATTGCACGGGACCAAATGTTCCCAAATAGTGAGCTACCGGTACCAGAGAATGGTGGAATGAATATGAATATGACACCAATTATTAATGAAAGGAAGCCGACACCAAATAGAAACGCCCAGCCTACATAATCGCGACCAGGTTTGTACACTTCATCAAAGATTAGAATCCCTGTGCCAATAATTATTGCCAAAAAGATTGCATAGAGCATAAATTCAGGCGGAATAAGCCATCCGTAGAAGTATCGATACAGGCGATACCCAGCGTAGATGAAGAAGATTAGGGCGGTTAGTTGGAGTAGCCGTGAAAACAGATTTGAATGCTTTGCCAATATATTACACCACGCAAGGGGAATATTTGTTAGGGCGTCCTTAGGCTAGCTGTTTAGGACGAGACCGAGCCCTTCCATTACTTTCAGATATCTCATATTATAATCTTAGCGACACGCTCCTCACGAACCCATTTTTGGAACCCAATCCGCAAGAATTTCAAATTCGAAGGCAACAGAGGGAGCCTCAATGCCGAAATTCGCTAACACGAGAGGATGGACTTCTCCAAGCACTCCAAGTTGTTGGGCTCCAATCTGAATATTCGCAACACGGCCATTAATAAACGACGGGTCCGACGCTTTTGTGACTTTTCCTTTCAATCCAAGGTTGCTGAGGAGAGTGACCAGTTCAGCTTTCAAAGTTGTGATATCTACCCGGGAATTCACGGTAACTGCGGCAAGATGCAGTACAGTGTCGGTGCAGGTTTCAGCATCTGGATTAATTGTCACCACAGGACCCACTTCAAAGATTCGATGTGGGAGTTCCTGAGCCGTATTCAGGCTTAAGAACTCAAGTAGCCCGGGTAAGAGACTATTCCTAGCGACGTGGTATTCCATTGATTTTGGATTGGCGATTTCAACCACGGTTTTTATCCTTTGATTCATTTTTTCAAACAGGGTACGTGTATTTGTGAGAACGTAGTTGGCTACTTCTTGGTAACCAAGCCCAACCATGAGATCCCGGATGGTTCTTAGCATCATGGTCATTGGAAGTTCTTGACCCACTGTCATGGTTTTGGGGAGTTCTGGTTCGATTTGATTATACCCATAACCAATCGCGACATCCTCGATGATGTCAACATCGTGAAGGATATCAACTCGGAACGAAGGGATTCCGACTTGAATCACTTTTTGAGTAGCCTTGGCGTCTATTCGCATTCGCTTGAGAGCTCGAGTCACTGCAGGACCTCCAAAATCATAACCAATAGTTGCGTTAATTAAATCTAAGGAAACCTCTCGTTTAGTTAACGAGAGATTTGGCAATTGTTCCTGATGATCGGGGTATACGATATCTACAGCTTCAAGAGAGCCTCCTCTCTCAGCCAATGCGGTGATGACGATGTTAAGAGATTGCAGCGTAGTCTGTTTATGGGTGCCAGTAACCTCAACAAAGACATCCTTTGTGTTGACCAAAAGCCGCCCCAGATCATTACTGTTGATTATTGGTGGTAAACTCAACACCTTATCTTTGGCGTCCACAAGAAGGGGGTATCTTGGAAATGGTTTGATTATGTCTCCAAATTCCTGTCCCTTCGGGTGGTCTCGAAGTATCTGTTTGGCAGTCAGTTCTTCATGGAACTCCAATGGAACAAACTTGATGGCATCAGGTGGCGCAGTACGGTAATGCACTGGAGGAGTAATAAGGTCCAAGACATATAATCCAATGCTCGTGCGTTTTCGATTTCGACCAAAGGTTCCTGTCAATCGTTCCTGTAATTGCATGAATTCGGCAATGAGAGTATCATCTAATGCTAAGCCCTTTACAATTCCACAAGCTAGGTAGGGGCGCACCTTGGCAACGGACCGATCAACAATAGCCTGCCACTTTGACTTTTTTACAGGATATTTCGGTGCACCCGTTTCGATTTCTAAGAATCCGCGTAATGCCCGTGCAATACCTTCAGTAGAGAGCATATCGACACGGTCTGGATTTACTTCAATGGTGGCCACTCCGTCAGCTATCCGGTCGATTTCGCATTTAATGAGAAACAAGTTCTCTTCAAGTTCTTCCAATGAAAGATTTCGCCCAATTAACTGTAAAAGATCCGAAATACGTACATCTACGTTCACAAGGTTCACCTCATCAGAATCTCAAAGACACGCTTCGTAACCAGCCAAGATCCCGTGTAACAAGTTCGCGAATATCATTAATGCCCAATGCCGCCATTGCCAGTCGGTCAACGCCAATACCCCAGGCAAGGACAGGAAAATCAACACCAAGTGGTAAGGTGACTTCAGGGCGGAAAATTCCTCCTGGTAAGGCTTCCTTCCAACCTAGCCCGGGAATGTGTATGAACCCCTCAATGGATGGCTCTGTGAAAGGAAAGAACCCCGGTTTAAATTTGAGATTCTTTATTCCCACACCCTCGGCAATAGCGCGAAGGTATCCCATCAAATCTCGAAGTGTAAGTCCTTCACCTCCGATAATACCTTCACATTGAAGAAATTCAGCCGAATGTGTTGCATCAAATTTCTCTGGGCGGAAATTCCGGTCGATACTAAACATCCGCAATGGTGCTTGTGGGTGCTCTGCGAGGAATCGAACAGAAACCGCAGTAGTTTGACTGCGCATGACGAGTTGGCGGGCAACATCAAAGCTATACTTGTACTGCCATCCTGTTGAACCAGTTTTCCATCCGTTTTCGTGGGTTTTCGCGACTTGTTCAGCGATGGTTCTGTTTAAGAGCGTCCCGGGACCTTTGGGGATCTTTATCTGATACGAATCGTGAACTTCGCGAGCCACGTGGTCTTGAGGCATGAAGAGGGCATCATTGTTCCAAAACTCCAATTCAACCAGTGGTCCGGTGGCTTCTTGAAAACCTAACCCAACAAGGATTCGTCGAACACGATCGATGAATTCAATGTATGGATGTTTCTTACCTGGATAAAGAGGAGGGGCGGGTGCCTGAAGATTATAGGGAAGGAACTCACGGTTCTTCCATTGCATAGATTTCAAAATTCTAGGAGTCAAATCTTGAATCATATCTTTTTGTTGTCGTGATGCTTCCAGCGCCTTGATTCCCCTTGGAGTGATTGTTATAGTGACCTTCCTTCGGGATATTAGCTGGGCAAGTTGTCGTTTCTCAAAATGCTGTTGGATACTTTTCCATGTCTTTGGATCAAAGTCAACAGTGTCCAGAGATAATTCACCTGTTCTCCTGGCAGTATTCAATGCGAGCTGAAGTGGATGTTGGGATATTGCATTCACTGCAGTAGAAGAGAGCAGCAGCCAGGATTCTTCGCCACGTTTTATAACGGAAACCCATCCATTGCGGCGTGCCCATCCAATTGCCAGTTGGTGCTCAGTAATATCCAGAAGTTTGTAATCTTCCAGAGAGGACACTGAGGCTTCTCCACCCAGTTGTGCCAGTATTTCCACCAATCGAATTTCGGGAAGGCTTTTTTCAGCAAAGCGCTGTCCTTCCTGAGTCAGCTGATATGATTGGATCGTCGAAGACTCATGGTCTTCAATGAGTTTCTGGTTGCGAAGACTTTCAACCAGGCTCTGCACCGTGTCTTCTTTTAATGTTAGTGCAGTGGATATCTCTTCGGGGGATAATGGGCGACCCGCGGAGTGCAAGTAGTCAAGGACTCGTTGAGCTTTTTCAGGTAATCTGTACTTCATTTGTCCTCCATCCATTGATAATAATACTGAGCCTCAGGAGCTGATACAAAATAAAACTAGGGGAGAAGTAAGAACAATGCTTGTTCAAGATAATTGAAATTCCAAGGCATCAGCCCATCCTTGTTTTCAATGGAGCATCATTACCTGATACAATATTTAAAGTGTCCGATTAAATCCGAGCGGATTTAAGTCGCATTTAGGCGGGTAGGGTCTTCAGAATTTTCCCGTAAGGGATTTCGTAGCGATTTCCTCGTACCCGATAAAAAACCGTGGGGTATGGGGCTTTTGTGAATGCCTTACGATGTTTAGTATCCACCAGCAATATCATCTGTTTCAGACCGTTTTGTTTTAAAAAGGCTAATTGAGCGTGCTTCTTTTGGGTATATTCCTCTCGCCAGTATCCAATTATTTCGACAAGGACGCGAAGGTCATTTTTAATGAGGGCAAAATCCGGAATAATCAAATGCGACCCGAATGTGAACGCTTCGGGTTCCCGGATGATATCCCAACCGCGGAATTTGTTATTATGCCAGCTCCAGAAGAACTGCTTCTCTATCTTGGAATCCAGAAAAGCCTCTGAAGGTCGGGTCGAAGGAGACGGAAGAAGTGGAGGAAGCGATTCAGAGTCTAGCTCGACAACATACTTACGGTTTCGCAGAATCACATCTATGGAGAGGTTCTCCAATCGAATGTCGAGGTTCGGCGCATCTCGAAGAAGACCGCTGATTACTTGAGCGATATTCCAGCCAAAGGAGGAAGCTCGCCCAAAAAAGACACGGGGCCCAGCGATTGTTACACGAAGACCCACATCAGCAGATTCGAGATCGACCAAGACGCCATATCGTTTAGTATATTTAAGCAATACCCGAGCTGTGGACCCAAGGCTTGTTCCACTAAGAAGCAGTGTCACCGAATCAGAATTATAAAACAACGTTTCTAAAATTTCGTAGTTATAACCTTTGATCGCAGTTTCTGCCGTGGGCGTTGAATTGCGGCGGTAAAGAAGCATCTCATCTTCACGATGGACCGTGAGTAACTGGTTGACGATTTCGGAGTCCAAACGTAAAATCTTCCCTGTTTTGTTGAGTACTTCAGTGCGTTTCGATCGTGGAAAAAATCCACCATATGCATCTTGGATGTGTCGCCAAAACCATAGACGAAAATCTTCAAGAGAATCTATGCCTTGACGTCGGAGCTCAGTCAGTTGTGTATCATTGAGTAAATCGGTGAGAAGACGCGGCATAAATGAATAATTTCGGTTAAATAGGGTAGCAAAGAGAGCTTTTACTACTCGATTGTCAGGTGCCCAAATTAATGGAGTATCCAAGTCAATTTCGCCTCTAGACTCACCGAGATGAGCTTCAAGATAATCGATTAAGCGTTGTGGGAGCGCTTGATCTTTAGGATGATTTAGGAAATAGGGAATGAGGTTTAGCCCTCGGATTTGGTATTTGAGGTATTGCAGTCGCAGCACCATGGGTATTTTCCCTATTCATAATGTTAGTAGATACCATCCTCGAGAAGTGTGCCCAACTCAAGGAGACGCAGACCTTGGCCCCCACGAATATAGATACGACTACTACCAGTAGGATCAGAGTGGATTAACGCAAAGATTCGATATCGATCTTTGAGGCTCGGAGGAGGATCAGTCACGCGGAATTGTCCTTTACCAAGCTTAACTTGTTCGCCTCCTTTGGCTTTTTCTTCTTGTAAGACTCCTTGAATGAGGAGCGCTATATTCCAGGTGAGTTTTCGACTCCGACAAATCAGGATGCTTCCCTGTAGTAGTACAGTGTCTACACGGTCGATGACCGTCAACCAGTCCTGTAAATCCGGGTGTAGTTTGTCAGAGTTGAGGCTTTTTTCTGTGAAGTATTCTGAAGGAGCTTCAGTGATTTCAACTAGTTCTTCTCTTAAAACCTCAACAGAAGTTGAATCTAAATTATGTTCCTGCAGCCAATTGAGCAGGTTCGTTGTAATTTGCTGAAATTCTTCATTCCTTTGGCAGCCTTCCGCATAATATACCAGAATCATTCGTTGAAGCACGGGGTCAAGTAATTGATGCAAATCGAAATATTGAATAATGTGGATAACTTGGTTGAGCAACTTCCAAGCTTCTTCAAAGCGTCTGAGTGCGAAGTAAATTGAAGATAAATCAAGGAGAAACCTGATCACTTCTTCTGGATCTGTTATCGTAGGAAATTCTGTCGATGTGATTTCTCCTCGAATGACTAGAAGTGCAAGATATAATGCCTGAGCTGTGGCTTGTTCGTTATTGAAGTCCCATTCTTGAACTTTCCGAGTGAAGATGGTAAAATACATCGTAGCGGATTCAAAATCCTCTAACAGCAAGTTGATTGTGATACGGAGAATATGAGTCATCACCATTAACCGGCGATAGATGGATGTGGTGGGACGGACGTTCAGGAGAGTTCGGTTGCTCTCCTCAATGGCTTGTTTAGCTTTCTCTAAATCGCCACGTTCACCCAGATACAAATAACACAGCGCAGTCAGATAGTTGAGGAGAACCAGATCGGGTGTGATTTGTCGGATTAGCCGACGATGAGCTGTAGCTGAGAGTTCCCATGAAAGTAGAACCAGATGGTTATACAATTCCTCGCGTGCTTCGTCAATTTCGATAACGGCGTTACGATAGTTTTGTTCCTGGATTTTATTCACGTAGTTGGCATAATTGCGTCGTAGTTCTTGAAGGAAATTCAAAAGACCTAAGGCTTCTTGGTCGGTCATCCCCACCAAATCTTCTTCAGCAATGAGAGGACCTCGCAGGGATCGGACCACATGGAAAGCTTGATTTTCGATAAGTTTGATACGTGAGGTGGGATCATACACACTTTGCCGTGTGATACTGTATTTTATCTCGGTGTGCAAAACGCGTTCACGAAGTTCTTCTAGAAATTCTGTATCCTGAGGATTGTCATAACTACGTTCGAGGAGGTGCAACAGAAAGGCACTCCCCATCAAGCCCTCTATTTCCGGTTCAAGGTTCCGAAGGGACTGTAGTAGTTGGAAGTCAGAACTGATAAGTCGCTTTTCGTTCATTTTTTTCAATAAAATAAGCAGTGACAGATCCGGTGCCTGAGGAACGCGCTCAACAACTTCTTTGGCTTTGTCAACGTAGGAGTCCAATTCCTTCTGAGTGATGTCAATCACTTCAACAACTTTCAAGACATGTCGCCGGAGTGGCCCACGTAACTCTTTCATAACCTGAGGTGAAGAGAAGAGCTTAAACGAAATCCGTTCCGCAATCTCCTTGAAGCGATTCAGTGCTTGGGGTTTCTGAGCGAATGCAAGGATGAAGAAGTTCGCATCAACCGCAACTCGTGAATATGATTTTAACTTCTTTTCTTTGTTGGGAACAGTTTTTCGTTTTTTTGTTTTGCCTGAAGATGGGCGAGGCGACGGGGCTTTTGGCATGGTCAGAACTCCTTGAATTCTTGTATATTATACCATTTCCTACCTGAAAAGATAAATAGGCAGTTTTGTGTGTCTAGTTCACCAAATAAAAACGGTGTTGTTCATGGCACGTCCTTCCCTTCTTGGTGGTATTATGATTGGTGCGGCAGCATGGCTCCAAGTGTTTGTCATTTTCTTTTTAACCCCTGTAACATGGCAGCTAGCCGTGATACCCGGTCTTTTCTTCCTTTCCGGATTGTTTCTGGCCGGAGCAGTGAGTGAGGAAGCTCATTATGCGGAATTGGCAATTGGTGGAATTCTAATCGCAGTCGCCGTTGGATTTGTTGGATGGTTTTACCTAACCAGTTTGGGGACACTCTTGGTTCCAGCTCTTATTTCACTAGGTGCTGGCATTCTAATCTTAGTGGGTCTTGTCTTTATCATGGGTGGACATGGCAAAGGTTACTAGGAAGACGAGAAATGCCAGATTAATCTGGTTCCTCCTCTTCAAACTGCCTTCGACGTGAGTGACCATCTTCTAAAGTTGCCTCAGTTACCAGTTCATACAGAATTGCCTGTTCTTTTTGCGGTCGCAGAAGCCGCCCCAAACGCTGAATGAATTCACGCTTGCTCCCCGTTCCAGAGATAATGACACCAACAGATGCGTCAGGAACATCTATTCCTTCATCTAGAACTTGGCCTGTTACAATTTTTGTCAATAGGCCTGATTTAAAATGCCGGAGAATTCTGTCCCGTTCTGGGGCTTTAGTCTTATGTGTAATTAGTGGGACCCCAAATAGGTCCGAGAGATGCTCAACTACCTTGGTATATCGAGAGAAAACAATGACCTTCTCATCAATATGTTGCTGGAGTAGTGCTTCCACATGATCAATTTTTTCAGAAGCTTCAAGCGCTACCCGTCGGGCCTTTTCTAGATTAGACAACGCTTCTCGCGCATCTGGATCAAAAACGGTACGTTTTACAATAGTATCAAATTGCCAGCCAGGTTCAATATCATCGAGTGTTCGTGTATAGTTGCGAAAGATACGCATATGGGAGTCATAGCGGGCTTTCTCTTCGGGTTTCAGCGTTGTTTCGATTCGACGAATTTCATACGGGGCTAAGAAGCCTCTTTTTTCAAGCAGTTTAGGTGCGATTCGGTACACAGTCGGTCCTACGAGGCGATCAAGATCCTGATGCAGTTCATCAAATCGTTCTGGGGTGGCAGTTAAGCCTAATCTATGCGGTGCCAAAGAGAGTTCAGCTGATAACCGATAGGTGGGGCTGGGAAGATGATGAACTTCATCGAATATAAGGAACCCAAAGACAGTGACATGATGATTAGCTAACATTGAGGCAGAATCGTACGTTGCAACCGTAATGGGTTGTAGCTTTTTTGTCCCTCCACCTAACACTCCAACATCAGGTACATGCAAAAGCACTTCAAGCGCTTCGCGCCATTGGCTCAACAAATCAAGGGTTGGAACGACGATTAGAGTGGTTTCAGCGAGCTGTCGGATTGCCTCCAAGGCCACAATTGTTTTGCCTCCCCCTGTTGGTAAGACTACAACACCTCGCTTCTTAGCCCCCCGCCACCTATGCAGTGCATCTTCCTGATATTCGCGAAGAACCATATCTAGCTGAAGTTGATTTGCATATTCACTAGGTAATTTAAAATTAAGAGAGAAATGTGTGATGACTGGGTACCGCTTTTTTTCTAAGAACTCCAAGATTGCGTAATAGTCCATGATACGTGCATGAAATTGCTTTTCCTTGGAATTATATGTGAGAATTGATTTGATCTCTTCTAGCTCTAAAAAACCAATTGGTTTCAGAATCAAATCACTTTTCCGAAGCTTGAGTTCCGCAAATTTTCCCACCCCTTTCTCTTTCAATATGGCTTTCTGAAAGCCAGGAGAAAGCTGATAATCAACTTTAAAAAATAGTTGTCTGAGTGCGTTTAGTTCACGCTGTGATGCTTTCGAAATTTTTAGTTTGAATTGCATGGGCTCTTGGTTATTATCAGGATTTAGTCGTTCTGCAATCTGGTTGAACTGTTTTAAGGTTTCTTCGTCGGCTTCGAAGACTTCGAAATATGGTGAACTCTTTCGAATTACTCGTGGAATGACCGACAACCTCCTATCAGACAACCTTTTGCGCGGTAGTTTCATGCGTCTTTATACTGAATAGGCTTAAAGTGAATCGGCAGGTATCAATGATTAGGAAAGAAAAGCGTTAAATGTCCTAGTTCCTAGCGAATCTTAGGCTTGATTTTGGGAGGCTAATCTCGTGTCGTTAGACAAAGAACTCCGTGAAATAGGAATTCGAACCAGCGAAGCAAAACAGCTGGAGGAGGAAGGAAAAATACAGGAGGCCGTGGAACTTCTGATGCAGCTGTCCCAAGAACTCCGAGCACTCGCTGAACGAGCTAATACTTCTTCCCTTCGTGGGGTTCTCATGCAACGGAGCCTTGAATACGCCAATAACGCCACTCAACTGAAACGTCAATACCTAGCTGAAGAGGCTTCTGAGACGGCAGCAGACCAAGAGGGAGTTGCAGAGGTTCAAATCCTTCGGGGTCCGCATATTGCTGCACAACTTCTGAAAATGTTGCAATCAGCTCAATATAGAGTCCTCATCGCGACGCACGAGGTGCATGGTGTTGATTTAGTTGATCCTGAAGCTCAAAAACCAGCAATTAATCTACTGACAATTTTGCAGGAACTGCATGAGGCTGGAGTGAGAATACGGATTCTGACAACACCACCTGCTCATATTGAAGGAGTGGACCGGTGGAAGCAAGCAGATGCGCTGCGAACTCTAGCAAATAGCGAAGTGGAATTCAAACTCTGTTCACATCTTCATTTCAATGGCATTCTTGTCGATGACTCAGGGATATGGCGGGGAACTGCACCCCTTACTGAAAAAGGCTTAGCTGGATTGGATGATGTGGCTGAATATTCGACCGCCCATTGGCTGAAGGCAGTCTACCTCGATTTATTCCGTGCTCGTTGGGAGCAGAGCGATTATTCTTGTTCTCATTGTTATGAGAAAACATGCTTATCGAAATTCAAAGCCGAAGATCCACGTCGAAGCTATGAGGATAAATCCTCATAATCAGGAAAAGGAGACTCGAGAGTCGGTTCACTAGTATCATAGGCAGACACAATCTTCAGATAGCCGCGACGTTGAGCATGCCGTACGATTTCTTCAACCTCTTGTGTAGGAAGGTCGAGAGCCTCGGCAATGTCAGTGTTTCGATGTTTGCCATCGGATAGTATAATAACGAGTAACGAGCTCATACCAAACCGTCGGAGAAGATCTTGCCTGATTGTAGAATCTTTATGGAGTAGCCGGGGAATCGCAGTGATTCGAACAGGAACAGGTTCTTTCTGTGGAGCGAATCCAACTAGTTTATCAACCTCTAATTCGAAGTGTCGAAGTAACTTGCGGGCACGGGGGCTGGTTCGGAGCAATGTGCTGAGCAGGATGATCTCATCTTTGAAGATTTTGAAGAAGGAATCACGGAGTGATTCAAGTAATTTCTCTGTAGTTGCGTCCTTTTTGACACAGACTAAAAACACTATTCCCTGGTCAACGATGTAACTAAACGAAAGGTCTTCGAAGGTGATATCCTGCAATTGGCGTCCCATCATCTCACTTTGGAAGTGGACCAGAGATGAGAAAAAGCTGCTAAATAAGGTAGGGTCAAATTCGAGAGGAGAGTATGCCTTATGGTAAAGGGGAATGCCGCTAGTATCAATTACCCATACAGCGTGAACTACCATCTAAGGCACCTGGATATCCGAGCTGGTTACTAGAACGGATTCATCTCTTTAAGCTTGCCTCGACGTTAAATTCCCCCGAATAAAGATTTTCCTTATGGCATTTCACGGGTGAATACGACTGGGCGTGCGCGGGAATAGACAGGCTTCACGAATATGCTTCAACTTCAACAACCACACCAAAAATCGCTCTAATCCCATCCCAAAGCCAGAATGAGGTGGAAGCCCAAATTTCCGAAGCTCAAGATACCAATCATATGCAGAAGGATCAAGTTTCTCATCTTTAATCCGCTTAAGTAGCAAATCCAAATCATGGATTCGTTGGCCACCACTGGTCAACTCTCCAAACCCCGCGGGTGCAATCAAATCACTGCTGAGCGTTATCTCAGGGCGGTCAGGATCTGGCATATGATAAAATGAGCGCGCCGATGTGGGATACCCCGTGATGAAGAAAGGCGCCTTGAACTGTTTTGACACAGCACGTTCTGCCTCTGTGCCTAAATCTTCTCCCCAAGGCACCTTGAATCCTTGTTTTTCCGCTATGGTAATCGCTTCATCGTAGGAAATCCGCTTGAAGGGCAATTTGGGTACCCGCACTTTCACCTTCAGAATGTCCAGTTGAGGTTGAAAGTGCTCTGTAATGTAAGACACTAAAGTGTGAACTAGGCGTTCTTCGACGCCCATAATGTCCTCATGGGTACCAAAGAGAATCTCAGCTTCTAAATGCCAATATTCGGTTAAATGCCGTCGGGTTCGATGTTTTTCCGCGCGAAAACTCGGAGAAAGCAGATATACCTTCTCCAATCCACAAATCGCTGCCTCTTCATACAATTGTGCGCTCTGGCTCAGATAAGCCGTTGTACCAAAATACTTGAACGGAAACAGTGTTGCACCACCTTCAACACTGGCACCCACCATCACCGGTGGAAAGATTTCAGTAAACCCTTCGCCATCAAAGAACTGATGCGCCCCACGACTCATCCCCGCCTTAATCTGCATAATCGACGTTTGGCTAGGACTCCGCAAGTACAGATGCCGCTTATCATACAGGAAAGCTTCACCTGCATCCTTTTCCAGTGGCCACTCTGAGTCAGCGAGATTCACCACCTCAAACTTCGATACCTTCAACTCAATACCAGTTGGCGCGCGCTTATCTATAGCAATCGTCCCCGTCGCAACAATTGATGACTCCAGCGTCACTGTCTGCATCGACTCAAAGGCATCTGGCGCCTGTTCACGGTGCCCGGCAGCCTGGATGACACCTGTGGGATCACGGACAATCACAAAGATCACGCCGCCATGCTCACGTTTCCGATGCACCCACCCAGTCAGAATCACAGATGCCCCCTCCATGGAGGCATCCAGCTCCGACACATAATGAGTTTTTCCAAACGTTTTCAGCACTTTATCCGTCACACTAAGTCCCACCAAAGGCAGCAAACAACAACTGGAGAATAACGGTATTGGTTAAGAGGATTTTGTTACACGTCGACGAATATACCCAAGCATCTCCTTCGCAATGTACTCAAACGCCGGCGTCACGTTTAAATCATCCTTCGCGCTGGTCTCAAAATACGCCTTGAACCCATTCGCCTTCGCAAACTGGATCACTTCCTTCTGATTCACCGCCCGATGCAAATCCGCCTTCATCCCAACCAATACAATCGGGATATTCTCCGTATTATCGCGCACCAAGCTCAACCACTCATCTAACTTCAAAAAAGTGCTAAACCGATTCAAATCAAAACACAGCATCGCCCCACGGGCTCCAAAACAAAACTTCGGTAACAAAAACCGAAAACGCTTCTCCCCACCAAAATCCCAGATTTGAGCTTTAATCGGTGTGGGTCCGTGGCCATCGTTAATAACAATACGCTTGGCTGCGAAGGCAGTTCCGACAGTTAAAATGGAATCGTGGTAGACGCCTTCGACGTAACGTCGAATCATGGTGGTTTTGCCGACGCCGCCTTCGCCGGCGACGACGAGTTTGAGCATGATGCCTTCGTCTTCCACGGTGTGCGCTTCCGCTTGGTCCGTTTGTTCACGTGTCAGTTAACGGTGAGGATAAAAAAACTGTTCGGTGGTAACCCGTTTGGGTCGGTTTTATCGAGGTTGATTCACAAGTTTTTTGGCTGTGTATTTGCCTGTTTTTTGCTAGTTGGTGGTGTG
>SMTZ1_10001784_pt1 | contig 21675 bp, 23 predicted proteins | sample DeeMarSWOR136_30_FD_25667 | JGI IMG/M metagenome (IMG submission 25667) | reverse complement strand
AAAACAATTTGACGACGCAATAGTAGCTTATGAAAAAGCGTTAAAGATCAACCCTGATGAGCCTATTTTATATAATAATCTTGCGATTATCTATTATGATAAAAAAGATTATAAAAAAGCAATCTTCTATTATGATAAAGCCTTAGAATTAGATCCTTTTAATGCGGAACTCTGTTGTGATATAGGAGATATTGCTTACGAACAAAATGATTTTGATAAAGCAATAGAATATTATAAAAAAGCACTAGAATTAGATCCTTTTATGATTGAAGCTTGGAATAATTTAGGTTTATGTCATACTTTTAATGAAAATTATCAAGAATCAATTGAATGTTATCAACATGCTCTTGAACTGGAACCTGAAGATCCTGTTTTATATGATAATTTGGGTTTTAGTTATTCTGCTCTTAAAGATTATGATATCTCTATAAAAAACTATCAAAAAGCTTTGGAATTAGATCCTGAATATGTTTCTGTAATGAAGAAACTAGGATTATTATATTATCATATAAAACAGGAATACAAAAAAGCGATAATTCAATTTGAAACCGTAATTATGCTTGAACCCTCTGATTCCGAGAGTCGCAAAATTCTCATTACCTGTTATGAGACGTTAGGTGACTATAAAAAAGCGAATAAGTTAAGGGAAATGAAGACTGCTAATTAATATAGAATCAATATATTCTTTTTTAAAATTCAAATTAAACTTTTTATAAAATTAATGTCTTTTAATAACTAATGGATTTTTATAATTGTGATCTGCATATTCATTCTCCCCATTCCATCGCTGTTTCAAAATCGTTAAGTTTAGACACTATGTTGGATACTTGCAAGAAAAAAGGTCTAAATATATTGGGAACTGGTGATATTCTACAACCTGAATGGTTAAAATATATGGAACATAACCTTAAGAAAAATATGGATGGTGCATTATTATATGATGGTGTCTACTTTATTTTACAGACTGAAATAGAGGATGTCGACAGTATACACCATTTAATCTTTTTTCCTGATTTTAATTCTGTTAAAGAAGCACAAATTAAATTGAAATCCTCTTCTAAAAATATATTGGATCAATGGGGCGGTAGGCCAAGAGTTAATTTACCTGCTGCAGAGTTAGTTGAGATTATTGCCGATTTAGGAGGAATTACTGGACCTGCCCATGCTTTTACTCCTTTTAAAGCAATTTTTCGTCAGAATAAATATGAAGCTTTAAAAGATTGTTACCAAGATTCTTTATCCAAAGTATTATTTATAGAATTAGGTTTATCTGCAAACACAGATCTAGCAGATCGATTAGAAAGTCTCCAACATGTTAGTTTTTTAAGTAATAGTGATGCTCATTCTCAAGATCCACGCTCTTTAGGTCGTGAGTTTAACAGATTTGAGATTGAGAATGGCTCTTTTGAAGAGATTCTATTAGCAATAAGAAGGAGAGATTCTCGAAAAATTGTATTAAATGTAGGACTTCATCCTAAGCTTGGTAAATATTATAATATGTTTTGTAATAAATGTAGAAGAAGAATAATTTTTAAAAAAGCGAAAAAATCTACTACTATAGGTTTCAATCAATATACTATAACAAGTGATTTTATTATTTACTACTCTAAAGAACCAATTACTGCTAAAACAGAATATATTACTATGGTAGCTAAGGATAAAATAATATGCCCTGCCTGTAAAGAAGAGTTAAAAAAAAAATATAAAGTTAGATTAGGCGTAAGTGAAAGGATTGATACAATTTCTTCCTTTAGAGAACCTAAACATCCTGAGCATAGACCTCCTTATATCAATGCGATTCCATTAATTGATATTATCCGTTCAATAAAAAATATAAAAAGTTTAAGAAGTAAAACCGTAATGGACATTTATAATAGAATAATCAAGCAGTTTGGAACCGAATTCGAAATATTAGTAGATATTCCTATCGAAGAAATCGCCAAATTTGACAATAAAATAGCTTCAGTTATAAATGCTTTTAGGAATAATGAAATCGAATATACTCCCGGAGGAGGAGGTATATATGGCCAAATTAAATTTGATATTTAATGGCAAAATTAGGTAATTATTACGAGAAAATAGATAAAACTCCAATTAAAATATAATCTGAAAAATGAGCCATAGTTTAGATATTGAATTCCAAATCTAATTTAAGAAGATCTCCACAGGTTGAACAAACCATCCAATCAAAAACCTTTACTGCTACTACCATCAATTCTAAGTCTTCTCGAGGAAATTGATTTTTAAATTTTCTAATATATCCACAAGTAGGACAACTTATAAGTGCCCTAACTTTTATTATCCTATTTTCTAATTCTGAGCGATTTAAAGTATGTCCGCTGTTATCTTTATCATATTCAATTTCCATATTATGAACCCCTAACGTATTGATTATGAAAATTCAATCTTATAAATTTATTTAAATAATGTCGCTTTTCTCTCTTCACGCGAGAATTATAATTATTATTATCTTCTCTTCCTTTCTCTCTCTTATAATAGAAAAATTGTTGATAATGATTCCATATTACATGCATAATACTTCCTTATATTATTTGGATATAATACTCATATTATAACACAAAATACTATTTTTGACGAGAGTAATCGATGAGCGATGAAGATTTCGATTTAACCGAGTTAGTAAAATCTCGATTATCTGTAAGATCAAGGTTTAATGAAATCGCACGAAACAACCAATCTTTAAATCAAAATTCAAATGTTGATAGTGATAAATTTCTTTCAGATTTACTTAAAGTATTAAAAATAAAATCTACAGTGATTGGAATTGGAGGTGCTGGTAATAACACCGTGTCACGAATGCAAGATATTGGTACTATCAATGTAGATACTTTGAACATCAATACTGACGCTCACGATTTATATTATTCAAATGCTAAGCAAAAATTACTGATTGGGAAGGAAACCTGCAATGGGTTAGGTTCAGGAAATGACCCTAATATTGGAGCTAAAGCTGCAGAAGAAGATGTTAGTAGATTAGCTGAGATATTAAATGCAGATGTAGTATTTATAACATTTGGGTTAGGAGGTGGTACAGGAACTGGCGCAGCTCCAATTATTGCGCGCGAAGCTAAAAAAAAAAATGCAACTGTTGTATCTTTCTGCTCAATACCTTTTACATCTGAAGGAAATGAGCGTAGAATCAGAGCTAAGAGAGGTTTAAGTGAACTGGCACAATATTCTGACACACTTATCCCCATCCCAAATGACAACCTGTTACGGTTTAATCACGGTTTACCTATTCTTACAGGTTTTAAAATAATGGATGAAGTTTTAATAAGATGTATTCGAGAAATTTTAAATTTAATCAATAATTGTGGTTTAATAAACATAGATTATGCAGATGTAAAGAAAGTTCTTGAGAAGAAAGGTGAGTGCCCTTCAGGTTTAATTGGGATAACAGAATCTCTCGGAGATGAATTTGATCTAATAAAAAAAGCGAAATTAGCTTTAAATAATCCTCTATTAGATCCTGATCCAAAAAAAGTAGATAATTGTATTGTTTCAGTTTCAGGGGATCATCATTTACCCCTTTCTAAAGTAGATAAGATCATATCTACAATCTCAAACGAAATTCCAGAGGAAGCTTCTCTTAAATTTGGAACTGCATTAGATCCTTCATTAGGTTCAAAAATAAGAATTATGGCGCTTGGAAGAGGTCCTATCTCACCTTATGTCCATGCTGCGGTTGAGGATTTAGAATTTCCTCAAGCTAATGTTAACCGCTTATAATATAGTTTTTAAAATTCTAAAACATTTATCTTTCTTAAACCTAATACTTAAGTATCAGCTTAAAAATGAATATAAAATTTGAAAGGTAATTTCATAATGAATCAAAGAATGCCTGAAAAAGAATTAGAACAACATATAAGAAAATTTTTAGAGGAGAGAAAGGTTCTTGTGCTTTCCACTTGTGCAAATAATATCCCTAGAGCAACACCTATGGACTTTTATATGGAAAAGGAAAAAATAAATTTTCATATTTATGTGGGGCCCGCTCCTGGTAGAAAAGTTAAGAATATTCAAGAAAATCCTAATATTAGCATCGGAATCTATACTCCTATGAATACAGGTAGAATTCAGGGAATGCAAATAACGGCTTCAGGTAAAGAAAGATTAATCTTTTTGAAAGAAGGCGACCCTGAATTTGAGCAAGCACAAAAAATTGTACGTGGCAAAAGAAGCTTGATCTTGAAAATTATTCCAGAGAAGATTGAATTCTTAGATTATAACTTTATTAAAGAAGGATATTCTCGATTGCAGTATTTAGAATTTAAAGAGTAATAAATAAATATAATAAAAAAGGAAAACTTTACTCTAATTTTATTGTTAAAGATCCTTCTGTTAAAGCTTCAACTTTATTTTTATATCCTCTATACCCAGTATATACATTTATACGTTCTATTTTACCTATTGTTGAGTTCCACAGAAAGGACAAAATGTAGCATCGAAAGGGATTTTCTCTCCACAATTTCGACAGTATTTTGTATCCTTCTCTCCTTTTTTGTAATAATCGTATTGTGGGATACTACTTTCTTGAGAAGGGATCGTAGAGGGATAACCATAAGGTTGTTTTTCAGCAACATCTGAGACGATAGGATCTCTTACTATTAAATAAATAATACATCCAATGCATCCTCCTAATAACACTATTGCTAACCACATCGTCGCTTCCATACCCCTCTTTTTTGCATCCTTATAGACCCAAACGGCAATCGCTATAGAAATTACACATGATAAGATGAGAACTCCAAATACTATTACCAAAATAATACCCATACCACCAAAAGGATCATATGGAATGATTGTCATTTAATTACTCATATTAATAGATTTCTAATTTTAAATTTTTAAATTAACAAGTTTTAATATAACGAGATCTTTATTTAAAAGTATTTATTTTTTGAGTATCATTTTTAAGGCAAAAAATTTTAGGAGAACATTAATTTTATTATTTATTAATACCTGATAACTTACTACAATTTTACTTTGATTAAGAATGATTTCTGTTAAAGACCAGAAAAATTTAGAAAAGGCTCATACTGATAAAGAATTAAAAAGAACATTCAAAAAGATAGCATCAAAAGAACCTGATAAGTATTTTCCTACTAAAGAATTAAAAAAATTAGGATATATAAGAAAACAATGTGAGTGTTGTAAGACTTATTTTTGGACAACTCTTAAAGATCGAGAAGTTTGTGGAGACCCTGTATGTTCTGGGGGCTTTAATATCACTTCAAATAATCCTGTGAAAATTAAACTTTCATATATAGATGTATGGAAAAAAATCGTTGAGATATTAGAACCTAGAGGATACCTTCCAATTAAAAGATATCCATGTGTAGCAAGGTGGAATCCTACCTCTGAATTTACAATAGCCTCAATATCTGCTTTTCAACCTTATGTAATCAGTGGAGAAGTTGAACCACCTGCTAAAAAATTGATTATTCCCCAATTCTGTCTAAGATTCAATGATATTGAGAATGTTGGTTTGACTGGTTCACATGCATGTGGTTTTGTAATGATAGGACAGCATTTTTTTGGCTCTTCTGAAGAATGGAATCAGGGGGAGTTCTTTATAGATATACATGATTTCATTCATAAGGGTGTAGGCTTAGCAAAAGAGGAAATAACGATTCATGAAGATTCTTGGGCAGGAGGAGGCTCATTTGGGTGTAGTCTTGAATTTTTTAGTAGGGGGATCGAACTTTTTAATCAAGTTTATACAATGTTCGAGCAGACTCCCAATGGTCCACGGGAGCTAAAGTTAAAAGTACTAGATATGGGAATGGGCCAAGAACGGGTTGCATGGTTTTCACAAGGGACCCCTAATATGTATGAAGCTACTTTTCCAGAAGTTTTAAAGAAATTAAGAAAAATTACTGATATTAAATATGATTTAGCATTGTATAATAAATTTTCAAAATATGCTGCTTACCTAAATATTGATGAAGTTGAAGATATGGATGGGGCATGGGAAAAAGTCGGTAAAGAATTGAATATAGAAGTCAATGAATTAAAGCAAAAAATTATGCCCATGACTGCACTTTATTCGGTTGCAGAACATGCTAGAAGTTTACTCTTTGGAATAAATGATGGAAAACTTCCTTCAAATGTGGGAGGAGGATACAACTTACGAGTGATCTTTAGACGTGCAATAAGTTTTATCGATCAATTTAATTGGGATATAGATTTAGCTGATGTCTGTGAATGGCATGCAAAAGAACTGTTTGAATTATTTCCAGAAGTATCTGAGCAACTTAATGAAGTTAGAGAGATTTTGGATGTGGAAAAAAAAAAATATTATAATACTAAGAAAAAAGCAGGAAAAATTTTAGAAAAACTCTTGAAAAAAGGAGAAATTTCAGGTGAAACATTGATTGAATTATATGATTCACGTGGAATTAACCCTGAATTAGTTAGAGAAACTGCCAAAAGTTATAATAAGAATATAAAGATACCTGACGACTTCTATAGTTTGGTTGTAGAAAGACATGAACAAATAGAACAAATTTATGCTACTGAAAGAAAAGTTGAATTAAATTTAGCGGGAGTTCCTGATACTAAATCACTTTATTACTATGATTACACTAAAACGTCAAATAATGCTAAAGTTCTAAAAGTAATCGATAAAATGGTAGTTTTAGATCAATCTGTTGCTTATCCTACTTCGGGTGGACAATTACATGATATAGGTAATATTAATGGTCAAAAATTCAATGATGTATTTAAGCAAGGTAATCAAGTAATTCATGTAATAACTTCAAAGCCAAAATTTAAAGAAGGAGATTTAGTAACTGTAAATGTTGATAAAAATTGGAGATATCAACTTTCACAACATCATACCGCAACCCATATTGTTAACGCTGCTGCTCGAAGCATATTAGGGAGACATGTTAATCAAGCTGGAGCTCGAAAAACTTTCAAAAAGTCTCATTTAGATATTACTCACTATGCACAAATCCCTCATGATACATTAATCGAAATTGAAAACAAAGCAAATGAAATTGTTAATGATGCTATCGATTTGAAGCTCTCTTTTATGCCTCGATCTGATGCAGAAAAAAAATATGGAATGAGCATCTATCAAGGTGGTGCTGTACCTGGTAAAAATATTAGAATTGTAGAAATACCTGGAGTTGATGTAGAAGCTTGTGGAGGAACTCATTTAAATAATACCTCTGAGACTGGAAAAATAAAAATTATAAAATCACAAAAGATTCAGGACGGAATCATTAGACTTACATTTACAGCTGGAAAGGCATCTCAAGAATATGAGGAGAAAATTCAGAAAATTTTTATTCAGTTAGAAACATTACTTAACGTTTCTAAAGAATTTCTCGTTGGAAGAGTTCAGGAATTACTAATTAAATGGAAAAATGTAAATAAAGCTTTAGAAACTTTAAAAGTTAGTAAACTTGATAAAGACGATTTAAAACTTATTTCAAAAGATAAATTTGAAGGGGATATCTTAACAGAACTTGTAAAAATTATCAGAACCAAAAAAGAAGAAAAAATACCTAAAGAAAAAATACCATTGAGGATAGAAAAATTTTATTCTGAATGGATGAGTGCGAAGGAAAAATTAAACGAAATACAGAATTTATTAAGCGAAGATTATGTTAAAAATCTCATTCGAGATGCTGAAGATTATAAAGGGTTTAAATTAATTCTAAAAACCTTTTTTAATATTTCACAAAAAGATCTTAATAATTTAAGTAAGAAACTAATGAAACTCTCACAAGATATTATAACAATTTTTATTGATGAGGCGAAAGACGGAATAATAATTATGGGAATGATGGGCTCAAACGTAAAAGCAAAATTGGATTTTAACATGGGAATTTTTATTACTGAAACCTCTTCTCGCTTCGAGGGAAAAGGAGGAGGTTCAGATGACTATGGCCAAGGATTTATAAATGATAAGGCTGTAAGTATAAACGATGTTTTAAAATTTATTCAAGATAAGTTGAGTGGGTAGGGATCAAAATATATAGAAAAATATTAAATTTTTCTAAACGCACGCCTTTTTCCATTAAAATCATATTATTGGCCTATATTTATCTATATAGATTCTATATTTTATGTCGAATCCACTTATAATTATCTTAAAATTAAATATATTTAAAGTGGAGAAAAAAAATTAAATTTTATCATGTTCAAAGAAATATTGTTTAATTTAATTGATCAAAAAGAAGATTACTTGAATCTTAAGCAAGTTTTAACTAAAACACCGCTTGAGAAATCTATCGACTTTATTATTAATCAAATAAACCGGGATATAGATAAAATTATAACACTAAATAATATTTTAAAATGAGGTATGAATATGAAATTAATATTTCAAGAGTTTCATTGTCCTGAATGTGGACAAACTAGATGGCTAAAAATAAGAAATATCTGTGCCGATTGTAGGGATAAAAAGCTACTTGAGGAGATAGCTCAACACCGTAAATTCAGTACTAATTTATATCGTGAAGTTCTTGTTTGATGCTTTCTCTGGACTATCATTTTTTACTTAATTTATAACATCCAATTCCTATTTTTAAATTTAAATTCATTAATATAGTTTAAAATCTAATATGCATTAGAACACATTATATTAAAAAAACTATTAAGTGTGGTTTTGCATGGTTAATATCATACAAATAAGCGATTTGCATTATGGGAGCGAATTCGAACCTGGATATATGGAAAATATTATTACTTATATTAAAGAGGTAAAGCCTGATGCTGTCGTTTGTACGGGAGATATTGTTCATAAAGGTAGAGTGGCTCAGTTCAGACAGATCGTAGATTATATAAATCAGATTAAAGAAATTACAAAATTCTTAGCAGTACCCGGAAATCATGATTCTAAAAATTCAGGATTGATCTTTTTCGAACGATTTATTGGACCTAGAAGGTCAAGACTAATCCTTGAAAAGAAGGATACAATTATCGTCGGAATATGTAGCGCAAAGGATGATATGAGTGAAGGAATGGTAGGAGATGAACAACTTGATTGGTTAGGGCGTCAATTTAACAAAAATCTGGAAAACAGAATAATTGCTCTTCATCATCATTTGATACCTATTCCAATGTCAGGTCAAAAGTTTACAACAGTTCGAGATGCTGGAGAAATTCTTGAATTCACTCAGATTTTTGAAATAGATTTAGTTCTTATGGGACATCGGCATGTACCGCATGCTTACATTATTGGTCCAACCACATTCTTATACTGTGGTACTTCTGCTTCAAATAAAGTTCGAGCTGATGATAGTCCAAGCTTTAATCATATTTATTTAGATCAGGGGGATTTGGAAGTATATATGGTTCACTCTACAAATCTTGAAAAAAATCTTCTTTTAGAGAGAAAAGATAATCATACTAAATTTGTACGACCACGAAGAACACGAATCGAGCACTTGCTAAGTTCTCCAGTTTGGGATGATTAAATTAGAACCTTTCTATTATTTCCTGGCTCATGTTATCAATATTAGAAGAATTGATTCTAAATCCAGAATACTAATAACATTTTTCATTAAATATTTTCTTATAACAACTACAACAAGGAATCCCAATTGAGATTTTATTTAGTGGGATTTTTGCTGTATGCTCCAAACTTTCTTTTAGTTTTAAAAGGTTTTCTCTGAGGATAATGGTTTCAGGATCATTTTTATTAAAATAAAAATTTTTTAGAGAATCAAAATGATTTTCTTTTTTGCAAATTGGACATTTGTCAAATGTACTTAAGAAGATCTTAAAATCTTCATCATCAAATTGCTTTGGAATCATTAACGAAAAATCATGAAGTGGATAATCTTTATCTATTTTTTCTACGATACACTTAAAAATTTCTTCTCTTTTATCCTCCTCTTCATATATAGAAGTAAAAAAAACATATTCGAGGTTATTCTTTTCGATAAATCTCTCAATCTCTTCATCAGTCACTTTTCTGTTTTCCAAATCGGTTTTTGTTCCTATTAGAATAATAGGGATATAACCTGCACTTTCTCTAAAAAGTTTAATCCAATTATCCAACTCATAAAACGAGCCTTTATCTGTTATATCAAAACATAATAATCCCGCACAAGCTCCCCGGCAAAAAAGGGGAAATAAAAAACGAAAACGCTCTCTATCCTTAAGATCCCAAATTACAAACTTATAAGAATCACCCTCATTTGCATAGCATTCAATAGGTTTGAATGAAACACCAATTGGGGTATCATTTATAATATCCCCTTCAATAAATGAAGTTTTACCAGAATTTTTTGCCCCTCCTAAGATAATTTTTAATTTGAAAGATTTTGGCATTAAAAATTCCCCCTATTCATTTTCTAGGAATATCATAAATACTCTAATCATTAAATACAAATTTAATCTAAAAAGTTTTATGGTGATTTTATCTCGTATAAATTTCCATAAGAGTCTTTTATAAATAAATAATAATCATTGCTATCATCTTTGGGTACCTTTATTGTTTCATATCCCATTGAAAGCGCTCTATTTATCAAATTGTCTCTTTCCGCAATTAATAAGCAAGAGTGAGTGAATCTGTCTTTAACTTTACTATTATCATCGGTAATAAATACTTCAATATCAAAGCCATTAAATGCATACCTTACAATAACTTGATCTTTCTTAATTCCAAAAAATTTTACCATCAAATCTTCTGGTACTACAAATGATTTAACTTCTTTTAATCCTAATAAATCAATAAAAAATCTATCACTTTCTTCTTTATTATTAAAAGCAACAGCAACATGATCAATCTTCATTTTTCCTCATTTTCTTTATTTATACTTATAGTCCTATTTTGTATATATCATTAAATTTCTAAAAATATTAAAATAGTTACTTTTAAATTGAATAAAAATCCCTAAGTGCACTTTATTAACATATTACTCTTTTCCATATAATTTTTAATGAAACTTTAATAAATTTTAGAATTTAATAAATATTAGTTTAAAATAATTTAATTTGAATGATTAGGGTAATTATTGAATGACTGATGTTAGTGAAGAGATTTTTTTACAAAAATTATACGAAGTTGTTCATAAGCTCTCAGGAATAAGTAAAACCCAATCATATCGCTTTAAAAGAGAATGGGACGAACATCTTAAACGATTAAATGAGAAACCTCATCTTATTCGCCCTATATTGGTAGAAAAAGATAGATTTTTAACCGATATAGACTATAGAATTCAAGTATTAGATAATGTGAGATTATCCTTTGAGGATGCATTTAATTCAATAAAATCATTATTATCTACCTTGTATAACCTTTATTTCAAAGATCCTGAGCTATTCAAAGGAGAATATTCTGAACAAGATCAAGTAATTTTAAAATATCTTGTTGCTAAAAAGATTTTAGGAGATCTTTTTCAATATAACCAGCTGGATCATGATACTGTTCCATTAAAGTATAATGTCATGGCAAGATCTTACTTTACGATAAAGTTAAAAGGAATGAGAGATACGGAAGTTTTGGATAGCTTGAAAAAAATAAAATTAGAATTGTCTCTTCCTGATCTAAAAAAAATCATGGAAGAAATTATCGAAGATGGATTATTAAACAGAGAAACAAAAGGTAGATATTTTTATTATCATTTAGAGAAAGAGTTAGAGTTAAGTGATAAAGGAAAAATCCATTTTCAACAAACTCTTAGTTCCTTAATTGATTGGCCTACTCAACTATGGAGAAGCTTTTATAATGTGCGAGAGATTAATGTAACTGTTAATAATGAAGCAAAAGATTCTGAAATGCTAAATAAAATTTTAATAAGAGCAGCGACTCAAGGATATATAGCTTCTCATTATGTATTTAAGAGTTTGGTGGAATATTACCAGAAAATAAAATAATAACTCCAATCCTTACCACTTAATCAAATTCTCTTGTTTTTTTTATAGGAATATTAAATTCTTCTAAAAGTGGGATCAAGTGATTCTTATCTTCTGAATTCGTACCTTTCCAATCAATAATGAAGAAATCAATCCTTTCTAATGTGTTTTGAATCATTATTGAAATTAAGTCCTTGTTTAGCTCTTGAATATAATATTTTGGACAGATAAATGATAATGCTATATTCTTATCTTTTATTAGTCTATTAAAATTCGGAGCATAATGTGTTCCACCGAATCCTAAACCTATTAATTGTTCAGTATTATTTTGAAAATGCAAATATTTGAAAATTGTATTTATAATAGCGTTTGTAACAATTTTACCCGCTCTATCGTTATTCCATTCCTTTTTACTACTTCCTAGTTCTATAAAAACTAATGGTTTTTCTAATTGGGTAGGGCCATGATGAGTAACTTCAATATCTACCGCAAAATTCAATAAATTCTGATTATTGGCTTCTTCAAATAGACTAATAAAACCTGATTTATGAAGTAAAGCACTTGTTTTTGATAACGCTCTAGATTTTCCCCCAAAGCTTGAATCACTACTCCAATTTCCAGTGGTATGAATTAATAACGCAGGTCTTGCAGTTTGAGATACGTGTCGACTGGCGATTATAAGCAAATCTGGATTTATTTCAGACTCATTTAGTGATAAATTATCTAGAAATATCATTCTTTCATCTGTTAAACCCAAAAATATTTTATTCTCAATTAAGTAATCATTTTTAACATTTTCTTCGAGAAAGTTATCAAATTTAAAAACTGCATTACTTTTCCAATTAAAATTTACTTTGCTAAATTTAAATAATTTCGAGTTCAATAACTTACTTCGAATGTTCATTGAAGCTTTATCTTCAGTAGAAGTAATTATTAGAAATTCCATAAGAATTCACTTCTTAAAATTTAACTTCTTTTCTATTAAATAAAATAGATATTTCATATTTAACTTTATGATTCGCATCAAAAAACTTATATAAATGCGATAAATATTAAGAATAATAATGACAGTGAGTTATTTAGTAGTTATTATATTATCTTTTATTTTTGCAGGGTTATTCTTCATAGCAGATTTCTACGAACATAAACACCCTAAATTACATGTTTCACTCATAGCAGGTATTTCATTAGCTTACTTTTTTTTAGTATTACTCCCTGAAGTATCTGTTAACATACCAGAATATCCCTTCAATATTCAAATATATGAATTTCTCTTTGTGGTTATTGGATTTAGTTTCATTCATGTTTCTGAAAAATTAATATTACAAAAAGTAGAAATAAAATCTCAGAGGAGAATGCGAAAATTAGTCCAAAAAGAAAAAACTTTAGAGCAAGTTGAAAGAAATATTGAACATATTTTAACACGAGAATTAAATAATGAACACTTAGATGAGTTAGCTGTTAGAGATATAGCTAAAACTATATCCAGTTTGAATGAACAAGAAGAAGGAATCAAGTTAGAAATAAATCGCTATAAATTAAAAATCCAAAATCGCATTAGTGAAGATCTTTCAAGATTACGCTTTTTTACTAATTTCACTTACCATTTCCTTGTAGGAATTATTATATTTGGGCTTTTAAAAATCGAGCTTATACAGGGTATTTTATTTTTTATATTTGCTTGGTTTAGAACAATAGTTTCGCACAGATCTGAAGCACATATTATTTTCACAGACTTAGAGATTTACGAAAAACTAGATATAGATGAAAAATCAACTCGGAAAATGGTATTAGGAGTTGCAGCTCTTTTGGGTGTAACAATTGGAATCCTTCTTGAATTAATCTACCCTATTAATTTAGAATTATTTTATATTTTATATTCCTTTATTTCAGGAGTAATTCTCTATACTATAGTGCGAGAGGTGATACCTGAGAAAGAAAAAGGTAATCCCATATTCTTCATAATTGGATTTATAGGGTTTACACTTGTTCTTTTCTTTATTAATATTTTCACTAGTTTATTATAAAAAGAAAAAAAATAAAAATTAATTTAATCCTAATTTCTTTCTATTAGATTCGATGTGATCTAATATGTTTTTTACTGCTTCTTTTGCATCTGTTTCCACATGAAGTATCCCTCCAGTTAAATCTTTGCAATCTTCTGTTAATAATTTAACTAAGTCAGGTCCTCCAGTCACCGTAGGTACAGGATTAACGTATGTATATAAACCGAAGGCTAGAGAGAAGACAGCATCAATTGTGGCTTTTTGTTCCATGTATTCTGGTGCTACAGCAACTATAGGAAGATCAGGAACTGGAATATCTCCAAGCGCATTAGAAACAATTCCTATTAAATCAGCAACTCTTCCGGTATCTGTACAAGTCCCATAACTCAATATAGGTGGAATCTTTAATAATTCACATAAACTTTTTAGACCTGGTCCCGCAAATTCTTTAGCTTCGAGTGAACAAAGTCCGGCTACTTGTAATCCCCCGCTACCGCAACCCATTGATAATACTAAAATATCATTCTTTATTAATTCTTTAGCTATATCTACTGTATGTACATCTTGTCCCTTATCTCTTAAAGTAGTACAAGAGATTAATCCCGCAACACCCTTTATTGTTCCATCTTTTAATGCATTTAATAACGGATCAATGCTTCCTCCTAGAGCTTCTACTATGCTTTCGGTAGAAAATCCGACAATTGCTTCATTCATATCTAATCCAGATAATGGTGCTACTGATTTTCTTCTTTCCTTAAAATTATCAACTGCCATTTGTAGCAGCTTTTCAGCTTGCTTTTCTGCTTCTTCCGGAATGTAATTTAATCTCTCATCAATACCTTCAAAAGCTACAACTTCACTAACAGGTATTAATTTAAATTTATATTTCTCAGCATACAGAGGGTCAATAGGCATACAACAATTCATATCACATACAAAAATGTCAATGCAACCACTTGCTAAAACCGCTTCCTGCATAATCCAATTTCCAGTAAATCCATAAAAAACGTCATCCATCTCCCATCTTTGAATCATCTCTTGTCCAGTTTCTATATTTGCTATGATTCTTAATCCTTTTGCTCCCACATCTTTAGCTTTTTGTTGCCATTCTGATTTACGAGCAAGTTGAACCATTGCAAATCCTAAAAAGGGTTCATGACCATTTGGTAAAACATTTACATAATCTGGATCTAAAACTCCTAAATTTACACGCATTTTATGAGGTCTTGGTATATTATACAAAATGTCTTGACAAAATTCATTTACAATCTGACTTTGATAAGCCATCGAAATTCCTAATCTCATGGCTTTAAGAGCTAGACTTGCATAGTATCCATCAACATTTGTTAAACATGAACTCGTTGAGAGCATCATTTCACCATAAATTCCTCCAGGAAAGATTCCCAACTTATTCCAGACTTCCTGTCGTTCTTTGGGAGCTAGCGCCTCAACGATTTTACTAGGGCAATCATATGGTTTATTAAAATCTTGTTCTGCAAAATCACACAAACGAACAGCTACATCATTAACAGTACCAGTTGAATCAATTCCTAATCTTTTTGCAAAAGATCTTAATTTTTCAGGTTCCGAGATATGATAAGGAGTTTTTCCTTGTGCAGTTGCTCTAAGTGTTTTTATAGTTTGTTCTGTGTGATAATGATAGGTTGAAGCACCCATAACGTTTCTCAATAACATCATGCGCATAGCCATTCCATCCGCTGTTATTCCACAGACACCTCTCTTATCTATTGATGCATCAGCTCTGCATGGACCATTGGAACATAAATCACAGCGAGCTCCTTTTAAACAAAAGGGACATCTTTTATCTGGCATGCCACCAAACCCTTGTGCCTCAAATCTATCCCATATACTTACCATTCCATCCTTTTTAATTCTTTCATATCCTTTACGTACGGAATCATGATAAGATATTCTATTTCCTTCCATTATTTCACCTCTTAATTAAAGATAATTTAATTTATCCAATTCTCTTATAATACATTTTTTCTAATAAACTATAAAACATCAATTCGTGCGCTTAAATAAAATTTTGATCTAACATGTTCGGTTAATAAAAACTATATAAATCAATAACCTATTTTTCTAAAAGTCTTTTCCACTAATAATTTATAAAATAAAAAACCTTTATCTTAACAACTCACATTTATTAAGTCAATAGTGAAATTAATTTTAAATTCATAGAGACAAAATTTAAATTAAAATAGCTTCTCTAGGTACAAGATAATGATAAAAAAAACCTTTAAAGAAATTTTAGATATTGATGATGATGATTACAAAATCATCGAGATGATCGAGAAGAGTCCAGATATAACGCATTCTGAGATTGCTCGTGAAATTGAGAAGTCCCAACCTGCTGTTGGGGCAAGAATAATCAAATTGGAACGTAAAAATTTACTCACAAAACAGGTTGGATTCAATATAAAAAAGGTTGATATAAAAACCGCTATTGTTTTTGTTTCTACTAAAGATGTTGAGACTATTGTTGATAAAATTAAGCATTGCCCCTTTATTAATCATGCTTTTAAAATATCAGGTGAGTTTAATTTACTCTGCTTTATCGCGGCATCTGATTTACAAACTATTGAAAAATTAGTTGATATCTGTTTCAGGAAAGATCCTAACGTGATCAATGTCAAAACAAATATTTTAATAGATTCCATCCACGATTTTGTGGTACCTATAGATTTTAAAATTGAGAAATTTGACTTCTATGCATCAAGTTGTGGACCTGATTGTAGCCTAAATACTAATATTCCCAATTATCAATTCGATAAACTTGAAGAAGAAGAATAAATTAATTTTACGTTAATTAATAATACTTTATTTAAATTCTCCTCTATTTTTGGCTAGTAGATATTTACATTTTTCTCCACAACCTTCTTCCTCATTCGGTTCATGATGTTCGGAATCAAAATCTATAGGAAGAACAAAATCCTTAGAAATATCTGTTACAATTTCCATAGATACTCTCGATACATCGGGATTTTTTCTAAAATGATAATTTATAATCGCATCTAATTTATCTAATTTGGAACTTGCAAGTAAAATACATATATTATGGCCTCCACTTAACCGAAAAGCATTCAACATAAACGGACAGCATGATGCCATATCTAGTATTTCCTTAGGATTCTTAGTATTAATCTCCACTGTAGCTAAATGAAGATCTACTTTCTTAAAGTTTATACCTGGCTGAAATTGAAGAATACCTTCTTTTTCAAGTTTTTTAATACGCATACCTACAGTGGGTTGACTTCTATTGATTTTCTCTGCAATTTGTGTGTGGGTTAAACCTGGATCTTCCTGTACTAAACTAATTATTTGACGATCTATATCATCTAATCTTAATTTTTCTGATATCATTATTTATCCCAATAATTAATATTATATATTTAAATAATATTTTCTCACATTAATATTTTATAAGACAAAACAGAAACAGCGAATTATAATATTATATTTTTTCTTAGCCAACTAAGAAGAATTATTTGAGAATATATTAAAAATAAAATTCACTTAATCTATTATAATTGCTTTTAATGGGCAAGCGCTTGTACATAAATGGCATTTAACACAATTATCTTCTCGTTCTTTAATTACTATACATTTAGGTTCAGATTTTTTGTTGATCACTTCGTATATCCCTCTAAAACATGCCTCTTCACACGAGAACTTAGTGCATCGCTTACATTTACTGGTATCTATATGATGAAACTTATAATTTTCTATAGAACCTTGAACTTCAACGTCGCTCATCATGATAACTAAAAATAGAATATTTTTATCTATTTATATTATAGAATATAAAAAAATCGTTTTAATTACTTAATAAATACTTTTTATTAAAATCCTAAAATAATTAAGTAATCATGAATGAAATTAATAAGTTACTTTTCGAAATCCCTAACTTAAAAAGAGGTATCTTTATATCTCGTCCGAATAGGTTCGTAAGCGAAATACAATATAAGAGTAAGATTGAATTAGCTCATATTCATGATCCAGGACGTTTAAAAGAATTATTAGTTAAAGAAACAGAAATCCTTTTCACCAATTCCAATGGAAAATTGAAGTATTATGTAAAAGCAGTAAAATTTGAGGATGAATGGGTTTTAATAGACACTTCCCTTCATTCTAGAATTGCGTTGGAATCTTTTAAATTCATACTAGAATTTGCTAAAGTTAAGGAGATTAAAAAGGAAGTTCCTTTCGGAAAAAGTAGGATAGATTTTACATTGGATGGTGTTCCTTTAGAAGTTAAAGGGGTTACTCTTCTTAAAGGAGGAGTGGCGTTATTCCCAGATGCACCTACAGAACGTGGAACTCGTCATGTCCAAGAAATTATTGAAAATAGGGGGATTCTTTTCTTTTTAGTATTTCGAAAAGCTACTAAATTCAAACCAAATTATGAGATCGATCCAAAATTCTCAAAAAAATTATCTGAAGCAAAAGAAAAAGAGATTCCCATTTATACTGTGCGAATTAGTTTTGATGGTAAAGGATTATACTATAATGGGAAAATACCTTTAGATGATTTTTAAGAATTTATAATTTAAAAACAAATTATTATTTATTCCTTCATTTAAATATTGAAACTCTCTGTATGCTTGTATTTCATTATCTAAACTTTTAAAATGCTAATTTAGGTATCCTAGAATATAATTAGTAATATAAAATTAAGTTAATGAGGTGATAATTCTTGACAGAAATGAAAACAGAAGAAAAAAGTAAATTTGTTACATCTCCTGATGTTTGTTCTTGGGCTGATGATGAGAGTGAAAATTATCATTTTGAAATTACAATGCCCGGTGTAGAGAAAGAGACTATAAAGTTGAAAATTCATGAGGATTCCTTTTTTGTAAGTGGGGAAACAGAGAATACAATTTATGTGGGATCATATGCTATCTGTTGTCCAATTAAACCTGAGAAAACAAAAGCTGTATATAAAAATGGAATTTTAAAAATTGATGCTCCCTTTAAAGATCCCCTAGAAGATGCAATAGAGGTTAAAATTGAATAAGAAAAGTGATATATATGGAAGAAAAAGAGATAGTATACGTATCACCCGAAATTTATATGTACCCAAATGAAGAACACGATACATATCAAATAGAAATAAATTTACCAGGAGTAGAAAAGGAAGATATTAAACTAAAAATGCATGAAGATTCTTTCTTTATTAAAGGAGAAACAAAAACCACAGTTTATATTGGATCTTATTCTGTATGTTGCCCAATTGATGCAGAAAAAGCAAAAGCAGTATATAAAAATGGTCTACTTAAAGTAGAAGTCCCTTTTAAAGGACCCGAATTTCATAGTATAGACGTTAGTATTGAATAATTTTTTTTTTCTATTTATTAATTTATTTTAAAATTTGGGGATATTGTTAGAATTATATAGATGTTATACCAATTTTATCATTCGGATTACCGATAAATAATTCCGACTAAAAAAATACTGAAAAGAGAAGCAACGACAAAAAATTTTAATAACCCCTTAATAGATTTATTTAAATACATTTTCACCAAATATAATCTTGTTCATATTTAACGATATGAACGTTGAGAAGAGGTATTATTATCTCGATGTACAACAACCAATTGATATACTATTAAGTATAGCAAATTGGTATTAATCGCACTTCCATTTTTGGAAGTAAATCTATATCTTCGGATATAGAATTGAATAATAGATTTTCGGATCTATTATCCAACGGTTATAATCGCACAAACCTCTTAACAGAAGTATGGAAGAGTATATCCTACCTATCAAGGATATAAAATTAATAATTAGGTTTTCGAATCTGGTTGTTGACGAAAATAACCGTAAATTCAAACAACGGAAGGAAGATTTACAGCCTAGGATGTAAAATCGAATAATAGTAGGCAGATCCTTGATCTGATTATTCGACGATTAATGAGAAGCGATATGAAGGGAAACTGTGTGTAAAAACACAGATTTGAACAAAAATAAGAACCATGCGGTTATTATCCGGTGTTCAATCCGGTCAATGCTGCAGAATTGATGAGGTTATCAAACGATAACATCACTCATGGGATAATATATTATAACATGAATGATGATCCTTTTGACGGCGCGGCTCAAGTTAATACGTTGAGAATTTTCACACCTAAAGTGTGGAAGTATAATACCACCGCAATGAAAACCGTCAGGTATTCATTGCAACTTCTCGACACCTTTCTTTATTTTTTTATTTAATATTCAATGCTTATTTCTTTAATATAATCGAAAGCAGAATAGGCTGCGATTACCCCTTCAGCTACTCCCGTAATAGCTTGTTTGAATGGTGCATCTGCAACATCACCTGCAGCATAAATTCCAGGGATGTTTGTTTCGGATCTTCTATTAATGATTATTTCACCTTTCTCATTAGTTTTAACTCCATATCTTTTTGCGAGATCTGAATTTGGTATCGAACCTATTTCAATGAAAACTCCATCAACTTTAAATTCCTTTCCACTATCAAAGATCACCGACTTTACTTTATTTTCTCCCTTAATTTCAGAAATCGTTGTCTTATAAATGATTTCAATATTTTCAAGTTCCTTTACTCGCCTTTTATTTATAGGTTCTGCACGTATTTCCTCTCCCCGATATATAATAAATACTTTTTTTACATTTTGAGCTAAGAATAAGGCTTCTTTTGCTGCAGAATCACTTCCACCAATTACGCAAACATTTTTATCTTTATAAAAAGGACCGTCACAAGTTGCACAATATGAAACCCCTCTCCCTTCAAACTCTTCTTCTCCAGGAATTCCCAATTTTTTTCTTTCAGAGCCTGTTGCTATACAGATGCTATAAGCTTTAAATTTTTGAAAAAAAGAATGCAATATAAAATAATCGTTATCTTTTTCTATACTTCTTATCTCATCCGAGATGTAAGGGATGTTTAATGAATTCATATGTTCTCTAAACATCTCCATTAATCCTTGGCCACTAGTAGAAACGATACCGGGATAATTCTCTACTAGATGAGTAGTAGCAATTAAACCTCCAAAAGTCTTTCCCACAATTAACACATCCATAGCAAATCTAGCAGCATATATTGCACAGGCTATAGCTGTTGGTCCTCCCCCCAGAACAATAAGATCATATGTTTTTTCTAAATCAATTGTGCTCATATCAATATTGAACACGTATATTACCTCCTATCAACTCTCTCATAATTTCATTGGGTCCCACCATACCCACTAAAGTCTTTTTATCATTTATAATAGTATATGGAACACCTGCTGCATCATAATATTGTCCTATATCGGGATTGGCAGTAATATCTATTACCACAGTTCTTATTTTACCTTCAGAAGCAATTGCGAAAAGATTTGTGACTGTTACTACTTGAGGACAATAAGGACACTGGTTAGTAACCATAACTTTAATAGTAGATGGCTCAATTCTGCCTAGGTTTTGTTTAATTGCGGCTTCATAATAATTCCCCGACCCTGCAAAAGCAAAAATAGCTTGAATAAACGGTTGAATCTCACCTCCTTGAGGAGCTGCTAAATAGCGAATTACTTCTCTTCCTTTTTCGTCAATGAATAATATTGTGGGAACTCTTTGAATGTCATATTGTTTAGCGAATTCAGGATTATCATCGATCGACATTTCTTCAATCATTAACAAACCATTTGAATTTTCTTCGTAAATTCTAAGAAGGGACATAACAACTCCACAGTCCATACACGCTTTTACTTTTGTTCCATCTGGTTGAACCTTTTGGGAAGTAAACACTTTTAATTTCACAGGTTTCTTTAATTTTGACATTTCCTGTTTAATTATTTCCTTG
>SMTZ1_10006453_pt1 | contig 21677 bp, 24 predicted proteins | sample DeeMarSWOR136_30_FD_25667 | JGI IMG/M metagenome (IMG submission 25667) | reverse complement strand
CCCTTAAGGATATCATCTATCGTTTCAACCGTATTTTTGATGCCGTCTTTTCTTATCTGATTGGCAGTTAAGAACTCGATTCCAGATTCTTTTGCGTAATCCAGCTCTTCCCTGCATACTGCACGGGTGCCAATCTCCAAAATCTTGTAAGTTTTGACGTTTTCTTTGATTCTCCGCATGAAGGTTGTATGGGATATGGTAAGACCAAGGTAGTCGTCGCGCAGGTCTAAGTGAGCATCGAAGCTTACTAAGGCAACGTTTTCGTCGAGGCTTCGCATAGCACCCAAAGTAATAGTGTGCTCTCCTCCGATAAACACTGGAACTTTCTTTGCGTCAAAAAGGTCCTGTGCAACCAACGCCAAACGTCCCAGAGTCAATTCAACATCTCCGGCGACGTGTAGATCCCCTAAATCGTGGATTTTCAGGTCCTTAATGTCCATGCTGGTTCTGAAGCTGTAACCTTCAATGTTGAGGGATGCTTCTCTAATTGCGAGGGGCGCAAATCTTGCTCCGGAGCGGTAGGTGCTTGTTACGTCAAAAGGGACTCCTAAAATGACGTATTCTGCCTCTTCAAAGGTTTGTTGACTTCCCATGAAGACGGGAGATGGGGATACGAAGAGCTCAGGATAACTCATACTTGATCACTCTTAGAAAATACGCTTTACCTATTAAACTTAACATAAGGAAAAAGGAAGATTTAGGATTATTGGGTCTGCAGCATTTTGGTATAGCAGTCCCAACAGAGTATTTCACAATTTTCTACTGTAGGTTTTCCGCCTTCTTCTGGACTTATAAAGTAATGGGCTTCCCACCCACTTCTCTCCTTGCCGTTTCCCCTGTTTTTCCATTCAATCTGCTTGAAGCATGTAAAACTTCCATGACCATGACCTTCTCTTTCACACTGGCATCGCGCATTTGCTCTCGCAAACGCTTGCTTCACAACTTCCTCAGGAAATTCACCCATTCCAATTCCTCAACAACACTAAGCCAGTATTCAGTTAACTTTTAAAGATTACGAAAAAGAAAAAACAAAAGGTTGATCAAATCGAGGATTGGCTATTCAAAGTTTTCTTTGTTCGCATAATATAAAAAAAGAGAGGGTGAAGGAGGCTACAATGTTTCATGGAACAATTAGTGTGCGTAGAGAATTTCGTTCGCAGTCTCTTTGATGAAGCTCTTCTCTCAGGCTTTCAACTTCCTTTCTTAGATTCATTAATTCTAGGAGAAGAAACGTGTTGCCGTGCCTGAAGAATTGATTCACCATCTCAGAAACTGTTTGCTCGCTGATGTGACCCCTGACTTTGGCGGCTATCTCCTTCGAAAGCATTTTTTTCGGGTCCATCTTGATCGAAACCAGATTAGAAGAATAGGAGATAACACTTATGAAAACAGAATTATTACAAAGAATCCATTTTCCATATTAAGAGCTTTTATCCCTCATTTCTTGAAAGGCACTCTAATTTGTTGGAAACGAGTCTACTGTAGGCAAAATTTGAGAAACTAATTTATTACCTGTTGTATTATAGCGGTAGGCAAGGAATGTGAGATGACTTCGAAATCGAGCAAGATTAAAAATCCAACTGTGTTACTGTTCTCAATTTTCTATATTGTAGTAGGAATTGCTGAAGTAGGCTATTTTGCGATTGAAAATTTCGCTGCACCCCCACACATCCCAGTTCTAGGAATCCTAAGTCTAATCACAGCCTACAGCCTCTTCAAGATGAAAAGATGGTCTTTGCCCCTTATAGTCGGTCTATTCTTTACAGGAATAACCTTCGCAGCAACAACTCTCTATACATCAGTTATGGTGCAGACCTTTGAGGGCGCTCTGCTATTCCACACAGCCCTGATAGCATACATGATTATACTATTGATAGTATCCGGATACATAGTAGTAAAAAGGGAAAACTTCACCTGAAAACATTCTTGTTTATGCTTTTCTCAATTTCCCGAACAAGTAAACGTCTATTTCTGTTCTAGCATCTATGAACTGCTGTTTCTCCGATATTTCAACGAAACCATCAGCCTTCGCCAAAGTAGTTATTGCACCTGACAATCCTGTAGGAACCGGACTGACAAGCAACGTTCCAGCTTTGTCATAGGTTAAGTTTACCATGACAAAGGTTCGACGTCCCCTTGCTGGAAACATTTTCTTGGCAACTACTGCCTTAACTTTAGGCAACTCTTCTTCGGGTCTGCCAGCAAGTTTGACAAGTATTGGACGGACGAACACGTTAAACATGAAGAGGGATGATGTTGGGTTACCGGGCAGAGAGAAAACAGGTTTTCCGTCAACTACTGCGATGGTTATTGGTTTTCCGGGTTTCACAGCTACTCCAGATATGATTACACCGGGCTTTCCTAAACTATCTACAACTTGGGGAGTGAAGTCTTTGGGTCCAACTGAAACTCCGCCAGAAGTTATCACCGCATCCGCTGAACTCAAAGCATTCTTGAGAGCCTTTGTCAGTTTGTCCTTCTTGTCAGGGATGATTCCCAAGTTAATCGGCTCCCCCCCGCTTTCCAGAACCGCTGCACTCAGGGTATGAGCGTTTATGTCATAGATCTTTCCAGGTGGAAGTGGCTCTCCTGGCGCTACAACCTCCGCTCCTGTAGACAATACAGCCACTTTGGGGCGCTTGTAAACAGTAACTTTCGTCAATCCCATGGCAGCCAGAACCCCAATTTCACGAGAACCCAGAAAGCGACCTTTCTTCAAAACAGTTTCATTTTTGCAGATGTCTGAACCTGCAGCCATCAGGTTCTCGCCACAAGAAACTGCACGGCTTATTGAAACATTGTCTGCCTGGCGGGTTGTGTACTCCACCATAACTACAGAGTCAGCCCCATCAGGTAGGGGTGCTCCAGTGACTATCTCGGCAGTCGACCCCTTTTCCACAACTACACTGGGAGATTCGCCTATCGCCACATACCCACAGAATTTGAGGGATACGGGTTTGTCTTCACTTGCGCCAAAGGTGTCAACAGCTTTTACGGCGTATCCGTCCACTGTTGATCGATTAAATGGAGGAATGTTCATGGGTGCCACAACGTCTTGGGCTAGCACTCGGTCATGAGCTTTTGAGATGGAAACTTGTTCCACTCCAACAGGTTTAGCAGAAAAAGTCTGTCTGAGAAGTTGTTTGGCTTCATCAAAAGAAAGAAGTTTCCGGAACATGCTACTCCCTCACTACACTGGAGAAAAGATGCACCATCACAGATTCACCCTCGTCTACACCCTCTCGGTTTTCAGGAATGATCACATATCCGTTCGCCTTTGTCATGGTTGTAAGTACACCAGACCCAGTCACTCTGACAGGCTCAGCGAAAAAGCCGCCATTCCTTTCAAAAACACGAACCCGTAAGAAGACTCTTTGCCCCAGAGCCCCTGCAACTCTCCGAGTTAGCTTCGCCTCGATGGTAGGTCTAATCTCATTTATCCCTAGTAGCTTAAGGAGGGTGGGTCGAGTGAACGCCTCAAAGCCTACAGTTGCTGCCACGGGGTTTCCAGAAAGCACAAAAACGGGTTTGCCATTAAGGATTGCCAGTGCCGTTGGCATGCCGGGTCTAATGGCTACGCCGTGAATTATGACCCCAGGCTTTCCTATCTGGTTAACCGCCAAAGGAACCAAATCTGGATATCCGACGCTTGTTCCGCCAGTGGTTATAACTGCATCTGCCTCTTCTAATCCTTCCTGAATTTTGGCGCTTATCTCCATGAGATCATCATTGGCTATACCCAAGTCTAATGGCTCCGCACCTAGTTCCATGCACATACTAGAAAAGACCAGCCGATTAGTCTCCACGATCTTGCCGGGCTCAAGTTTGTGACCCAACTCTATGAGTTCGCTTCCGGTGGCTAAGATGGCGACTTTAGGCTTTCGGACAACATTAACATTGGATTCGCTCAACGCCGCAAGTAATCCCAAATGATGAGGAGTTAGCCGAGCCCCAGCGGTTATGGCTACCATTCCTTCAGTCACGTCCTCTCCCATCTTAGATACGTTTCTGCCGGGAGTAACTGATGTTGCCAGCTCGATTTTGTCCTCGAATTTTTTTGTGTACTCAAGCATGACTACGGCGTCGGCGCCTTCAGGAAGGGGGTTGCCAGTCCATATTGTTCTCGCTTCGTTTTTGTGGATTTTACCTTTGGTTAGCTTGAAGATTTTGGTTTTAAAGGCGGAAACTCCGAAGGTGTCCTTTGCTTTCAGGGCGTAACCGTCTACGGCAGAGCGATCAAAAGGCGGCAAATTATACTTGGCTCGGATGTCTTGTGCTGTGATTCGTCCTAGTGCCTCGTGAATTGGGATTCGTTCAGAGTCTAGTCTTTCTGGCTTAAGTTGACTCAAAAAAGATTGAAGAGCATCATCCACATTTGTGAGTTTTTCAAATCCTTTAAGCCGAGCCAAAGTTAAGCCCTAGTAAAGAGCAAGAAAGTTTGCGTAAAAACTTATCGTAAAAAGATATATGTAATTGAATCTGAAAGTTCTGATCAGGTAACTAGCGAAACTGACTGTGCACACGTTTCTTTTATTTAATGTATTGAAAAGAAGCGATTCAAATAAAGGAAAACTTAAATAAACTACAGTTCACTTCCGTAGTTAGCCTAAAAGAGACGTGAATATTCAAGATGTCCAGAGAATTTCAGCACATCATAAGGTTTGGCGGAACCGATGTTGAAGGAAGTCAGCCAGTAACTTACGCCCTGACAAAAGTAAAGGGCATAGGAATAGAACTGGCAAACGCAATCGTAGAGAAATCTGGAATCAGCCCAGAAACAAGAATGGGGTTCCTTTCCAGCGCTGATGTAGAAAAAATCGAGGACATACTCACAAACCCCGTGAAGTATGGTATACCGGCGTGGCTTCTAAATCGCCGAAAAGACATAGAAACAGGACAAGACCTTCATCTCTTAGGCTCAGATCTAACTCTTCAAACAAAAAATGACATAGATCAAATGAAAAAGATAAGATCATGGAAAGGCTTCCGTCACAGCTACGGATTAAAGGTCCGAGGGCAAAGAACCAGATCAACGGGCAGAAAGGGAAAAGCGATAGGTGTAAAGAAAAAGCAGGTACAACGAGGGAAATAGTTAGATGGGAGATCCAAAGAAGCAAAGAAAAAAGTTTGATACACCACGTTTCCCTTGGCAAATTGACACACTGGAAGCCGAACTCAAACTGCTCGGTCAATACGGTTTACGAAATAAACGAGAAATATGGCGCCACAAAACTTTACTCTCCAAGTATCGTGGCATCGGACGTTCACTTTTGGGAATGTCAACTGGAGAACGAAGAACACAGGAAAAACAGCTTCTAAACAGGCTTCATAGGCTAGGAATCCTACCTGAAGAATCTGAACTGGACGACGTTTTAGATCTGACATTAGAAGACATACTTGAACGTAGACTTCAAACGCTTGTTTTCCAGAAGGGCTTAGCCCAGTCAATACAGCAAGCCCGTCAACTTATCACCCATGGCCATATTGCCATTGATGGACGAAGAGTCTCCTCTCCAAGCTATTTGGTACTCAAGGATGAAGAGGCAAAAATGACTTACGCCCCAAAAAGTCCTCTTACGAACCCCGATCATCCCATAACAAAATCCATAACTGTACCAATCGAACCAGCACCGCAGAGTAAGGAGGAAAAGAGGCGTGAGTAAAAAGACTGACAAATGGGCAGTCGTTCACGTTTACAGCTCCTACAACAACACAATCATCCATTTCACAGACATCTCAGGAGCGGAAACCATTGCACGTTCTTCAGGAGGCATGCACGTCAAATCAGATCGGCTCGAATCATCAGCATACGCTACCATGCGAGCCGCAGCCCACGCCGCCACCATCGCCAAAGACAAGGGGATAACAGCTATACACATAAGAGTCCGAGCTCCAGGAGGATCAGGCGCCAGAACACCTGGGGCAGGAGCCCAAGCTGCCATACGTGCATTGGCAAGAGCGGGATTCCGCGTAGGTCGCATTGAAGAGGTGACGCCCATCCCTCACGACGGAACCCGAAGGAAGGGCGGACGCAGAGGACGACGAGTCTGATACTTTATTGATTGCAGAAATTGTGAGAAATTGGGCTTGAGAAATCAAAATAAGATGATTCGCTCAACCTGCTAGACCAAAATATTGAAATAATCCCTTTCTCTCTCTTTGAAAAGCACGAGCTTTAAACGCGCTATTACAAAAAGGTTTAGTTGAGGCTTAACTGTGGTAGAGATTCAAATCCTTGAAAAAACCGATGATTTCATGCGATTCATTGTTAGAGGAGTCAATGTGCCTTTTGTAAACGCGTTACGACGAATAATGATTACCGAAGTTCCCACAATGGCTATAGACGAAATTGTTGTTCTCGAAAATTCTTCAATTCTCAACGACGAGATTCTAGCCCACAGGATGGGATTAATCCCAATCAAAACCGACCTAGATTCTTACAACCTTCCTGAAGAATGCAAATGCGAAAGTGAGCTTGGATGCAACCTTTGTCGAGCAAACCTGACACTAGAAGCTAAAGCCATAAACAAAACAAGAACAGTTTATTCAGGAGAATTGAAGCCAGAGAATCCTGACATCACTCCAGTCAGCGACAAGATTCCGATAGTAAAGTTGGCTCCCGAGCAAAGAGTAAACTTTGAAGCCTATGCTCGACTGGGGAAAGGAAAGAAACACGCGAAATGGCAACCAGTCTCCATGTGCACTTACATGTACCTACCAGAAGTCAAGATTGACTCTGAACGCTGCGATGCATGTGGCAAATGCGTTAAGGTGTGTCCCGAAGAGATTTTCATAGAAACGGCTGAAGGAATAAAAACTCAGAAAGTAATCGACTGCACCCTCTGTATGGACTGTGTAGATGCTTGTCCCCAAAATCCACCAGCCATCGAAATATCTTGGGACAAGAACGCTTTTATCTTCAAAATCGAGTCCACTGGAGCACTCCCGATAGAACGAATCGTTAATGAGGCCGTCAAAATTCTTGACCAAAAAGTTAAGGACTTTTCCAATCAACTGAAAAAGGGTAAGAAGAAGTGAAGAAAGTAAAGGCAACCAATCCGGAGCTCATTGCGCTCATTCAAGATTTAAAGAAAAAATCACGAGAAAACAAAATCGAATTATGGCGCAACTTAGCGGACCGTTTATCAAAATCAAAAAGAAGCCGTGTAGCTGTAAACGTAAGCCGATTGAACCGCTACACGAAAGAGGGAGAAACCGTTGCTGTTCCAGGAAAAGTTCTGGGTGCAGGAAAAGCCAATCATCCCATTACAGTAGCAGCATTCGCCTTTTCCGACCGGGCGAAATCAAAGATTCTGAATGCTAAGGGAAACTGTCTATCAATCAGAGATTTGATGGAAAAGAACCCAACGGGCAAAAATGTGAAACTCATGGAGTAAACTTTGATGTCTTCCGAAAACGCCATAATTATCGACGCCAAGGGACTGATTCTTGGACGAATGGCCAGCATCGTAGCCAAACGCCTTCTCCAAGGCGAATTCGTCATCGTTTTAAACGCTGAAAAAGCAGCCATTTCAGGCAAGAGACTGCAAATAGTTAAGGAAGCTAAAACCTTCCTCGAGGTAGGTCATCCAGGAAAAGGCCCGTATCATCCTAGAAGACCTGACAAAATTGTTCGCAGAACCATCCGTGGTATGCTTCCTCGGAAGAAACCGAAAGGTCAGCAGGCTTACAAAAGGCTTAAGGTTTACCTAGGTGCTCCCAAGGAATTTAATGGTAAAGAAATCCTAACAATCTTTGAAGCCAGCGCAGAGAAATTAAAATCACCTTATATAACCGTTGGAGAATTGGCTAAAGAGATTGGGTGGACCCCAGAGGTTGAATAGGTTGTCTAAATCGAAAAAGGTTTTGGTATTAAGTGGGAAGCGGAAAACCGCAATAGCCCGAGCGACAGTTAGGCTTGGAAAGGGAAGAATCCGAATAAACAACGTACCCTTAGAGATTTTTGAACCGAGACTCGCTCGCGACAAAATTCTAGAACCATTATTTCTGATAGAAGAGAAAGTTTGGAGCCAAGTTGACATCAACGTTAAGGTCACGGGAGGAGGCTTCATGGGGCAGGCTGAAGCAGCGCGTATGGCCATAGCTAAGGCTCTACTGAAGTGGACAAAGAGTACCCGACTTCGCACTACACTCAGAGACTACGATCGAACAATGATTGCCGGTGATCCTAGAAGAAGAGAGCCCAAGAAGTTCGGAGGTCCTGGGGCCAGGGCTAGGGATCAGAAAAGCTACAGATAAGCACTCGCCAAAAGATGGATATGTATTAGTCAAAGGTGTTAAGAAGTCTAAACAAAATGGCGCCGAAATGTATAAGTAGGAATTAAATGCTCGAAACAACCTGAAGGTCATGATACATGTGGCAAGTTGATAGGTGACAAATGGGAAGAGTTCACCACAAGAGTCAAAGCTGGAGAAGACGCAAAAAAGGTTCTGGACAGCTTAGGGCTAACAAGGTACTGCTGTCGCCGAATGATTCTTTCTCACATAGAGATTGCTGACAAGATTCTCAGGTTTTACGAAGAAAAAGGCAAAATAGACAACATTCAACCATTTTAGCGGGGAACAAACATGTCATCCATCATCGAAGATGTTCTGGCGCGAAAACTTTTCAACAGCAGAGGCCAGGAAACGATTGAGATTGACATCTTAACTGTTGATGGATTCGGAAGAGCCTCTGCCCCAGCCGGAGCTAGCAAAGGCAAAGCTGAGGTGGTTTCCTATCCTGAAGGGGGAGTGGATGAGGCTATAAAAAAGGTAGAAGAGCTTATCGTTCCTGAACTTATAGGCATGGATGCTGAAGAACAAAAGGAAATTGATGCTCTTCTTCACGAAATCGACGAAACAGAAAACTTCGGAAACCTCGGAGGAAACACGGTTTTCGCTATCTCCCTAGCCACGGCAGAAGCAGCCGCAACCTCCTATGGGACATCCCTGTTTCAGCATCTATCTGGATACCTCGCAAATGAGCTTCCATATCCTCTTGGAAACGTGTTGGGCGGAGGGAAACATGCCCTAGGAAAGACAACGGACATACAAGAGTACCTGGTTATCCCGCTTAAGGCGCGCAGCTTCGTAGAGGCGGCTAAAGCCAACATCATGGTACATAATAAGATCGGCGCTCTCCTCAGAAAAGCTGATAAGAACTTTACAGGCGGAAGAGGAGACGAAGGAGCTTGGGCGCCCAACATAAAAAACGAAGAGGCTTTGAAGATAGTTACTAAGGCTTGTGAAGAGGTTTCAGCTGAGCTGGGCATCGAATGCAGGGCAGGTCTCGATGTTGCTGCTTCCAGTTTCTGGAACCCAAAAGAAGAGGTGTATGTTTATTCTATGGAAGGAACCAAACGAGACTCTGGAGAACAGCTAGAGTTTATGTTACGTCTCATTGAAGATTATAATCTTGCTTATGTTGAAGACCCTTTCCATGAGGACGACTACGAAAGTTTTGCAGAACTCACAAAAAAAGTTAAGAATTGCCTCATCTGTGGCGACGACTTGTTTGTCACAAACCCTGAACGGCTAAATCAGGGTATAAAAATTTGCGCAGGGAACTCGATCATCATAAAAACGAATCAGGTGGGCACACTCACAGACGCTTGGGAAACTACACGACTGGCGAAGAGAGCCCGATATGTTCCAGTTATGTCCCATCGCTCTGGAGAAACAACTGATACACATATAGCTCACTTAGCCGTTGCTTTCTCTTGCCCAGTCATCAAGACTGGCGTGTTACATGGAGAGCGAGTGGCTAAAATCAACGAGCTGATCCGTATAGAGGAAACTCTTGGTGATAGAGCAGAAATGTCAAGGTTATGAGTGATTGGAGGAAAAAAGTTTGTCCGAAAATGAAGAAAAAATGGAAACATTCAGCGAGGAAGAACTTCTGTTACCCCAAGATACACTGTTGTCCGCGGGGGTTCACATAGGAACCAGAATGAGAACAAAAGACATGGAACAGTTCATATACCGCGTTAGAGCTGACGGCTTGTTTGTTTTGGATGTTAAAAAAACAGATGAACGTATACGAGTCGCAGCCAAGTTTCTAGCCCGGTTTGAACCCTCGAAGATAGCGGCTGTAGCTGGAAGATTGTACGGCCAGTCTCCTGTAGAGAAATTCTGTGAAGTAGTTGGAGCAACCCCGATTGTTGGAAGGTTCATCCCCGGAATGCTTTCAAACCCACTTTACCCAAACCGCCTTGAACCTAGCGTAATAATAATATCTGACCCCAAAGCTGATGTGCAAGCGGTGAAAGAAGCGGCGAGTATAGGAGTTCCTGTGATAGCGCTTTGCAGCACCGACAACGATTTCTCCTTTGTAGATTTGGTTATACCCACCAACAACAAGGGAAGACGTGCATTGGCAGTTATATATTGGCTTCTAGCTAGACAGATACTACGCGAGAGAGGCGAAATCTTGCCAGACGGAGACCTAAGTCAGTCCATCGAAGACTTCGAAATAAAGCTGACTAAGGAAATGGGAGAAGGAGAAGACGTTTGAAAGTTAGGTCACCGGCAGTCGCAGGTTCATGGTATGCTGGCACCCCTAACCGCTTACGGAGTCAGATAGAAGAACTTTTCAGTCATAGGTTAGGACCAGGAAGCCTTCCGCAGATCAAAAAGGAAGGCCCTCGAAACTTGGTTGGGCTTGTTGTCCCCCATGCAGGATACATGGCTTCTGGTCCTGTAGCTGCTCATGCCTACTATCATCTTGCGAAGGATGGAAAACCCGATGTTATAGTGATTTTTGGTCCTAACCATACTGGACATGGAAGTGCCCTTGCGGTCATGAACGAGGGTTTTTGGCATACACCGCTGGGTGATGTGGAAATTGACACTGAAACCGCTGACCGGATTTTGCGGTGTTCTAGAATTATTGATGTGGATGAGAGGGCGCATGCTTACGAGCATTCTATTGAACTTCAGCTTCCCTTCCTTCAGTATCTGTATGGTTCAGACTTCAAGTTTGTTCCCGTCTGCTTTATGATGCAGGATTTGGAGTCCAGCCGCGAAGTGGGAAAAGCGGTTGCCACAGCCTTGAAGGGAAAGAACGCTTTGGTTATTGCATCCTCCGATATGACCCATTATGAGCCGCAGGAAAGAGCCGAAAAGAAGGACAAAATGGCGATAGATGCTGCCCTCAAGATGGACGAAGAACAATACTACCATACTGTAGAAGTTTATGGAATATCCACCTGCGGTTACGGTCCAACCATTGCCGCCATCACAGCAGCAAAAGAGTTAGGCGCCAAAAAAGCGGAGTTGTTATGTTACAAGACGAGCGGCGACGTACTAGGCGACCGTTCTGCAGTAGTAGGCTACGCATCTATAGCATTCATGAAAAGTTAGTTAACAGAAACAAATTCTAGCCCGATGCGCTTGGCTACCTTTGAAAAAGTATTTTATTTAATCTCTTCCATCTTCTTCTGGGTATGTTCTAATGGGAAGAGGTTCTGGTTTCGGAAAAACTATCTTGTTTGGTGAACACTTTGTTGTTCATGGCGTACCCGGAATTGCTTCAGCAGTTGATTCAGCAGCTGATGCAGAAGTAAAAAAAGCTGTAAAAGGCATCAATGTAACAGATGAAAGAAGTGGCGCAAAAGGCTACGCTGAAAAGAAGAAACTGCAGCAACTAGAGTCAATCGAAAGAATGCTCAAGGCAATGGACATGGACCCCAAGAAGGTTGCCATAGACATCTGGTTGGGCGGAAACCTCCCCGGATTCAGCGGACTTGGAGCTTCTGCAGCAAGCAGCGTTGCGATTGCCAGAGCCATAGCAGAAGAGTTCAACCTAGATTTATCCGATGAACGAATTAATGATATCGCCTATGAGGCAGAGAAAGCCTATGCGGGAAACCCTTCAGGCATCGACAACACCGCAGCAACCTTTGGCGGTTTGATCTGGTTCAAGAAAAACGTGAACGGAGGCTCAAACACAATAGAACAATTAAGCATAAGAGAGCCAGTTGATATCGTCATCGGTAACACTGGCATTGTGGCTAACACTAAGGCGATGGTTGCTGGAGTGGCAGAGAGAAAGGAACAAAACCCCAAAAAATATGGTGCAATCTTCAGGCAGGCAGAGGATTTGGCGCATAAGGGGAGAAAGGCGCTGGAAACATTCGACTTAAGAAAGGTTGGCTCATTAATGGACGAAAACCATCGTTTGCTACAGGAAATCGATGTCTCCTGCAAAGAACTAGATTACTTGGTTGACCTAGCCAGAAAGAGGGGCGCTTTTGGAGCGAAAATGACTGGCGGTGGTGGCGGAGGCTGCATGTTAGCCTTTACTCCCGGAAAAGACCTGCAGGAAAAGGTTGCGTCAGCCATCGAGAACGAAGGCTTAGAAGTTTTGAGAACAAAGATTGGCGTCAAGAAAGTGTGAGGGAAAAATTTTGGGTTTCAGAGGATTTTTGGAACAGCTTGAACGTGAAGGAAAAGTAACCAGAATAAAAAAAGAAGTTTCAACCGACCTTGAGCTCGCGGGAATAATTGATGCTCTGGGCGAAAAGCCCTGCTTCTTTGAGAAGGTGAAAGAGTCCAGCATGCCCGTGGTTGCGGGTTTGGTCTCCTCCAAAGAGTTGGTCGCCAAAGCCTTGAGCATGGACATAAAGCAGATTTTGCCCAAGTTGTCGAGCGCTATAGAGAACCCTGAAGCTCCAGAGGTTGTGAAAACGGGAGAATGCCAAGAAGTCGTAGAAAAAAATGTTGACTTAACTAAGCTGCCCATAATGAGGTACACAGAAAAGGACGGAGGAAAATACATTCCATCCGCAATCTCCATAGTAAAGGACCCTGAGTTGGGCAGAAACACATGCTTTCACAGGCTGATGATGATTGGCAAGAACAGGTTTGTGGCTCGAATCGTTGAAGATAGGGGAACGGACACTGCTCTCAAAAAGGCCGGGGGAGAACTTGACATAGCAATGTGCATTGGCAACTCAACTGCCGTTCTTCTTGCTGCGTCCACATCTTTGCCGAAGGGCGTTGACGAGCTGGGAATGGCTAATGTTCTAGAAAAAACAGAGTTGGTGAAATGCAAAACCATCGATGTTGAGGTTCCAAGAGACTGCGAAATCGTGCTGGAGGGACGGATAATAAAAGAAACAGTTTCAGAAGGTCCGTTCCTTGATCTTACCGGAATTGTCGATAAGGTTAGACAGCAGCCAGTGATAGAAGTCAAGTGTATAACTCATAGAAATAAACCGATTTACCAAACAATTCTTGCTGGAAGGAATGAGCATAAGGTGCTGATGGGGATGCCTAAGGAGCCAACCATATATAACGAAGTCAACAAGGTCTGCAAATGCAACGACGTTTACATAACCACTGGCGGCTGCAGCTGGCTCCACGCAGTAGTTCAAATAACTAAACAGAAACCTGACGATGGAAAGAAGGCAATACAGGCAGCTTTTGATGGGCACAAATCATTGAAGCATTGTGTTATTGTGGATGATGACGTAAACATCTATGACAGCAACGATGTTGAGTGGGCACTCGCAACAAGATTCCAGGCAGACAAAGCCGCTATTATCCTGCCGAACCAACCCGGCTCATCCCTTGATCCGTCTGGGGATTTAACTGAAGGAAAAAAAGCCACAACATGTAAGATGGGATTAGATGCAACAATCCCCCTCAGAGGGACAGGTAAAGGATTTAAAAAGGAAAATTACCGAAAAGTTGACTTAAACAAGTTCCTGTGATCTTATGTATCTGACAAAAAATGAAGAAAAAATGCTGGACGGCGAAGAAGGCCACACAGTAAAAAAGTCCATGGAGATACTGGTTGCCCTCGGAAACATTTATGGCGCCCAAAAACTCGTAAAAATCGGGTCTGTCCAAGTTGCAGGCGTGTCATACCATAACCTCGGAGATGCCGGTCTAGAATTTCTGAACGAACTAGCAAAAGACGGAAAAGTCAAAGTGCTAACCACCCTAAATCCTGCAGGAATGGATCTGGAAGATTGGAGAAAACTTGGGATTGACAAGGAGTTCGCAAGAAAACAGAATCTGGTTATTGACGCTTTCAGCAAAATGGGAATACTCATCTCCTGCACCTGCACACCCTACCTGATTGGTAACCTGCCAAGATACGGAGAACACATTGCATGGTCAGAATCTTCCGCAGTCACCTTCGCCAATTCAGTTATCGGAGCAAAAACAAACAGGGAGGGCGGTCCATCGGCTCTTGCAGCAGCGTTTGTAGGCAAAACACCCTGCTATGGGCTTCATCTGGAAAAGAACAGAGTGCCAGACACTCACGTAGATGTGAAAGCAAAATTGACTAAAATTTCGGATTGGGGCGCACTTGGTTACTGTATTGGAAAACAGGTGCAAAACAAGATTCCCTACATCACGGGCATAAACGATGTGAGCGTGGATGAATTGAAGTCGTTCTGTGCTTCTGTGGTGACTTTTGGTTCAAAGCCGCTGTTTCACATGAAGGGAATCACTCCAGAATCTGAGAAGTATCAGCCTCCAAAAGAGAACATAACAATCGAGGACAGGGACATACGGGAAGCATATGAAGCCATCAACGATGATGCTGAAGATATCGATTTCGTGTGCATAGGCTGTCCCCACGCGTCCATCAAAGAAATAGCACAAATAGCGAGCCTGCTTAAAGACAAGAAGATATCAGCAAACACTGAATTCTGGGTTGCAACCTCAAGACCCATGAAACAGCTTGCTGACAAAAGAGGCTACACCGAAGTGATCGAGAAGGCGGGAGGAAAATTTGCCTGCGACACCTGCATGGCAGTAGCGCCATTGAAGGGAAGATTTAGAACTGTTGCTACAACCTCTGCGAAGGGCTGTTACTACTCAAGACATAACAAGATGTTGACCAAAATGGGGAGCCCAGAAGAGTGCATAGAAGCTGGGGTGAGCGGAAAATGGAGTTGAAAGGAAGGATAATCTCTAGGGGAGTTGCAGAGGGCGAGGCATTAACGACCACACAGCCGATTTCATTTTACGGTGGAGTAGACCCAGAAACCAGTGAGATACTAGAAAAAGGGCATGAACTGCAAGGAAAGAGAATCAAAGACAAGATTCTGGTTTTCCCGAATGGTAAAGGATCAACAGTCGGGTCCTACACCCTTTATAGACTAAAAAAAGGCGGGGTAGCTCCAGCTGGAATCATAAACAGGGAGTGCGAAACTGTAGTTGCTGTAGGCTCAATAATCTCAGAGATACCCTGCGTTGACGAAATCGATATTTCAAAAATAAAAACAGGAGATGTGGTTCGATTAGAAAACGGTGTTGTAACAATAAAGTAGTTGAAAATAACCCGTTTTAGATTTCATGAAAAAATCGATGATGGTGCGAAGAATGAATGTCAAGCCAACTGTTCTGAAGCTAGGAGGTTCCGTGATAACAGACAAGGAGAAGCTATTGACTCCTGACTTGAAGGCAATTGAACGGTTGGCAAAAGAAATTTCTCGAGCCAAGGTTTCGTCCCTTATCTTGGTTCACGGAGGCGGCTCTTTTGGTCATCCGGTTGCGGAACGATATGCTATAGCAGGAGGGTATGTTGATCCGTCACAGATTCTAGGGTTTTCGCAGACCCATCTGGCTATGACTCTGCTGAACAGTTGGGTTATGGAGGCTCTAATAAGCCATAATATTCCTGCAGTAGAGGTTCATCCGTCCTCCTGTGCGGTTACGAAGGCTGGTCGAATCGTCAATATGGAACTGAAACCGTTGAAAAAAATGCTGAAGATGGGGTTTGTGCCGGTTCTCTACGGAGACGCTGTCCTCGACTCGGAGAAAGGTTTCGCCATATTGTCAGGAGACCAACTTGTCTCTTCACTGGCAATAAAACTTAGTGCATGCCGCATCATCATGGGTGCGGATGTTGATGGTCTGTACACAGCTGACCCCAAAACAGACTCTTCGGCACAGTTAATGGATCACATAACCTTGGAAGAATTGAAAAGCCTGAAACACAAGATTGAAGGGGCAAAGGCAACTGACGTGACCGGAGGCATGCTCGGAAAGATGCTTGAGGTAAAACTTGCCATTGAACATGACATCGAAACGGTGATCGTGAACGCCACAAAATCTGGAAGAGTATACAAGGCTCTTAAGGGAAAAAAAGTGATCGGAACAACTATCGAGAAGGGTGAAACAGTTGGATGATAGTATCGAAGAGAGAAAAGCTGACCACATAGAAATCTGTCTTAAAGAAGATGTTCAAGCCCAGAAAGCAAGCACAGGATTTGAGGACGTTTCGCTTGTGCATGAAGCTCTGCCCGAAATCGAACTGAAAAAAATAGACCTCTCCACAACCGTTTTCGGCTACAAATTTTCTGCCCCCCTCTTTGTGGGAGCCATGACTGGAGGCACAGCAAAAGCCACAAAAATTAACGCTGCAATAGCCGAGGCAATTGAGGAGCTTAACATCGGGATGGGTGTCGGAAGCCAAAGAGTGGCAATTGACAACCCAAAACTGGAACGTTCTTTTATGGTGGTTAGGGAGAAGGCGCCAACAGCCTTCATCCTAGCTAACATTGGAGGTCCGCAGCTCGCCAGCAAATACGGCGTAAAAGAGGCAAAGAAGGCAGTTGCGATGGTGCAAGCCAACGCCTTAGCAATCCACCTGAATGTGTTGCAGGAGGCTGTTCAACCTGAGGGAGAAACAGACTATTCAGGGCTTATCAGCAAGATAGGTGAGGTCGCCGAAGCCCTAGAGGTTCCAGTTATCGTCAAGGAAACTGGTGCAGGAATAGCTGCAGAGGATGCGGCAATGCTTGAAGCAGCGGGTGTTGCGGGAATTGATGTGGCTGGAGTTGGGGGTACAAGTTGGGCAGCTGTGGAGTATTACAGGGCTAAAGCTCGTCAAGATGTTTTTAGTCAAAGACTTGGGGAAACTTTCTGGGATTGGGGCTTACCCACTGCAGTAAGTCTTGTAGAGACGGTCAAGTCAGTTAGTCTGCCCGTAATAGCTTCAGGTGGAATACGCAACGGAATAGACGCAGCGAAGGCTTTGGCTTTAGGTGCAAGTTTGGTTAGCGCAACTTACCCGTTTCTGCAGCCAGCCACAAAGTCTTCGGAAGATGTTAAAAACTCGCTTCAGTTAATGGTTGGGGAAATGAGAAATGCAATGTTCCTTGTAGGAGCAGATTCCCTTCAAAAGCTGCAGAAAGTTCCGGTTGTGTTGACTGGAAAGACGGCTGAATGGTTGAGAGCGCGAGGTTTTCAACCCGAACTTTACGCGAGGAGAAGTGCATGAGTCGTCTATCGTCTCAAATAGCCGAATCGGCTGAAAAAGTGAACAAATTCATTGAAAAAGTTGTTGACTTAAAAAGTGAACCTGAAACGCTCTATAAAGCTGCCCGTCACATAATCGACGCTGGAGGAAAGAGACTGAGACCTTTTCTTGTCTTGAAAAGCTGCAAGCTGGTGGGGGGAAGGGAAGAGGATGCGATTCCAACGGCAGCAGCCTTAGAGTTACTTCACACATTCACGCTTCTTCACGACGATATAATGGACAAGGATGAAAAGAGGCGAGGAGTCCCAACGGTTCACAAACAATGGGGAGTACCAATTGCTATAGTGGCAGGAGACCTTCTTTTCGCCAAGGTCTACGAAGCAATCACCCGGTTCACAGACCCTAAACGAGTAATCGCCAAACGAATCGTACAGGTTTTGAAGGAAATTAGCGAAGCAACCGTAACTATATGCGAGGGGCAGACCCTCGACATGATGTTTGAAAGCAAGCAGACCGTTTCCGAGGATGAATACTTCGAAATGATCAAAGCCAAGACAGCCGCTCTATTTGAAATTTCTGCGAGATGCGGCGGAATTTTAGGGAGCGCAAATAACACTCAGGTTGAGCGTCTCGGAGAGTTTGGGCGTTACGCTGGCATCGCATTTCAACTGATCGATGATATTTTGGGCTTGACCGCAGACGAAAAAGTTCTCAGAAAACCCGTTGGAAACGACATTCGAGAAGGAAAACGAACCCTGATAGTTGTTCATGCCCTCGAAAAGGCTTCAAAGAATCAAAAGAAAAGAATTCTTGAAACGCTGGGAAACAAAGATGCTTCTCCTGAAAGAATACAAGAGACAATCGAGCTTATTGATTCCTTGGGGGCAATTGACTATGCTAAGGAAGTGGCAGAAAAATACATCGAAAGAGCCAAAGAGGCGTTGGCTAGCTTTCCTGCCTCCGAAGATAGAGAAGACCTCATAAGCCTCTCAGACCTCATTTTCGCTAGACAACATTAAAGCTCAAAAATAAGTGGCTAACCTTGAATCCAACCGAAGAAAAAGAAGCTAGAGAGCTAATCAAAAAAATTGTGCTCCTAAATGCACTTCGTTACGGAGGAAAAGCTACACAGAAACCTGTTCTCGGCAAGCTACTCGGTGAACATCCCCAGTTTAGACGAAGAATAAAAGAGATTGCCCCCATCATCAGCGAGATTGTGCAAGAAATTAACGCGCTTCCCGTAGAGAAGCAGAAAGAGATGATTACGCAAGAGTGGCCTGAAGCTTTAACTGAAGAAAAAACTGAAGAGAAACGGCAGCTGCCACCTTTGCCAAATGTTGAAAAATATGAGCGGATTGTTACCCGTTTTTCTCCAAATCCCGACTTTGTTCTTCACTTAGGCTCAGCTAGGGCAATAATTCTCAGTCACGATTACGCCAAAATGCATAATGGTCTCTTTTATCTCCGCTTCGAAGACACGGACTCGAAAACTAAGAAACCAAAATTGGAGTTTTATGATGCCATCAGGGATGACTTAAAATGGCTCGGTTGCAACTGGGATGCCGAATTCATTCAAAGCGACAGACTCCCGATCTATTACAAACACGCTGAAGAAATTCTCAAGAACGGCAACGCTTACGTCTGCACATGTAAACGCGAAGATTTTCAGGAAAAGGTGAAAGTTAACAAACCCTGTCCGTGTCGGAAATTGACGGCGGACGAAAATCTCCTTCGCTGGAATCGAATGTTGGATGGAACGTATGACGAGGGAGAGGCTGTGGTGCGAATTAAGACAGATCTGAATCATCCTAATCCGGCTGTTCGAGACTGGCCGGCGCTTAGAATCGTCGATACCAAAAAGTACCCTCATCCTAGAGTGGGCAGCAAATACCGTGTTTGGCCCCTTTACAATTTCTCTACAGGAATTGATGACCACCTGATGGGGATAACTCACATCATAAGGGGAAAGGAGCATCTCACCAATCAGGCTAGACAGGAGTATATGTACCAGCACTTCGGATGGAAATATCCTGAAACCATTCACTACGGCAGACTGAAGATAACAGGAGCATCACTTAGCAAATCAGAAATCGTGAAGGGCTTGAATAGCGGATTATACAAACACTGGGACGACCCGCGACTTGCCACTCTTGCAGCTCTGAGAAGGAGAGGAATAACACCTGAGGCAATCCACAGTTTGATGATTGACGTTGGTCCCAAGCCGGCAGATGTGGTTTTAAGCTGGAAAAATCTGTATGCACACAACAGAAAACAAATTGACCCAGATGCAAAACGTTATTTCTTTGTGCACAATCCCGTGAAAATAGTTGTCAAAAATGTTCCACATGCTTTTACGGCTCAGATTCCATTCCATCCTGATCACCCCGAAAAAGGCTTCCGTTATTTTGAGGTTAAGCCTGCGAAGGGAGAAGCAACTTTTTTGATTTCCAGAGACGATCTAGATGTTTTAGAAGGCAAGCGGGCGATCCGTTTCATGGACCTCTTCAATTTTCAAGTGGAAAAGGTTGAAAAAACTGGGGTTCAAGCCACTTTTCTAGGCGAGTCTTACGAAGAAGCTAAGAAACTTGGAGCTCCGTTAATCCATTGGATTCTTTTTAACAGCGGCGTTCCATGTGAAGTTACGATGCCTGACGCTTCTGTGGCTAAAGGAGTCGCAGAAGAGAGCTGCAGGGCATTGAATCCAAACGAAATCATCCAGTTCCAGCGTTTTGGTTTTGTCCGCGTTGATGGTGTTAATGAGAAGCTGACCGCGTATTTTGCACACCGATAACGCTTTTCCGACTTCGCTAATTAGTCCAGTTTGCTTTTATTAGTGAAGAGAAGTTTTTATAATGAACTTTTGAATACTAAATCGAGGCTGGAAAAAGGGATGGTTCGGAAAATGAGAGGACGGCGTTTGAGGCTGTTCCCGAAGCAGGGATATGTCATGCTTCTTATTGGAATCCTGATTGGCTTCATGGTTTTCTTGGTTGTCTCGTCGATCACGTCAACAGGAGGAGGCGGAGGTGCTGGACAGGAAGGATTGCCCTCCAGTATCAAGTTCGAGTTCCTATATACGAGTGAGAAACAAGCGTGGATCGAAGAGGTTACTCCTGAATTTGAACAGTGGTTTTTTGAACGATTCAATATTACAGTCAAAGTGGAACTTGACGTGCGGGGAAGTCATGATACTGTAAATCAAATCCTTTGGGGTGCGCAACCAACAGCTTGGAGTCCAGCGTCAAGTCTCTGGATACCGTATCTGAACGATGAATGGTTACGCGCGGGTGGCGCGCAAGAAATAGCTACAGACTCGACTCCTCTTGTTTTGTCCCCCGTAGTAATAGCCGGATGGGCTTCCTTCTTTGAAGAGAATAATGTAACTAACTTCCAAGATTTGTATCGATTGGCAATGGATGGCATTGACTATAAGTACGGGCATCCTGATCCATTGCTAAGTAACGGCGGCGTCATGGCTGAAGTTTTGGAATTTGTGGATGCCTTAGATAAGAAACCTGACCAGTTCGTTATTGACGATTTCACGGATGAAACTGCTTTGAATTTTGTCAGAACTATCGAATCGAAGGCAGTGAATTATGAAAAGAGTACCGGATTCTTTGGTAGATGGGCGGCTTTGAATGGCCCCACTGCGATCGATTGTTTTACAGTCTACGAAAGCGTGGTCATTAGTAACTCTGATAAGGCTAACCAGAAATGGGGTGACTCGCTAGTTGCAGTTTATCCAGAAGATGGAACTCTTTTGTCCGATCATCCATTCGTCATTTTGAACGCGCCTTGGGTTAATGAATATCAAAAATTCGCTGCATCCCAGTATCTATTCTACTTGCTTCAGGAACAAAATCAAGACAAAGCCCAAGAATACGGATTTAGACCAGCTAACCCAAGCGTCCCTCTTAACCCCGAGGTCTTTAACGAGAAGAACGGCGTTGATTTTGAAATTCAAGTGCCAATTTACAGACCTATGTCAGGAGAAGCAATGAAAACGTTATTCACTGTGTGGCCTTCCGTGAAAAATCCGGGAGTGTGACTGCTTTTAGACAGCCAAAAAGTATACGGAAACTGCTCTCCCGATTTGGAGTGACCGCAACCGTAGCAAGTCTTGTTATCTTCGTTTTTTTGCCAAGTTTTTTTCTGATATCCTTTACGTTTACCCAATGGCCCGAGGTTTACACTGAAGTTTTTGCAAACCCTCTCATAGGAAACACAAATTGGATAGAAATCCAGAAATATCTGTCATTATCCCTTCGTCTTGCCATTTCCGCAGTTGCAATAGGCCTTATTTTCGGTATTCCTCTTGCATATATTTTGGCTCGGAAGAATTTTTGGGGAAAGGGATTTCTTGAAGACATCACTACATTTACGTTGGTTATCCCTACTTCTGGTTTCGGTTTTGCGACCCTAATAGCATGGACATCGATTTTTGGAGTAG
>SMTZ1_10002974_pt1 | contig 21680 bp, 20 predicted proteins | sample DeeMarSWOR136_30_FD_25667 | JGI IMG/M metagenome (IMG submission 25667) | reverse complement strand
AACCGCGATAAGAATTAACGGCGCAATCCAGAACGCCTCCGAATACGCCGTGATTAAGATAAAGAAAATTACCATGCCGAAAACTATGAACACCACAAAAAACAGAATCTGAGTTTCAAGAAACAAACGGCGGAAGGACTTTTCCTTTTTCCTAAGCGCTTCTGGGATTATGTTTTCGCCCTCTCTCCAAGCAAAGTACAACGTTGCTTTTCTGGCGTTTTCCTCAAATATCTGCACCGCGATGACAACATCTTGTTTCGCCTCTTCCAGGACTGTGGCAGACAATCCCATGTCGATGGGAACTAACCTGACTTCTATGGACGTATTGCCTTTAACTTCGACTTTGAGAAGCTGTTTTCCTTGGGGGCTAAGAACTACATAGGAGAGGAACGGAACCCCATTAGTTGTTTCTCTGTAAAAGTTCGCAAACCGCTGCTTCTGAGGAAGCATGTACTGCGTGTACATAAATACAAATAGTTTATCCATGTAGCTGTTTGGAATTTCAGTCGCTATATTGTAAGAAACAGCTTGGGCCATTATGACTCAAATCGCTTTTTTGCTTGTATTCAAATCAGGAAACTTCGTTTTATAACTCTATGGGTAACGCCTCAGAAAAAGAACGATGAGGGCGCTGCCACTTATCCAAAGTTGAGAGAAGCTATAAATAAGCTTTCAAAAATACTTAAACCGCAAACGTGGGTGTAGGTTTTGAGAGTTGGGATGTTTGTTTGGGAATACCCGCCTAGGCTTGTCGGAGGTTTAGGCACTTACGCGGAATACTTGGCACATGAGTTCGTGGACATAGGACACGACGTTTCGGTTTTCACACTCAACAACGGTAGCCTGAAAACCAGGGAAATTCTGCGGGGCGTAGAAGTGCATCGTCCTTTGATTGCGAACGCGAGCAACGTTTTTCCGTTCTTTGTGGTTGACGACCTAAAGAAGTGGGGTACAAACATCAAACTCTTCAACGATATTTTCATCTACAACATTCTAAGCGCCACAAAATTCCTCAATGGGCTAATAAAAAAAGAGAACTATCATTTTGATGTCGTATGCGTCCACGATTGGTTAAGCAGCGTGGCAGGACTCGTAATTAAGAACGAATCAAAAATTCCCGTGGTTTTCCATGCTCACAGTGCTGAGTGGGGCAGAAGCGGAGGGCAAGGGTCAGAAGTGGTGTCGCACCTGGAGAGCGCCATGGCTCAAACCGCCAATCGGATAATTACCGTTAGTTACGCTATGCAGCAAGACCTTAGCCAGCACGGCTGGCCACAATCAAAAATCAGCGTGGTTTGGAACGGTGTGGACCCTGACCGCTACGATCCCCGCAAAAATAGGCGAGAAGATGTAGAGAAAATTCGAGAATTATACAAGGTGCCTAAAGATTGGAACATGCTTCTTTTCGTGGGAAGACTTACTTGGGTGAAAGGCGTCAGAGCCTTGTTGCAGGCAATGCCACGTGTATTACGGGAGTATCCAAAAACCAAGCTTGTGATTTTAGGCAAAGGAGAAGAACAAACTGACATTGAGGAAACGGCTGAAAGACTCGACATAAAAGACAAGATAGTATACCGTTTTGACTTTGTTCCTGAGAACGAGAGAATCCTGCACTACGCTGCTTCAGACGTATGTATCTTCCCGTCCACTTACGAACCCTTCGGCATAGTTAGCTTAGAGGCCATGGCACTGGAAAAACCAGTAGTGGTAGGAGCACGAGGTGTTGTAGGCTTCAAAGAGCAAGTGATAAGCTCGGGTCCAGAACAAAACGGCGTGCACGTTAACGGCGAAGACCCAGAGGACATAGCGTGGGGAATAAAAGAGACCCTTAAGGACCCTGAAAAAGCAAGAAACTGGGGCGAGAACGGACGTAAAAGAGTACTTGAATACTTCACATGGAGAAAAGTTGCTGAAGAAACAGCCAAAATCTACGAGTCAGTTTTGTAAAACTGCGAAATAAGCATGGTTTTGCTTAGAAAGCGAAAGAAACCTTAAAAAGCAAGATTCGAACCCTTTTTTCGGCTGAACTGCAAGAAGGCGCTTCTATTAGTGAGCTCTGAAGAATTCGACAAGTCTTCTAAGAACGAAAAACCCTTTGAATTGTATGCTAAGAACGGACTTTCTTCCGAAGAGGTTGAAAGGACACGCAACTTTACGGTTCTAATGATATTCCTGAAAAGAAAGTCAGCCCTCTGAGGAAGTTTCTAACCTATTTCTGGGGTCCTATTCCCTGGATGATTGAAGCAGCTGCAGTTTTATCCATACTCATTCAACACTGGGAAGACTTTACAATAATATTTACACTGCTAATAGTTAACGCGTTGTCGGATTTTGGCAGGAACACAAAGCTGACAACGCCATTGAGCTGCTGAAAAAGAGGCTAGCGCCGAAAGCCCGCGTGCTTAGAGACGGCAAATGGAGCGAAATTGCCGCAAAAGATTTGGTGCCGGGCAACGTGGTTAGAGTCCGTTTAGGAGACATTGTTCCTGCAGATCTCAAGCTCATGAATGGTGACTATCTGCTTATAGATGAATCCGCGTTAACAGGTGAATTCTTACCTGTAGAAAAACACCTCTCCGACGTCGCCTATTCAGGTTCAATAGTCAGACAAGGCGAAATGAACGCTTATGTTGTCGCAACCGGAATCGCCAGCTTCTTCGGAAGAACCACAAAGCTCGTGGAAGAAGCCAAAACGGGCAGTCACTTCCAGAAAGCCGAAAGATCTTCCGCCGAATGAACAACTACGCCATTTACCGCATAGCCGAAACAATTCGAGTGCTGATTTTTTTAACGCTCTCGATCATAGTCTTCAACTTTTACCCCTCGACCGCTGTGATTATTGTCATCTTAGCGTTACTCAATGACGTGCCCATCATGATGATTGCCTATGACAACGTGAAAATTCATGAGCACCCTGTTCGCTGGAACATGCGTGATGTGCTGGTCGTGGCGTCTCTGCTCGGTGTCACCGGAGTGTTCTCAAGTTTCTTCCTGTTCCTGATAGGATTGGAAGTGTTGCATTTGAAAATGTCTGTTTTGCTGACGCTTATCTTTCTTAAAGTAACGGTGGGCGGACATATGACCATATATCTAGCAAGAACAGGCGTGCAACATTTCTGGGCGCGCCCTCTTCCAGCCAATATCCTCTTCTTCACTTCAGAAATCACACAGATTATCGGCACGCTAATAGCCGTCTACGGCGTTTTCATGGAGCCTATCGGATGGGCATTAGCCGGTCTCGTGTGGGGTTACGCACTACTAGCTTTTCTCATAACAAACTTTCTAAAGATACACTTCTTCCGGTTGATGAAGCACACCGATGTCGACTTAGACGTAAAACCTGAAGGATAAGGCTAAATCGCCAGCATTTCCGCTAGCTCCAGCAAGCGCAAATCAAGTGGCTTCTCCGTTTCACACGACTTCTTCAACTCTATGCTTGAGATTGCGCCATTCTGCAGTCCAATCACCCTGTTTCCTTGTCCATGACAGAGCAGATTCACAGCTTCTTCAGCAAAAAGGCTGGCTAGAAGCCGACTGCGCGCAGTGGGGCTTCCGCCTCGTTGAGCGTAGCCCAGAATGGATAATCTAACTTCTGAACCTGTTTCCTTCTGAAGTTCTTTGGCTAGCGCTGAGGTGTCACCGATGCCTTCGGCAGCCACTATTATTCCAGCTCTTTTTCCTTTGCGCTTGTTTTCCCGTAGCACTTCAACGATTTGGTTCATTTTGCATTCCTGTTCAGGAACAAGAATCACTTCTGAACCGACACTGATTCCAACCTCCAGCGCTAGAAAACCTCGCTTCCGCCCCATCACCTCAACAATGAAGAGTCGCTCATGGGAAAGCGCTGTGTCCCGTATCTTGTCGATTTCCGTTACGCCCGTGTTCACCGCCGTGTCGAAGCCTACAGTTTCATCCGTCCCAAAAACGTCGTTATCTATTGTAGCTGGGATTCCAACAATCAACGCTTCACATACTCTGCTTAAGTCTAAAGCGCCCTTGAACGAGCCGTCACCACCTATAACCACCAAGCCATCCACGTTGTTGAGCGACAAGGTTTCAGCCGCCTTTTCAGCACCCTCCTCCTTCTCGAACCCTGGGCACCGCAACGTATGAAGCATGGTGCCGCCCAACTGTATTATGCCGCCAACTGAACGCGGAGTCAGCCTTTTGAACGTGTTAGTTAACAACCCGTCCCAGCCTCTTTCAAAACCCAAAACCTGCCTTCCCTTCGAGTGTGCAATTCGCGTAACAGCACGGATGGCAGCGTTCATCCCAGGCGCATCTCCGCCTGGCGTTACAACACCGATTATTTTCAACATAACACCTCTTTGTTTAAAGCGCCCACACAATTAAAACCTATCTAAGTTCCAAAACACATAAATCTTCTAGTTTCGTCCTATGGTTTTTGTCGGGAGGTAGCTCAGCCTGGCAGAGCTCTCGAGCCGGCTAGCAAGCTTAGCTGGCGGAGATGCTGTAGAGGTCTACCCATGGTGGGCTTCATTCTAGCCTGCCCAGGCCACAGATACCGAGCTGTCGCAGGTTCAAATCCTGCTCTCCCGACCATACTTGCTAGTTTTGCGTGTGTGTTGCTGCTTGATGGCGGGTTTGCAAACCCTGTTGCTGGACCAGCCGCTACAATGATGAGGTTGGTGAAGATTTCGACTATGCTAGATACTTGGAAGCCAGCATCTGCAAGGGTTATAAGTGCAAAGCTTAATGCGGTGACAAGTGGGTGACTGAGGAAGTAGCCCCTCTAAGGTATCCGAATTATTACTAAAACTACCCCTTAGAAGTACGGTCGCGCAGCAGAAAACGTTTGATTTACCGTAAATCACGCTTCAAGTTTTTACCTTCCTAGAAAAAAGGGGCACATTTTCATTTAAAAATCTCTGTGAAAAAACCAAATTAAGAGGAAAATTTTGGTGGGAGTTAATGTGATGTAAATTTCTAGTATGCCTTTCAATTTGGAACACCTTAAGTTTTCAAGGTTTTACGCATTCGGCCTTTGCTCGATATGGTCGTTTTGTTGTTCGCTTTCGCTTATGATATTCACACTCGCTAACTCGAGTTAACAGCCAACCTTTGTCTTGATATTCGCAGCCGCAAGGCGCCCTTACTATTTTATCTGTATGAGAAGTCTCTTTCTTCGCCACTTCTTACGCATCCATATAGCAGTTCAAAATGGACAATTGACTAAATAAATTGTTAGGACATTATGTGCAAATCCAAACTTGACACCGGGGTACTTTATGTGCGACAGCCGTTGAAGGTCACTCATTCAAGCTGTGCGAGGCAAATAAAACCGCCGAATTGGGTAAGGCGCACACCTGCAGGTGATTCCGCGTTTACTATGCGTGTCTTCACATTTCTGCTTACGGCGATCTGCATTAGTCTGTTTAGCTTGTTTTTTTGGCGGTTTTTTACGAGGTACATGTCGGTAAGCATGAGGTATTCGGGTTTAGGTTTATCTGGCCTTTGCTGTTTGAGAATCAGGTTTTCTGCTTCCTCGAGTGAGAAAAGCACCAAGTTTTTGTTATCGGATACGTTGATACGGTTTTCCAGAATTCTGATGAGGTTCTCTGTTTCTTCTGCAGTAGTTTCGCAGATTATCTGACGGAACACAGAAGACCTCGTTAGCTCGGTTACTTGGGACCTTGTGCTTGCTAGCCCGTCTATCTTAGAGAAAACCGCTTTGTTTGGGCCTTGGGTGAGCCACTTATGGTGTTCATAGATGTGGTTGATGAAAGTTTGGTTGTGGTTGGTTCTCGGAGGAGATGCCACAATTATGCTTCGAACGCCTTCTTTAAGTATTGGTCTGAGGGCGTTAACGATTGCCTCGTTGAAGTTGTACATAGCTTTTGGCTTGTCTTTTGATCCGTTTATATTGAGCGCTTTTTCATGTTTGACAACTTTGCTGAAGACTTTCCATAGGACTGCGGTGTCTTCTCCTAAACCTAGGAGGATTGCGACTGGGTAGCCTCGTTTGTACCGTTTTTTTGGTTTCAACGCGTTCACTTTGGGCTTATCATGGTGTTGTGTGGTATATATATTGGTGTTTGATTGGGTTCTTTATGGTTGGGTAGCGCGCGGAAGAAACATTGGAACAAAAAATCCAAGATAAAATCGAAATCAGACGGCACCGAATGGAGAACTTGAAGTATGAGATTCCAAAACTTAAGCAGCAACGCGAAGCCTTCGCATAACTGCTAAAATACTCGTCCAGAAATCGAAATCTTGTTTTTTCAGGCTTTTTCTAAACCATATTTATGCTATCTCTAACTTTTCTTTCTTCTTTTAGAAAAAATTCAGGGAAAACAAACACGTTTGAGCGCCATTAATGGGTTACCATGCTAAAAGTGAAGACGTCAGCTTTTTCTTTTCTTGTTATAGACTATGACTGCAAAAATAGTAACCAATAGAACGGGCAAAGCAACATGGGGAACTATCAACTCGCTTCCAGTCGCTGCTGTTTCAATGTCTTCGGCTGTTTGAATGGCTGGAGTGATGTAGTCAAGGGTGTCAACGTTTAAATTCTTGAAGGCTACGGCTCTATCGGTGTTGTTTGCCAGTAATATCACTAACTCGTTAACGTTTGTGGCGGCGTCGGTGGTTGTTATGCTTTCAAGAAGTGTGCCATTAACGTCGTGTAGTTCAGCTGTTATTTCGTTCTCGCATATTCTCGCTGCGACCTTGTACCATGTGTTTTCTCTGATGCATGCGGATGTGTTCATGAGGGCTGTTCCGTTTGCGCTATGCTTATTTATCTCAGCGACGTCATAAACGTCCAATCCTTTAACGTTTAAAGTGTAGTTGTTCTCGCCGCTGTTGCGCAGTATAAAACCGAATTGATTGTTTGTTGTCAGCTCGATGTCTTTGGGTAGTCTTAACGGTTGCGTTCCTTTTGGTATTTTTATTGCTTGTATGCTTTCTTTTGTTTCGCCGATTCTCGGTATTGTTATTAACTGTCCGCTTTTCACTAAAATGAATTCGCCGGTAAGCAGGATTCCTGTTCCCGATAATTGAATGTCGAGAAAGTCTTCAACTCCTTGTCTGACGCGAAGGGCGTGGGCGGCGGCGTATGCGCGACCATAAGTGTAGTAGTATCCTTGTCCTTTGAATTGAATTAAGGATTGGGGGAAGCCAAGGAAGACGGTGAGGGTTTCGCTGTCTGCTCCGGTGCAGTTTGTATTGCCGCTCCAGCTTGTTCTGACGTAGGAGGTGCCTGTTGAGGTGAGGTTCCAGTTGAAGGTGTAATTTCCCCAGTTGTCTGTTTTTGTTTTGAGGGCGTTGTAGATGATTCCGTCTTGGCTGAGGTATATGGTGATTGTTTCGTTTGGGTATGGGGGTAAAATTGAGCCTGTGATTGTGAGGTTGCGTTCGTTAGGAGCTATGCTTGAGAGTTTTGATGATAGGTTTATAGATATGGAGGATGAGTTCAGGGATTTGCCTATTTTTGATGACACGTGGGCGGGTGAAGTTGGTTCGCTGTTTTCAAGGGAGATGATGATGGGGGTTTGGTCTATTAGGAGAGGTGGTACGTCCCCAACTTTCCAGTCCATTGCAGATGTGCATTCGGCTATCCAGTATTTTTTTCCGTTGAGTTCATAGCCGGTGGGCTGTAGCCACCACCAAGTGGTGTGGGGTTCGTAAGGCAGGTAAACTCCGACGTTTATGTGGTGTACCTCTTTGAAGTATAGTAGTACAACGTCTAGTCCTCCTGCTTTCATAATTGAGGCTGCTAGGAGGGAAAGGGTGTCGCATTTCCCTCGGTTTTCTACTATTGTTTCAATGGGGTATTGTACGTCGTTTACAGCGTAAGGGATTTGGTGGACGAGGGTGAGGGCGGCATTGGCAAATGCTTCGTCGCTGCGTGGGTTGTCGCTGGTAAGGTTTCGAATGCTTTCTCCTAAGGGTTTGACGGCGTCAGGGGTTATAAGCGTGGCATATTGGTTGTCGTTGGCGAGTTTGATGGTTTTGCCGTTATAGTAGTCGTAGAGGCTGGATGGTATGGAAACGTGTATTTTGTGGTTGGCAAGTCCGAATTGAGCTTGAGTGTTGTAGGTGCGGTAATAGTTGATTGCGAAGGCTGCTGGCGTGATTAAAATGGCTATCAAAATGCTGGTGAGCAGGAAGCCTGTTTTCCAACTTCTAAAACGCATACGAGCGTCACAGAAACATAATATACCTGTGCAAACTTAAGAACATTTTAGCCACAATCTCTTCTATATCATAAAACGGAGATAGCTTGTTTTGCTGGGCTGCTGTGTTAATCATAAGGTTCGTGTTTTCACAGCTTTGATACGCTCGGAACATTCTACAGCCTCTTACATATATCAAACTGCATAGGATTCCAAAGGAGCGCCTACGTCCGCCATGTAAACACACTATTGGCTGTGAAAAACGTCAATATGGAAAACCCCCTCCATTTCCTGCATGAATCGCTATGAGGATCCTAATAGATGGCAAATACACTTGGTTTCCTTTGACTTGGGCGTAAGTAAAATAGCTCAGAAGACTACTAGCGTTCACCTTTCATTCGTCACCAAGAAGTGAAAAAAGAGTTGCTCCTTAAGAACCGCCACAAATTTCAACAATTTATCCCTTTACCTAGAGATTTACATGCATAAATCGGATTTTATTTTGTTGTTTGTGACTATAGGTTTTGGCGAATCAGCAATTATATGGCGCTTCTGGCGATTCTAGTATTTTTTTGGGAAATTTTTTCCCATAATTCTTATCTTTTCTTCTTCTTTTTCAGAAAGCTCCAATGCTTAAACGTTTATGAGATGATGAAAAAATTGGAATTGTCTTTTGTTTCGGTCCGTTTTTGATGAAGTGGCAATTACCGGTTTAGAAGTTGGGATTTATCTGGCTAGAGCTGGCGGTTTTTGGAGGTGCATAAAGCCGAGAATTTTTAAGGGAAAAGAGCAAATATTTACGCGGATGGTATTCATGAGAGAAGCGGATTTCTTGAGGGCAATTCTTGAAACTAGTGTGCTCTACGTTGACATGTTTGAACATTCATCGCATTCACACAAGCAAAATACAAAAGGTGAAGTGAAACCGTTAAAGTTTAGTTTTTGCAAGTGTAATAACTGCGAAGACTTGAAGTGGATAGCGCACGCGAACAAGAAAAAAAGGTTGATTCTGGTTTCAAAAAAGGCTTTTGAAAAAGAAATGAACAACAGGGCTAACAGAGGCATGGGCTTCTTCATACTAATCTACACGATGATGTACGCATACCTGCAAATTCTGCACCCCTACTCCAAGCCGAAAACTATCGAACGGAAAACCAACAGATACTTCAAGAAAGCAATGCAAGTAGTAGCGAAGGACGGCCTAGCAGTCATCATGAACAAAGTAAGCGTGTAAACTCCTCCATCGCAAAAAGCTATCTGAAAAGCTTAAACCCCACTCTAATACGCCCGTGTTCAGTCGTAATCTACCAAGAAAGACAGTTTCTTCACTCGCGCTAAGGAAAAAAAGTATTGTATCAGCATTTTTCTTGAGCTATCCTAAATAGGTTAAAATGAAGATGCGACGGGGGTTTGACCCGAACGTGGCATTTTCTGAGATGTGGGTGAAGTTGCCTGAATCGTAAAGGTCCATGTAGATTTTCTGCAGGTTTAGCGTCGTGTTGAAGTAGGGCACCAAACCTCCATACTCGTAGGTAAACACGTACTTCACGTTGCCCTGCTTGCATAAACCGATAAACTCGGTGATGTTAAAGCTAGGCGTATACGTGTCAACCGGCAATTCCGGATACTGATATACGCTATTTTTCTTGGTGCTGTCAGCCCACAAATAAAACTGCACCATGTCACCATTAAAAAAATTGAAGGGGCAAAGAACTACAATTGACTCGTTCTGGCTAAGGCAGTTAGAAGCGTAGTTTGTTGCTCCTTCAATATCAACCTGAATCTGGTATTTCGCAACATCATCATAGGCGTCTTTGACACTGAAAAAAACGCCCGCTATCAGAAATATTGTGAATAACACAGCAGCAACTTTAACGGCGCGCTTCTTGTTTAGGCGTATGTGCTCTTTCCAAGTGCCTTCAGCTTTTTCGTAGAAAAAGGAAATCAAACTTGCCGCTGAAATCGCCAAAGCCGGAAACAACGGCAAAACGTACCTCCAATGCTTGTTCGGGATCAGAGTGAAGAAAACATAAACCACCACGAACCAGATGAGCAGCAACCTGTCCGACTTATTCCTACGCCACGCAAACAAGCCTAAACCAAGAAGGCTTACGATGTATAGAAGAAGTGAAATCGGGTGTACATCGCTGTAAGGCCAAGTCATCTCAAAAAAATAGAAAATTGGAATTGGAAAACGCATACTGTACAATGACTTTTCAGGGTTACCCATCTGCAGCGCATAGACCCACTCATCCAGCATCTTGGAAGCGTATATCTGGTAAGATACCAGAACCCACGGGATAATCACAGCAACCGTGGCTAAAATCAATAGCGCAAACTTGGACAATCCCAGTCTAAGATGATCACGAGCCAAAAGCAGAATGCTGACGAGCATTATCACTCCTGCAACCAGCACCTGATACTTTGTCAGAAACCCCAAACCCAAGGCCAAACCACCAAAAACTAGCATTTTGTCTTGACGGTTACGAAGCCAACTGAAAAAGAAAAACAGAGACAACAGAAAAAAGAATACCATCATAGTCTCTATCATAGCCATACGGGAAAGCCAATAGTAACCTGGAGACAATCCCAACAAAACGCTTGCTACTAACGCAGTCTTAACCCCATACAATCTGCAAACAAGTTCAAAAACAACCCAAAGTGAAAGAAGAGAAAAAACCAGTGAAACCAACCTAGCAGAAACCACAGTCACCCCCAAAATCCTAAAGAAACCCACCGTGACCACATCAAAAAGCGGAGGATAAAATGAGCTGATCTCCGCATAGTCCCCACGAAGCAAAAACACGCCATTACTTAAATGAGCAGCTTCATCCCATTGAATAGGTGTTCCTGCAAGGTCCAGCGAAACGAAAACGGCGTAGGTTAACGCAAAAACCAAAAAAAGTAGTCGCCACTTAGTTAATCCTGTTTTAAATTGGGTCAACAGCGATCTTGAACCAGACTCGTTCATAGTTCGCACTGCTTCAAAGCCAATTATCTAATTCAATATAATAACTAGCAAAAAATATAAAACCATCCGAAAAACTTTGAAACCCTGCCATTTCTAATCGTTAAAGGGACACCGCATGCACACGCCACTTCAAAGCAACCAGCAAAAGCAGCTTGGGAGAGAAAAATTGAGCGCGCGCGTGGTTTGCCTGTTTCATTAGAGCTTTCCTCCATCGATTAGAGTTCATAATGGAATACGAGGTCTGTTTTTAATTGAATCCGTTTGCCACACTCAGATAGTGTACACTAATTGTGACCAATACTAATCCTTATATACATGCATAACGCTGTTATATACATGGTGACTTGGATGGAGAGAGCCTTCATTTGTGTAAAAACCGAGCCTTCCTCAATTGAAAGAGTACTTAAGAATATTAAAGCAGTTGAAGGAGTAGAATTTGCGAACATGGTGTTTGGAGCGTATGACGTTTGCTTTAGCGTGAAAGAAGAAAACTTGGAGAAACTCAAAGAAATAACCGAGAGGATAACAAAAAACAATGATGTACGAACAACTCTAACATTATTTGGGTCAGGGTTAGAATAAATCACGATTCGTAATTTCTGGTTGTGGAGTGTTGTAAGCTGTTAAAAGGAACAAAATAGCTTCTTCTCTTTTTCTTTGCCTAAAACATAGGGCGCGCCCAAGGGACTTATAATGCCTCTATTCCTTTGCAGAAGTTGGATCAGTTTTCTGAAACTCCTGAAAAATCTAGGCGCTGAAGTCATAAGTTTAGCATTCACTGTTGATGAATATTGGTACTTTTGATATTTGATGACCATGCATCAACTATTTTGGACCAAAATCGCAATTCATGTCAACAATGATTGGATTAATTATTACTACCATGTATGCGGTAATAGCGGTCGGAGTCTTTTTCGAAACTAAAAGAGAAAGAAAAAATTAGAGTCAATTATGCAAAGCAATTTAATCAGGAGAAATAGAGCTTCTTGTTTAAAACCCAATTCTGTTTCTGAAAATAAACAAATCATTTGCTTTCTTTTTTAGCATTTGACTTGCGTGTTTGGTTTGGCGTTTAGCGCAAATCGCAAGAGTGTGTATTTTAAATAATTTTGTTCTATCTGTTGCTGTGACGTCTTTTTATCCTTTGCGTTTTTATGATTAGCAAAATCTTTTAAATTTTAACCGAAGAAAAAGAGTATAGTCCTCTAACACCAAATTTGTAGGAGGTGATGAATTGGCAAAATCGACTGTTAAAATTGGGTCTTCAATTATGATGGCTATGGCGGTTTTTGCTTTGGTTATTTCTATTCTTTGGGTATCCATCACGGAAGTGATGTTTGTAAGTGACTACTTGGCATACACTGGTCAGGATCTTTCTGATGCTTTGGCTGCTGGGTCTAAATCCGCAGAGTTGTGGCTCAGTACAAAAAGACTGTGGGGTTTTGAATTAATCGGAATAAGCGCTTTGATGATGTTTGTTACAGCAAATAGCTATGCAAAAGGCGAGAGATGGTCTTGGTATGCTCTTCTGGTAACAGGTTGCATTCTTTGGGGAAGCTTGATAGGCTACAAAACGGCAATCGGCTATTTCCAGCCAACCATGAGCAGCATGACCTTCATTGTTGGAGCAATACTCTTCGCAATCGGTATAACGGTTCCGGCTAGAGCAATCCTGACCAAGAAATCGACATAAACAATTTATGAAGGATGTGACTTGCGCGATATCCTTTGGCTACACTACACAAACTCTTATTAACAAAACGAGACAAAGTCCTTACAGAGGCAAGTGAAATGGTATACTGTCCAAAATGTGGAACAAAAAATGAGGATTCTGCAACCTTTTGTATTAAGTGCGGAGCAAATCTACAAACAGGCACTACAACTACCCGTTGGGCGGAACGCAGAAAAGCGGAGCAAGAATGTTTCGGTCTTCCGCATGGTGGAGCAATAGCAGGCATAGTATTTGGCGTCATAATATTGATTTTCGGGGTCTTTTTGGTGCTACAGCAAACCGGAGTAATCGTTGGAGCTGATTTTCCTTGGTTCTTGCTTGTCATTATCTTGGGCGTTTTAATGATTGCAGGCGCAATTTACACAATGTCTCGTTCCAAAAACCCTTAACTATCCTTTTTGTTTGCAAGACTTTTCTGCAAATTGTACAACATCTATAATGAACGTTTTTGGCTTAACGTTTTGCTTGTGGGTATCGTACAGCGCGTAAGCTCGAAGCGCATCCACTTAAACAATCCAGTAAACAAGTGGATTTTCCACATCTCGCGCTAGTAAGTCGCATAAGACAACTATCGAGATACGGAATTGCTGCTGTCAGAGGTAGATTTCAAGTTAGGTGCAGAGAACTTAAGACTGGAAAGTTCAGCATAAATTTTCTGTGCCAAAGATTTTGGCAGAAACCTTTGCAAGAAACCGTAACGCCACATAAATGCTAGGGATGCGATGAAAACTAACAAAAGGTAAAGTATTTCACTAATCATTAAATTTACTCTCCATCACCTATACCTTATTTTTGGAACCGTATAATATTTTCTCTGCATAAAAAGGACAAGATGGTCTGTTTTCCAAAGCGCGCCCCTCTGGCAAGAGTTTGCGAACGCTATGCTCTATGGGGCAACTACATTAAGGGCAGCGCCCCACGCTTTGTCTGCTGTTTCCAATTCTATTTGGTATGCACAACCAGAAGTCCAGTTGAAGCTTATACAAAACGAGATTTCCTCACCCATTGGTAATAGTTCATGCACTGCAACCGTGTGCGGCGTGGAAGTCCAGTCAACATTAAACCCGTAGCCGTAGGCTTCGAGGTTGCGCATCGTTACTTCGCTTACTATCTTTGCTTGGGTGTAGAGATTTTTCACTGTTATGTTCAGGCAGTATTCGTCGAATTGTACGTCTGATATGCGGAGGTCTTGCATGGGCGTAATACTTACAGGTAATGAACTCAGCCATGCCAATGGTAGCAGCACCCCTGCAAATGCCAAAACCGCAACTACGATAATAATTACGGCTAATCTTCGGTTTATTGCCATAACAGATAGTTTAATGATCTTCAATCTTTAGTACTTATGAATTCTGAATAAGCAACCGCTGCACTGAGTGAAGCGTTTTCATCACATTGTTCTTTTGGCATCTTTCCTTCCCTAAAGAAAGTACTTTTCTATTATCAGCTATTCAGTGCAGTTAGCGATTGAATAATTTTTTGCAATTATGTTTAAATAATGTTTGAATTTGTTGCTTTCATTTTCGAAAGTTTTTTGAAGATTTTTTAAATCCTTTATGGTCTGGTTTGAAATAAACTTGCGTTTTAGCTTCCGTGCTTTTTTTCTTATCTATAGTGTTTTTGAAATTCTAAAATCTTTGAAGTTTTCAAAAAGCGATTCCTCAAGAGATAACGTGCGCGTAATTGCTTTTTGAAGCCTAAAAGTCGCAAAAAATAGAAAGTTTGGATTTTTATGGACCATTAATTTCCATTACTGTGACTGTTCGGTCTAATATTGTCGGCGAGCCGTTTTCTTTGAGTACTTGCAAGTTAATAGTGTGTATGCCAGTGTCTAGTGGGTCTGTTACGAATTCTATGTGATCTGAGAACTTTATGAGTCCTATGCTTGCTGAACTAACCGAGTTCACAGAGACGGTGCTAGTGTAGGTGTTATCCACTACGATGCGGGTTTGCAATGAACCCGGCGAGATAATCGATATTGAAGCTGAGAACTGAATTAACACTCGAGAGTTCTGTTGGACATCGATGTTTATCATCATCGAAGAGTCAAGCTCTGACATGTTAACCCACTGCATAGCGGGGTAGCTTTGGGTCTCGAATATTGTGCTGTTTCTGTTGTAGATTACTTGTATTATCGAATTGACTCCATCTGCACCAGGAAGCCCAGTATCACCCTGCGGTCCCTGAGGCCCAGTATCACCCTGCAATCCTGCCGGTCCCTGTTCACCTTGCGGTCCTTCTGGTCCTTGAATGTTAGCTACCAACGTCCACAAACCAGAAATCTTGTTGTAAACGTCCCCATTACCCAAGTCAAGATAAAAATCGCCATCCACACCCAAACTTGGACTTGGCGCACTCGTCCCATTCCACCAAACCGAACCATCCGCCCCATCTGCTCCTGCTGGTCCTGCCGGTCCTGTGGAGCCTGTTGCCCCTGTCAGTCCAGTTGCGCCTGTTGCCCCTGCCGGTCCTGTGGAGCCTGTTGCCCCTGCCGGTCCAGCCGGTCCAATGGCGCCTTGGGGTCCTTGTGGACCTGCTCTTGTACTAAGAAGGGAGCTTGTTACTCCTCCAATTGAGCCTAATATTATGCTGGTGATTAGAAGTATCGCAAGAGCCACTTTTTGCTCCATTTTTTAAAAACTCCGCTTACTTTTCTCAGGAAATTTTAATTGATGCTGAGTTATCTATCGTGTTGACTTCTTATGAATTATGAATTTGAAAAACAGATTAAATCTCAGTAGAATCCATTCGCCAATCCCAAACACAATAGCGTGTCGTTCTATAGCCCAGGCATGTTTTTTAATGTTTATCTTGCGCGATAAGTGCTGTCTGTACAGCGCCAGTTTAGTTCTTTATTACTCAGCTTCAGTGTTGTGGTTTGGAAAAATATGTTTTTAGTTCTTTTTGCTAAAAAGAAGAGGCTGGGGGCGTTAATAACGGATAATTTTAAAAAGAATTCCGATCAAATACAAAACGAAGGAAGGTCAAATGATAGGCGAAATAGACCTCATTGGATTGATAATCCAAATCGTTGTGAGCATAATTATCCTCGCTCCTGTGCTATGGTTGGCTGGAAGAGCCCTTGTAGGAAAAGAGAAAGCAAAATTTTTTGACGCTGTTTGGATTGTTGCTTTGGGAACAATAATAGGCGCAGTAATCGGAGCCTTGATTGGCGGCTTACTTGCGGCTGTCATAATGTTCATAATTTGGCTTGCGCTGATTAAACACTTCTTTGACTGTGGATGGCTAATGGCTTTAGCAATAGCTATAATTGCAGTAATAATCTTTGTTATCATAGTCGCAATTCTGGCATTCATCGGCATTGGTTTACTCGTGCTCGGCTTCGGATTATAAGTCTCATAAAAAAACTCTCCCTTTTTCTATTTCATTTTTGTAAAAAACCTCCAGATTACTATAGAAAAAGCGAACTGAGTTGTGTCTTTATTTTACTTGGATTCTTTCGGCCTCTTCTACCTTGAAGAATAGTACGTGGATTTCGATGCGAGGTATTTCAACGTGTTAGTATTTGAATGATTGTACCAATAGACTTGAATAATGGTCGAATTTGTGGCTTTCATTTTTTAAATTTTCTGAAGAGTTTTGAAATCCTCTATGGCCTGGTTTGAAATGTACTTGTTTTTTAACTTCTGAGCTTGCTTATCGTTCATAGTTCTTTTTGGAATTTTGGAACCCTTAATAGAATTTTTAAAAAGGGAATATTGGAATTCTTCATTTGAATTATAACGCTTAGAATTAGGGTGGTATTCGGGAAAATTGGGCTGGTGTTGGACGTAACGCGCCTTTTGTTAACAGAGACTATGACATATTGAACAGCAACTTTTCGCCTATGAATAGAGGTTAGTGTTTGCGTTTCTTGAAGTAGACAAGTAAACCTATGACAGCTATAGCCGCTGTTATAATACCTGTGATAAGAATTGTTGGAAATGGCTCTTGTGTTGTTGGGAAAGGAGTAAGCTTCCAACCACTCCAATTACCTGTTCCCTGCTCTGAACCATAGACATCTTTTGCAACAAAGATTGTGCCCTTCAAACCTTGGTGAATGCCATCATCTAAAACAAAATATACGTTCCAAACATGATTATTCAAGGCCGGGAACAGGAGTCCCATTCGGAAATTTGCTTTCAAAACCCTTTTTGTTTTAAGCCTTTTATCCATATCAGATTCGGATATGGAATAAATTGTCCGTGTATTCGCTTCTGAAAACACTGTTTCCAGAAGTACCCCCAGAGAATCAGTGTTGTTTGTTCCTTTTGCACCAACGAATTGATCTGAACCGTTCTTGTACAGCCAGAGCGTATAGGCGTTAATGGCGTAGTCAGTATTCCATTCTGGGTAGGGCTTTGCCTCTTCAAGACGCTGTGTTACATTAGCAACCCTCGAATCATCCATTTTGAGAGTAGATTGAGAGGAATCTTCATTCAAACCAGTAGCTTTTGTTCCGGCTGCCGCGATGAAAAAGAATGCTATTAAGAAAACTGTTATTAACTGGATATTCTTTTTCGCTGGCAATCCCCGCTTAATTTTGGGCAGTTTCCGCCGTAAAAGCGTTTTTATCAGGAAGTCTTGACTAACACGTAAGCTTGCTTTGTCAAGAAATGTTGAGTCAAGAAATCTTTACAAAAACTGCTTTTAACATGAAACGGTTTAGGGTTATTGGGGCTTATGAAAAGGGAAAAGCAGCAATTATGCTTCATTGCCATAGTTCTGATTTCAATTATCCTTGCAGCCTCATTTGTAATATATAAATTAGAATTTATGAGGGCAAGCACTCCTTCAACTGTTCTTTGGCAGAATCCAATTGAACACTTCGCAACTTACATAGCAGTTGACGATGGAAAAGTGTTTATAACAGATAACACAGGCAATGTCCGCTGCTTTAACAGTCAAAACAGCGAATCCATTTGGAATGGCAGTGTAGGAGGATATATTGCCCATATTAGCCGTGACCACCGAATAGTAGTAATAGAAAATCGAGTTTATGTTGCTGATGAGAACGCTAGAGTAAGTTGTTTCGATAAGAATAATGGAACGCTTTTATGGACGATCCAGAATGCTATGAATGAAGCTTATTATGACTGGCACCCTAGCATCACCTTTGAGGATTATCTAATGTATGTAATAACAGACGGCGTTAGTGCCCGCAACTCAGTCACAGGAGAATTTCTATGGGAAGTTAATCCATTTTTGGAAAATTTTGACAATTATCAGACACGTGTTTATCTTTTAGGTGGCAACTTCTTAGACGGCGAATTCGTCTATACTGCAGGAGACGACTTTTCAAACATGCATTACTACAAAATAAACATCAAAAACGGAAACATTATTTGGCGCAACAATGTCACATGGGACGGCGCGATATTCGCTTTAGCAGGGTATTTTATTCCAAGTGTTACGGCTAATGTTCAGCGACGAATTATCATATCGACTATCTATGAAGGAACTTCTTTTTCGAATAAACTTATTTGTTTGGATTCTGCTTCAGGTGAAGAATTATGGAGTATCGCTGTAGGTGCAGATGAGGGTCAAGAACCATTTGTTTACGGTTCAACAGTCTATAATGATTTATTCCTTTTTGCTAAAGCAGACGGATACTTGTATGCAGTTAATTTGGTGAATGGTAACATTGCATGGAAGACCAAAGTTGACATTCATAACTTGTTCTCTTATAATAGCGCATTTGGTAATCAAGTTCAATCTTCTTCAATCCAAATTGATGCACAAAATCAGCGATTATTTTGGTACTTAAATGTTGCAGAGACTGGACCATCAAACAATTACACTGGAACCCTATGCAACCTTAACCTATCCAATGGCAATGTTAACTGGATAAAATATTTAGAGAATGAGAACGGAGGTTTTGGCAACTTCATGTGGTACACTGTCAGTTTAGCCTACAACAATGAGACCAATAAGATTTTTTTGACCAAAAACAATGGTCTTTGGATTTTTGATGCACAGACAGGTGACTTAGTTCAAAGTCAACAGTTTGAAAACTACGTTTTACCACCAGTCTTTCAAGGTAATGAAGTGTTTGTTGCAGCAGATCTCTGCCTTTTCGCATATACTTAATAAAAAAAACTAAAAGAAGAGATAAGGTTACGGGTGGTTTGGGAAGTATGCCTAAAACGAACGAGGCTACCTCACCTCGATCATTTTGATCTTAACTGGTTAAAAAAATGGGAATTTTGTGCGGGAGATATATGCACCAAATGCGTTTCTACCCAGATAAAGTATATTACTTATTTTTTTTGAGAGGAAGAAAATAGAGAAAAGGTTACGAGAGGCTATAAAACGTAGCAAAATACCTCACTTTAGGTTTGTTTAGGCTACGCGCGCTAAAATTGTTTACTCTCGCAGAAACACGCTAATTCATGCCTTTTCATAGTATCGTGCCATTCCATAAGATTAACCTCTCGTACGGCAGGTCTATAGAAGTGTCTGCAATTCGGGTTTCATAGACTATATCCAAGGAAAGAACGTAGGTTTCAAGGAGTGTATGTGTGTCCTCCCATATTTGTTGAGCGAGGCTATCTGCTTCCCATTTGCCCCATATTCTGTCGGTTGGAGAACGAAAACCGAAACCATAATCCTTAGGGAGAACTAATGCGGTATTGGCTGGATAAGATCCAACTGGCGGTTCGCCCTGAACGTAATTCCAGAATTGTTCCATTCTTTCAAAATGTTCAGAGGTTAAGGTTCCATATTCAGTCGGGGGCGCGAATTGGGCTGGTGAGTTGAATACGACAATGAATTTTGCTCCGTTTTGGTAAGCTAGAACCATGTCGTTGTAAATTTGTTCTGGATTCTCAACGAAAAAATCCGGCTGTCCAGACCAGGTGATTATGACACCCCATTCTTTGTTTAGACTTTTCGCCGCTCCCCTGCAGAGTCCTGTGGCTATCTGCCGGCTTTGGTTACCCACGTATTCAGTGAAAACAACATCGTAGCCTGCCAGATAATCGTACCAGTAAAGGGCGTAGTCGGATGTGTATATTGGGAATTGGGCGGGAGCGTAGTATCCGCTTATGTTTCCCAGATAATAGTGAAGATGATGCGTGTAGAGGATGGCTGCTTCTGAATATGTATCCGCCGCGGTCATGTTTATCGAATGTGCCCCATCCATCAGTTTTCCTCCTACTTCGTCGAATATGTAGACGCCTAGGAACTTTTCGCCGTACTTCGTTGCTGCGTCCACAAAGTAACTGGGGTCGGGTCCTCTTGGCGGCGCGTTCTCGGCTCCTTTCCCGAAAGCTACGTAGACGATGAAGTGAAGTCCTTTTTGATAGATGTGGTCGCATACTCGTGAAAGTGTTTTGGTATCCGTGGTGATGTTGAGGGAGCCGAGGATTATTAGGTTGACATAGTTGGCTACCTTGTCTATTTGCTTCAACGCTGTTTCCTCGTCTCCATATCCTATACTTAGTCCCACATAGATGTCTGTCCTATCTGCAGGTTTGTTGATTATTACTTCAGCGACTAAAAATGCGCTAAAGAGAATAATTAGTATAAGCACAGTTGAGATTGCTTTAAAATAGCGCGGGCTCATAGTAGTCCCCTTTTGAGCTTCTTGAAGTGCATCACGAGACCCATACCTATAACAGCCACTATGACTACCGAAGCTATGACTAATGCTGTTGGAAAAGGCTCTATTGTTTGTGTGGGTGCAGGAATAGCAGTTGGTGAGGGAGCAGCCATAAAAGGTTGCATGACTGGGTAGTGGTCAGTACTATTTATATATTGAGCGTTCATGTGTGTCCAGTAGTCTTTTGCTTCTTGTCTACTGAGGGTTGCTGGGTCTACGTAGTTGTTTGGTTTTACAAAGTAGGGGGTATCACCCACACCGCTGGTATCTGTCTCGGTTGCGTTGGGGTACCTCACCAGATAATCACTCCAGTAATTCCCAAACTGGTGGCCATCGTCCCAAACGTTAAACGATGGCAAAGAATATCCGATGTAACCACTATCCTGTAATAGAACATTGTTGTTGAAAAAATTGTTATGGAAAAAGCGGTTGTTTGAACTGTCATAGACAATAATGGCAATAGAGCAGTCTATGAAGTTGTTTCCAACTATTTGATTATTTGAACATTGCTTTGATTGCCCGCTATAAAGGATTAAGCCGACTCTACTGCTCTCCAACTTGTTCCCAGTTATGACTGTTGAGCTTGCATCAGTGAGGGCTATTGAAGCCGTAGGCTGTGAAAGGGAGTAAACCCCGTTATCTGCGTCGGTTATTGTGTTGTTCGCCACTGTGTTTGCTGTTCCGCGTACATCAACGCCTTTGGCGCCTCCAGTGATGACAAAGTTGACGACGGTGACGTTTGAAACTCTACCTAACGTTATTCCATAGGTAAATATTGAAGATACAGTTAATCTGTGGTTATTTCCATCAAACAGCATGTTGTTATTGTTTACTGCTATTGTTCCATTTATGTCGTTTGTCAATGAATAAACGTTGCCTGCCTGTTCCACGGGTGCAGTTGAAGGGTTTACGCTTCCGTCAGCGTTTATGGTGATGTTGCCGTTATATTCGGCTTTGACAGACAAAACACTAACTCTTGATAAAGTGATTAATACAATTATAAGCAACAACGCAACGCCTTTACCCATTTTCAATCCTCAACTCTTTTTTGCGTTTCTTGAAGTAAACCAGTAGACCCACGCCGATTAAAGTCACCAACGCGATGGGAGCGATAATCATTGTTGTTGGGAAAGGCTCTGGCTCGGCAGGTTGGGGTTCAGGTGACGGTGATGACGGCACTATCAGGGGTGCCATAAGCGGATAATGATCAGTGTTGTTGCCATCAATTATGTAAGG
>SMTZ1_10001783_pt1 | contig 21681 bp, 18 predicted proteins | sample DeeMarSWOR136_30_FD_25667 | JGI IMG/M metagenome (IMG submission 25667) | reverse complement strand
AGGGTGAGCACTCGGCCATCGTCTTCGCGGACATGGCGGTTGAAAGCCTTCTGGATCTTAGCCTCCACATCCGCCGCCGAATGACCCTCGGCCAGCATAACATAGGAGGCAAGCTGCTGGCTCAGCCAGTTCTGGAAGAAATCATCACCGGCTATACTCCTCATGTTTTCGATGGGTACCAGGAAGTCGGGGCGGATGTTTGTGTATCCCGGATGATTCCTCATCACGCCGGTCACCTTCAGGGACATCGAATTGAGGAGAACCAGGGTCTTATCCAACGGATCTTCCTTTCCGAAGTACTTTGTGGCCATGTCCTCTGTGATTACGACCGAATTGACATCTTTTAAGGCCGTGGTCTTATCTCCTGCGACCAAAGGAAAACTGAACATTTCCAGGATTCCAGGATCGACAAAACTCACGTTGTTTTCGTAGAATTTTCGGTCCTCATGAGCCACTTGGATCTGCCTCAGTTCAGCCATCCGAGCAAAATTGATGACGTCAGGAACTTCATCGCCCATGGCTGGCGCGAGCGGTACCGGTGAAAAGTGAGATCTGAAGGTCCGCTCCAGTTGTGTATGTTCGACATTGATGCGGTAGATGCGGCTGGCATTTTCGTGGTGGCTTTCGTATTTGAATTCATACTGCACGACCAAAATGATGAGCAGCGCGCAGGCAATGCCCACCGAAAGCCCGGTGATGTTGATGAATGCGTATCCCTTTTGCCGCTTCAAATTGCGCAGGGTTATTTTTAAATAATTCTTAAACATAACTAACCTCTATTTACCTGCATTCTCAATTTTAATCAACAATAATTATGCCATTCTTACCTTCTGAGATTTTCGAATTCTTTTTCAATACGCCGTGTCCATTCTCGAACAACTCATGTTCAAATCTGAACAGAATTATTATTCCTCATATCCTTTTACAAATGAATATTTAAACTTGTGTCCTCAATCTCCGTATTATATTCTGGAAAGGAAGGGCAATCTTCTTCAATGACATCGATATCCTAAATTTCATTTTGATGATTATTGTGATAAATGAATATATGAGGCGCTGACTATGTCGGGAAAAAAATGGGGGGCCTATTCTTCGTTTGAAAAAGCATTGATTGTCGGATTACCCATCGGGATTCTTATTCTCGCAGCCATCTTAGCAGTCTCGCTCTTCGCCATCTTCTCGGATGTCAAATCCATCTGCACCGAAGCCCAAACGGAATTTGAAGGGGATTGTGTTGACGCTTTGATGGCTCTTGTGGAATCGGACAAATTTGGCTACCGGGAAAAAAACAAAGCTATCTGGGCCCTGGGACAGCTCGGTGATGAAAGGGCCCTTCCTCTGCTGGAAAAGCTGTATACGGGAGAAGTCCAGGAAAAGCCGTTTGACCCGAGCCGGAGGATTGTTCAGTATACGGTAAAGAAAGCCCTCAAACAGTGCCGAGGGGAATTCAGCTTGACTCGATGGATGTATCGTTGGTTATAAAATCAATTCTTTCTCAGAATATCGAGCAGGGATCCTTTGCCCAAGTTAAGAAAATCGGGTATTTTATTATATCATCTGGAAGAAAAACCTTGAAAAGGAGGCCTTAGAATGAAAAATAGTAAATTAATTGTTTTCCTACTCGCTCTTTTCCTGATCTCAATTTGTGCCTGCGGCCCCAAGGAAAAAGCTGGTTCCCCTGGCGTCGAAGAGATGCTCAAGATGTTTCCAGTTGAAGCCAAAGGAGTCTTTTTTGTCGATGTCGACAAGGGAATGATCACCGAAATGGTCAGGGATATCATCATCGAAGAAGCTCAAAAAATGGGCAAGTTCAGCGAAAAAACCGGAATCGATCTCGAAAAGGATGTCCACTACCTTGCAGCTGCCTTCATTCCCGTTTCACCCAAGAATTATGAAGGAGTTGCGATTATCAACCTGGAATACGACAAGGAAAAAATCCTCAGTCTGATTCAAGAAAAATCCCAAGCTGAGCTGGCTACGGAGGATTACGAAAGAATCACACTCTATTTCTCTGACAAACAAAAAACGGAATGTGTGGTCATGCTCGATGCATTCCACATCGCCGTCGGCAATGCAGTCGGAGCCAAATCCTGTATCGATGTTCTTCAAGGCAGGAAAGATAATGTTTTTAAGAACGAGTCCCTCTCCGCACTCTTCAGAAGAACCGATAAAAGCACCATTGTCTGGGCAGCAATCGTCGATCCCGCTCAAACCTTGAATATGCCGACGTCCCAAAGCCCCCAGCTAAAAATCGCAGAATCGTTCAATTCCTTGACGATGAACCTTGACTATAAAAACAAAAGTGTCCTGGTTGACATTAAAGCAGAGGGAGAAGATGTAGAGAAGAACCATCAACTGGCCCAAACGTTGAATGGGTTTAAGGCCCTGGGAGCAACGATGATCTCCGATAAACCAGAGCTCGGTGAACTCCTCAACGCTGTCCAAATCTCCTCTGGCGATGATCATGTCAGGATCTCGGCCAACATCCCGGAGGAACTGGCTCATAAGCTAAAAAAGATCATCAAAATCACACCAGAATAAAAAAAAGATTTCGATCCAGAGCATGTTCCTTTCTGGGACTTTAAGATTTTAGTTAACGCTTATACAGAAATATTGTGTGCTGCTGACCATCAGGCGTTTCTACGGTGGTATAACCAGCTTCTCTATCTCCCCATCCCGGGATGCTGTAGTTATGCGAGACGACATAAACGCCGGGTTTGAGTTCCTTCTCGAATTTGGGACGCAATAGCTCGTTGGACTCGGGCAGGAGATAAAGAGTGACGACCGTGGCCTCAGAAATATCAACCTTGGTCGCATCCTGCCCAAGAAACTGAACCAGGGTATCCACCCCCCTCTCTATCGCATTTCTCTTAGATTCCTCGATCCTTCGGGGGTCGATATCAATCCCAATCCCTCGTGCTCCGTATCTTTCTGCTGCAGCGATGACGATGCGCCCGTCCCCGCAGCCAAGATCATACCCAACGTCGTCCTGGTCCACTTCGGCCATTTCCAGCATTTTTTCGACGACCTCCATCGGTGTGGTCACATAGGGGGCTAGGTCAATGGCGTCCTCTCTCCCATGTGATCCTTCATAAATATTGATTAAATTGTGCTCGTCGTAGCGGAAGGAATAGGATTTTCCTGGAGAAAGATGACGAGTCACCACTTTTCCGAGCTGTTCATAAGAGATATCCATCGTGACTTTAGAGGAGTATTTATGGATCTTGGCCACGTCCAGACGCCTCTTTTCAGGCGGACTGAAGGAATTATAGGGTTTGATACTATAGTGCAAGATACCTTTTGTCACATTCCGGATGGTGATCTCCATCCCTGGGAACGAGAAAGAACTTTTCTCTTGCTTCGTGTCCTGTGTTATGAAAAGGGCTACGATTGCTATGATGACTGCCGAAACAAGAAATCCTATTTCAAGCTTGCGTTTCATCTTAACTAACAAATGACTTCAATACTCTGTATAATAATAGGACATAATTCTCATCAAAGACTTCCCTCTTCAAAACCAAATCTAAGTCGCTGTTCCGGCCGGCTCCAGGTTCTCGAATAATTTATCGCATTATGCACGATGGCCCTTGGTCGTGTAGGATCATCGCTTCTCTAATTGTAATCTTAGCTATTTATGGTGAAAATAGCCATCGCCGAAAAAAAAGTTTTTTGGCCCCTCTTCATCTATTGATTCTTCAGGGTCTATCATTATATTTCTTTATATACAGCAACAATCTAAGGTCAGTAAAAAGCTAAATCCGTGATTTTGTAGATACTTCCGTGGCTCTGTCTTCAGCTGGCTTTATCCTAGTAAAAATATAAAATATGTATGGAAAAACGCATGAGAAATAAAAATCCTGATTTAAAATATTATTTCATATTTCTATATACATCCCAGCCTAATAATTTTGTTTTTTTTCCTTAACGTTTTCCCGATTTTGTCGTACAAATATATGGACATTCTGACCCTCAATGAGGAGCTTTTACGCTTAGTAATTTTGCATCTCAAAGGCAATGCCTACGGTATCACTATCATGGAGATGATTAGATTAATTTCTTCGGCACTCTCTTTTAAATGGGCTATTTATGCTGTCGAGACGAGATGTTGAAAAACCAGCCTATAAGGAGAAGGGCGATGATTCGAAATACGAAAGCATTTTCATGGATATTTCTCTGTGGAATCATATTTGTTTCTACACTGTCTGCTCAAATCCCAGATTTCATAAAACGTTTGAGCGGGGGAACCGTTCAGAACACTGATTTTAAGGTAGAAATACCATTCACTTATATTGATGAACGGATCAGTGTGAAGTCGAAAATAAACGACTCCGATAAAGAATACACTTTTATTCTCGACACCTATTCGCCCTGCATGGTCAGAGAAGGCCTCATCAGGAGCATACCATTGGATACACTGGACCTTACAGAACAGATGGGAAGGCAGCTGGAAGGTTCGATAATGAAACCTCTGTTTCCGATATACCGAACAATCAGTTTGGGAGAAGCGGTTTTCAATGACATCGGAGCCATGGTGATGAGAGAAGATGAAGATAATCCCTTTATCCAAGTACTCGAGGATGGATTGATTGGAGCCAATCTTTTGAAATGTTGTGTTTGGCAGTTTAACTTTCAAGAAATGAAAATAGTCATAACAGATAAAAGAGACAAATTGGACCATCTGATAAGGGCTATTCAAGTCCCTTTCAAACCCATCTCTATCCAACAGTCACCGAATATCCAGATAACTCTCAATGGTGAAGACAGGATAGATGTGCAATTCGACACGGGGAGTAAAGGATTCTTAACTTTCAGTTCGGTGTCATTGCTATCCCTTGTTGATTCGGCCGAAGCCGTAGCGCTGCACAGACGCTCCATCAGTCCCATAAAAAAACCGGGTGCAGATATCGAAACGTATCATCTTGTTAAATTAAAGACACTTAAAATCGGGGAAAAAACTTTCCATGATCTTCCTGTGGGAGTCTATAGGACACAGGATGAAAAAGACACAGCCAGGGGAGCCATAGGCATTGAGTTTATGAAATATTTCATTGTGACCATTGATTGGCCGGAAAACCAGCTCTATTTAACACCAATAGAGGGTCAAGAAATGAAGCATAACATAAGAACTTTTGGACTGACCTACGGTTATTTTGATGGGGCTGTGAGGGTGGCGTCGATGTATGGCGGATCAGACGCTGAAAAGAAAGGAATAAAAATAGGCGATCCGGTCATCGAAATTAACGGACAAAGGGTCGATAATCTTTCAGAAGATCAGATTCAACAAATCCTTCACGGCAGACTCCGTTTCTCACATGATACGGATGATTCCCTTTCCCTAATCGTTCTCAGTGAAGGCACTGAAAAAAGAGTGGAACTTTTTTCGTATACATTGTTTTAAGCAGTCCTTCAAAGCTGAACGGTTAAATCAACCACAGGTTTTCCGACTCGAATCCCTTTCTGCGTCCGAAGAGGAATTTAAATGAGATTTTTCAAGGATCACATTCGTCTTCTATAAAAAATAGATCTCCTTTTGACATTATAGGGCACAGAAATTAGACTAGTCTTAGACTAGTCTAAGGAGATCCAAATGAATAGTGTAGGGGCTTATGAGGCGAAAACCCAGTTGTCCAAGCTGCTCCAACGCGTCATGAAGGGAGAACGCATCACCATCACCAAACATGGAGTTCCTGTGGCCATCCTTCAGCCTCCCGATCCCGGGAAATCAGGAGACATAAAAACAATCATCTCCGAAATTCTCAGATATCGGGAGAAGCCTAGTCTCAGAGGACATTCTCTCAAGGAATTAATTGAAGAAGGACGGCGTTGAATGGAAAAGAGTTTTGTTGTCGATAACTCAGTCGTTATGTCCTGGTGCTTCAAAGATCAAGCCCATCCCTATGCCGATTCTATCCTGGAGAGGCTCACAGAAGCTGTTGCCTATGTTCCATCTGTCTGGCCGCTCGAAGTGGTGAATCTGCTGCTTGCAGCGGAACACAAGAAATGTATCAGCGAAGCGGATAGTGTCCGTTTTATCAGTTTGTTGTCTCAGCTTCCCATATTCGTCGAATACGAAAGTCCTGAGATGGCGATGAAGGATCTCTTAGGATTGGCGCGGGCGCATAACCTCTCGAGCTATGATGCTTCGTACTTGGACCTGGCCATGAGAAAAGGACTGCCGTTAGCGACACTGGATAAAAATTTGAGGAAGGCGGCTGAATCAATTAACGTTATTCTATTTAAAGGTTAAACACAAGATAAAAGACAGAGTGTTCCGGATGACACGGAAGAATTAGACGGTATTTTTCCCTAACAGTCCTTATTTGAAATACAGACTGACCAGACTCTTCACATAACGCCTTCTTTCTTTTGTATCCTTGAAGTTCATCCTGATAAACGGATCAAAAATCCTGGATATTAAGGATGGAAAGACGACGGCAGACATAATCTGAACCAGGGCCAGCTTAAGATCTATATTTTTATCTTTCTTTTCCATTGATTTTATCCTACTCAGGACATCCCCAAGAAATGCGTTAAACCGCCGCACAAAGTATGTATTGTACTCGTTCTTGATCATTGGATTGTAGAGATGGCTTTTCGTGATTCCAGGGTAATTGACGATACCCATGATGATCGCTTCGAGGAAGGCTTCGATGCGGTCTCTAGGGAGAAGGTTTTCTAAATCAAGTATTTCCGCTGGCAATCCCGACATTTCATCCAGAGTCTGTTTCATGGCTTCAGCGACAAGTTTCTCTTTGGACCCGAAGTAATAGTTGATAGCGGCGTTATTAACCCCAGCCTCTTTAGCAATCCTGCGTATGGTCAATGACTGAATCCCATCTCTCCCTATGAGATCGATCGCGGCCAGCTTAATCTTTTGTTTGGTTGACAGATCTTTATCACTCATCTTGTCCTTCCTTTAGTGAAGACTATTTTGTTTTAATCAAGCGATTTAATCACAAGCCATTTAACCACAAATCATTCGAATGTGTCTACAATCATTTTGCCTACATATCTGGTATTAGTTTTGTTCTTGGTACTTAATCCGGGATATTTTTTTTAGGCTTGACATCATGTTTTTTTCGGTATAGATTAATCGATCGTTTTAATCGTCTGTTTTAATTTTGTGCTTGAATCAAACGATAAATCAAGATGCTTCTAGTTCAAGGAGAAGACTATGAAAACTAGAGATTATTTTTTTCTCACTTTTCTAGCCACCCTCGTATTTTGCTCTGCCGCAATTCTTGGCTATTCTGAGGACAAGTCGGATGCGATACAAAAAGCCGGAACCATCAAAGGTCGGATCATAGACGAAGATATCAAATCGCCCATCCCCGATGTTAAAATCAGCGTCTTAGGAACTCAATTCACAACGCATTCTGATGCGGAAGGAGCTTTTACGATCACCGATGTTCCTGTCGGCAGCTACATCCTTAAACTCTCCTGCCGTTTTTTCAGGAAACGCTTCCTTCCCGATGTAATCGTGAAATCACAGCGGATAACCCACATCCAGGCTGAAATCCAACTGGACACTTCTCTCCATGAACACGAAGAAGTGACCGTGACCGCCGGCTTCTTCTCCGGAACAGAACAACAAACGACGAGTGCGGCCAGCTTTTCTCATGAAGAAATTCGTAGAGCCGCAGGATCAGCCGGCGATATCAGCCGTATCATCAGCGGCCTCCCCAGCATTGCGCGGGTCAACGATCTGTGGAACAACCTTGTCGTCCGGGGTGGGAGCCCGGCCGAAAATGCCTTTTACATCGATAATATCGAGATTCCCAACATCAACCACTATCCAAGTCTAGGGTCGACAGCCGGAGCGATCGGTCTTCTGAACGTGGATTTCATCCGGGATGTCCATTTTTTCTCGGGCGGGTTCTCCTCTATCTACGGAGAGCGCCTTTCCTCTGTGATGGAGATTGACTTTCGAGAAGGAAACCGCGACGAACATGACTATCAGTTCGATCTGAGCATGATGGGCATCGGGGTTGCCGCCGAAGGTCCTCTGTCAAAGAACAAAGGATCCTGGATTTTTTCGGCTCGCCGAAGCTACATAGATCTTCTCATCGAGCTCATGGGGTCTGGAGTGCCGGTAACCTGGAGTGATTTTCAGGGAAAATTGGATTTTGCTCTCTCTCCCAGGCACAAATTGACATTTCTCGGACTCTTGGGAGTTGATGAGAGTGGGACCGATAAGGAGGATGCGCTGAAGGATCGAGAGAGCACCTACGGCAACCTGGATACGACCGAATACACGACCGGCCTCAACTGGCTTTCGATGTGGGGATCCAACGGATATTCAGAGACATCCCTTTCTCTGTCGAACACAAGGTATAAAGACATATCATACGAAACAGTCACAGAAGACCTCGCCCGGCGGGGACAGAATACAGAAAAAGCGATAACCCTGAGGAGCGTCAATACCTTCAGGTTCGATGAAACAATCACCCTCCGGTTTGGGATTGAAGTTAAACATCTTATTACTGACTACGCTTACGCTTTGGCTGAAGACACGGATGTCCTGGGCAATACAATTCCGGAAATATCCAGGAATATCCGCGTCTCTTCGAACAAATACGCTGCATTTGCTGATCATACTTGGAGTTTTATTCCTCGTCTGAGTCTGAGCCTAGGAATCCGAGCAGATCATTTTTCCTACAACCAGCACACCCATCTGTCTCCCCGATTCTCAATCTCCTTCAAGGTTTCTAACCGAACATCGATAGATGCGGCGGCTGGAATGTTTTATCAGCATCTGCCCTTGATTCTCTTGTACCAGAGCGAAAACCACAGGGAGCTGAAGGATCCTGTGGCTTACCACATCGTATTGGGATGGCGTCATCTCTTGACAGACAGCACGCTGTTGACGATAGAGGCCTATGACAAAGAATATCATCATCTCCCCCTTGACCCAGTCCAACCAAGCCTGTTTATATTCGATGAATTGTTCTACCGAGGTTTCTTCACCAACCACGTTACTCTTCTCGATACAGGAAGAGCCCGTTCCACCGGTGTCGAGATCATGATCCAAAAGAAATTAGCTGAAAAGATCTACGGAGTCATCAGCGCCTCCTATTTCTGCGCCCGTTACCGAGATCTCGAGGGAGTCTGGCGAAACAGAGTGTACGATAACAGATATATTTTTGCCGTAGAAGGAGGTTACAAGCCGACCAACTCCCTTGAATTCGGTGTGAAATGGAATTATGCGGGGGGTGCTCCGTATACACCCTTTGATGTCGAGGCTTCCCTAGCTGTAAACAGCGCTGTATTCGATGAAACACGTATCAACGGCGCCCGTCTGCCGGCTTATCATTCCCTGAATATTCGTTTCGACAAAAGATTCTACTTCGGTTCCTCCAACCTGACCATCTACCTCAGCCTCTGGAATGTCTTCAACAAAAAAAATATCATCTCTTATTACTGGAATACTATCGAAAAAAAACCGGACAAATTCTGGGGATGGGGACTCCTCCCGGCTCTGGGGATCGAATTCGAGTTTTAACAGAACTCCTGGATTTTAGTCGTTCCCGATTGCTGACTCCTCACTCAGACAAACAGGAACATAAACATAAGAATCAGGAGCACGATGAGCATGATGAATATGATTTTCATGTTCATAGCTCCAGATGGACTCTCCCTTATCCCTCTAACCCAATCATTTCCTGACCAGCATGGCCTTGGCGTACTGGCCGCGTATTCTCCCGACAAACTTAGCTAGATGCAGGGTCAAGGCTAACAATACGCATCCAGCGATGAATATCATAGGCAGCCACCAGGCCGAAACATCATCCCCACCATGGTCGATTTCCCAAATCGGCAGACCAAGGACCAATCTTATGAAGGGGGAAACTATTGATGCCACGGACACGGAGAACAAGCTTAGGCTGACAGTAAAGTAAATGATACCAAGAGGAAGATGGATAAACATGTAGGCCAGAGCTTTCCAGGTCAGTGATTCAGTGAACAGGGATTTGAGCTTTTCCAGCCAGCCGAGTTCTCTGCTGACAAATAAGGATTTCCTTGGCATCCGAACACCAAGCATCGCCTCGACGATGCGGCCTTCTATCAAGGCAATCCCTCTGACTGAGAGAAGAAAAAGAGCTGTGATCGGGATGCCGATGATCAAGATAAGCATAGAAAGAGAGAGAGAAACACTCCGGTCATAGCCCAGACGCCATAGATAGTGCCCGGTATGATCGCCAGTAACAGATACAGAAATGCACCCCAAGCACGAGGATCGCCCAGAACGCCAAAAAATCTGGCAAAGAGAGACTGAGGCTCCTGTTTTCTAGAGGGTGCAAGGGCCGGCGCAGTCCGGGATTCTATTTCCTTGTAAGCAGAGGCGATTTCAGAGGGAGGCCCGTATTTCTCGATGATGGACTTCAGCACATCACCTCTTGAAAGCTCGGGTGTCGTCTTCAACCCCTCTTCCAAGGCCGTTCTTAAATACTCTTCGGCATCGGAGAGAGCATCCTGGATCAAAGCCAGATCACTGCCCTTGAGTTCGTTCTTGAGTGATTTGAGATATTCTTCGACGTTGTTAAACATGGCTTTTTCCTTTCAAGAAATTGTCGACAAAAGCCTTGGTCTGATCCCAGATTTCTATCCAGCTTTCGAGCGTCTCCTGCCCGGATGTTGTGATGCGATAATAGCGTCTGGGAGGTCCGGAGACAGATGGATCAACACGACTCTCCAGCAAGCCGCTGTTTTCCAGAGACCTGAGCACGGGGTACAGAGCGCCCTGTTTCATCATCGGAACCTTTTCTCTATCAGTCTCGATGATCTTGGCAATCTGGTACCCGTACATAGGTTCTTCTGTCTGACCAAGCACACCGAGAAGGACGAGAGCAGCTGTACCTGAGTTTAACTCCTTCTGAAATTTTTTGTTGGCATCAAGGGTATAATTCAAGTGCACCACCTCCTAGGAGACTCACATCTTTGTCGATTGTAGGTTGAGGACATTTTCGGAAATAGTAACAATTTATTTATATTATCAATCTCATAATACTATTAACTTATTAGTATGTCAAATAAAAAAATTTATTTTTTTCGGGGTTCTCTAGAGGATTTAAGAGGGCAGGTTATTCCTTCTTAAGGACAAAGAAAACAGATCCGTACCACATCTGATATTTTCGGTAGAGATCTATCTCTTGCTGCTCCTTATCGATCACAGCCAGAGCTTTATAATCGTCCTTATACTTTTCCCGAAGTTTCTTGAGCCGCTTTTCGAGAGGACCATAATACTCAATCCACCAGGCATCATCGGGCAGAGGAAAATGGCCGATGACTCGATAGCCACAATCGGGTATTAATTCGAGATTGTCCGGGATAGTCATTATGCCTGGATAGATGGCCATCCAATAATCATATATTTCCTTCGGAGGATTCGGCTGAAGCCAGCACATCTCATGGACGACGAGAAAACCACTGGGTTTTATGAACCTACGCCACTCTTTGAGGCCCCTTTCGAAACCGATGATGTGAATGGACCCCTCAGCCCAGATAACATCGAAGCTCCCTTCAGGAAAATCCATCTTAAACATCGACTCTTTCCGGGCTTTCACTCGGTCAGAGAATCCCTCTCTTTCGATCTTTTTCTGGAGCTCATTGAGATAAGGCTGATGTGTGTCCAACCCGATGACGTGCCCCTGGCTCAACCTGGCCAGTTCCATCGTCGGTCCTCCGGGCCCGCATCCGATATCCAAGATTCTGGGCTTTTCCAGTTTGGGTAACATCCGGAGAGCTCTTCTGGTGTACTTGTTCCTGCCCGGCCCTTCTCTGGGAAGACCCTGATGGATCTCGAAGAAGATATCTTTTCTCTCTGAATTCATCCGACTATAGCCATTTCTTTCTTCTAAAGAAAATCAGCATCACCACAGCAACCACAATGATAACACTCCACACCACAAAATAGGCCCAACGCCATTCCAGTTCAGGCATAAACTTAAAATTCATACCGTAGACTCCGGCGATGAAGGTTAATGGAATAAAGATTGTCGCGATGATCGTCAGCACCTTCATGATTTCGTTCATCCTGTTACTGATGCTGGAAAGATAAGTGTCGTGCATTCCCGACAGCATATCCCTGTAAGTCTCCACTGTGTCGATGACTTGAATCGTATGGTCATAAACATCTCTGAGGTAGACCTGGGTTTTTCCCTGGATGAGCGAGGATTCCCCTCTTTCTAAGTTATTGACGACTTCCCTTAAGGGCCAGACAGATTTGCGGAGAAAGATCATCTCTCGCTTTAAGATATGGATCTCGTGCAACGTTTCCGGCCTGGGATCGCTCACGACTTTATCCTCCAGCTCCTCTAATCGCTCTCCGACCTTCTCCAGGATAATAAAATAGTTATCCACGACGGCATCCAGGAGTGAATAGGCCAGGTAATCAGCCCCCATTTTTCTGACCCGCCCCTTTCCGTTTCTTATTCTGTCCCTGATGGATTCGAAAATGTCTCCTTCCCGCTCCTGGAACGAAATAACGTAATTTTCGCCCACTATCAGACTGACCTGTTCCCCCTTAATATCCTTTTCCTGTTCATCGTAATACAGCATCCTGATGACGATGTACAAGTAGTGTTCGAATTCCTCCATCTTTGGCCTCTGTTGGGTGTGCAGAATATCCTCAAGAACAAGAGGATGCAGATTGAAGTGATTGCCGATCTTCTCGATAATCTCCACCTCATGAATCCCGTCTATATTTATCCAAGTTACGGTCGGTGTGTCTTTGAAAGGGAAGCATTTCTCTACCGCTTCGACCTCCTTTTCTTGGAACTGAGCCTCATCATAATCGATGAATGAAATTTTCACTTTTTCGGTCCTTTGCTCTCCCACAAACACTGCGGTTCCAGGAGGAAGTCCAATCTTCTTTTCTCTTCTCCTGATGAATTTGCTTATCCCGACCATTTTTCCCTCCTTGCTAATTTTGAGAGATTTTTACTCCAGTCCTTTATTTTTGATATCATTTTACCATGAAAAAAGAAAACCTCTACCGAAAAAGGGACTATCATCTTTAAAAAGCCTGGCCTATACTGAAGAATATTCTGGATCGTGATTCACCTGGTCGTCGGTCAAGCTTGAAGCCCCAATCGAATCTCATCAAGACAAAAGGCGTTACCAAACGAAACCCAAAACCGGCCGCATCACGGACATCAAAGGGATTAAGATCAGAGATTCTTGGATAAGCATTCCCGATATCGAGGAAAACTGCTCCACTCAGTATTTTATACAGCGGGAATCTCAGCTCCTGGTTCAGAATAAACACAGCATCACCGCCAAGAGGTTCCCCTGTTTCCAGGTTTCTTGGCCCGACCTCATCCTTGGCAAATCCCCTGATTGTTGCCCCTCCTCCAGCAAAAAATCTCTCGCTTGGAATCAAATCCTGTCCTATGCCTTTTCCCAATCCAATTCGCACTCCGGCTGCATAGAGGAGAAAATCGTTGAGTCTTTTGTAGGTAAAGTATTGTCCAAAATAACGGACAAAACTGATATCTGACCCTAATATTTTTGGGGCGTAGCCGATGTTTTGGGAAAGAAACATTCCCTTCGTCGCATTGAGAAGGCTGTCGCGTGTATCCCGGGTAAAGGCCAGATTTATCATGTTCATATGGAAGGTGGAATCAAGATTGTGATCAAAGGTATGGTTGCGTTCAAAAGTATAGTTGTACGAAAGAATATTAGACTTCTTGAGCTCGATCTGCTGCTGTAACGTAAAGCCGATACGATCCACCGTGAAGGCCGGCTTTATACTCCTGTTAACGAAAGTGAAGAATTCTGTATTTATTTTTTTGGAGAAAAAATACGGAGTCCGAAAATACCCTCTAACATCCCGCTCGTCACGATTCAAACGCGCACTCATTCCTAAAAGGTAAGCATTCCGTAGAAAATTCCGGTTGATAAGGTCGCTGGATACACCAAAAGAAGAATCTGTATCGAACTGCAGGCCGTACCTCAGCCGGTATGGTCTGAGCTCGACGACATCTATCTCCACCAGATAGGGTTTTATAGACTCTTCCAGAGGCTGGGCCAGCTCTACGGGTTTGACCTCGATGTGGACCCGTTCGAAAATACCAAGATCATACAGCTTTTTCCTGGACTCGTTAATCTTTCGAAAATCGACGACATCTCCTATTCTTAACATCAATTCACGTTGGATAATTTCTGCCCGTGTCGCAGAATTTCCTGAAATACGGATGTCCTCGACCTTCCCCTGTTGATTCTCGGTAATTTCAAAGATCAAATCCACAGAGTTTTTGGCTTCATTAACCTGGGCTCGAGACTGGACATTTACTTGGTTGAACCCACTTTTTGCATAGATATCTTTTACTCTGCGATCAGCCTCTTCGAGTCTTTCTGGATTCACAATATCTCCCGAACTTATAGCTACGGCTTTGATAATTTTTTCTTCACTCAAAAACCGAGAGCCGTTGACGATGATTCTATCTATCCTGAACCTGGGCCCTTCCTTGATAGTGAACTCAATTTTGACTCTGTTTGTCTCTGGGGTGAATTCAGGAGTTGACAACTGCACCTCAGGGCGGAGGAATCCCGTCTGGATGTAAACGTTTTCTATGCTCTGGGCTGCTTTTTGGGAAGGGTCAAATAGGCTGCTTATCAAATGATTCTTTTTAAGGAAGGAGGTGAGACTGTCTTCGGATAAATAGCGATTCCCTGAGTACTCCAGGAGAGGTCTGTCAAATCTAATTCCTTTGTCTATTCTAAAGTGGATAATCCTCACCTCATTTTTTTCTTCTGACTCCGTTGCCTGGATCGAGACCTGATAATATCTCTTGTTCAGGAAATGAAGCCGAAGTCTTTGACGGATATCCTCCTTGACGAGCTGGCCGAAGGAAGTCCCCATCCACGTCTCGACAATCTCTTTTCTTATCCTTTTCGGGACATCTGCTCCTTCGTATTTGATGAAAATTTTGGGTCCAGACTCTATCCGGAAGACAAGATTCAGACGACTATTCTCTTCTTCTTTTCTCGTCTCCAAGGCTAAACTCAGAAAATTATTCTTCTGGTAAAGACGTCTTATCCGATCAAGGCTCTGTTGAAGCTTATAAAAATCGAAGCGCTTTCCTTCTCTGAGTTGGATCTTCTCCCTGATCTTTTTTTCCGGTATTCCCAAAGCTCCTTCCACCCTGATATCTTCGACAACAAAGGGTCCCTGAGATATCAACCCAGGAAATTCCCTCTCCATTTTTCCTCTCAAACCAAAATTCAGCTCGTGACGCAAGGCCAGGTTGAATTCGTTATTATCTCTTTTTGTTCCTTGGAGGTTGACTTTGCCCATTGGATTGTAATTGATGATCCACGTCCTGTTTTGAGCATCCTTCATATCTTGGGAGAAGACCAATTCGAAATTGCGTCGGATGCGCTGTCCGACTGTGATTCGAGCGCTCGGATTTTCCTCTGTGGAGACCAGGCTGGCATCAATCCGGACACTCTCTAGGCCCAGAACCCTGGTCAGGGCCTGTTCAATTCTGCCGGTGAGGGCATTGTTGATGTAGGAGAGGGCTTTATTCCCGACTTCACCAAGGATCGAGGAGGAGGCGCTTTCCAGTGTTTTCCCAGTCACCAGCAGGGATATGATATTCGGCTCAGAGAGCGGCGGCTCCGAGACAAGGCTGGCTGTTAATTGACTGGGTGTTCCAGTCAAAATCAGTTGGATATCATAGTCATGGACACGGGTTCGGGCGTTGAGGTTCAAGTCGGGTTCAATCATCGCTGGGTTAATAAAATCGGCAGTCCCTCGTTCGATGATAAAAGTATTCTGGCTAAAATAGATCTCTCCCCCTTCGACAATCAGGACACGTCCAGATAAGGCAGGATTGTAGACTGTTCCCGTTAACCTCAGATCAGCAAAAAACTCTGACTTTGAGATATTATTGTCTATTAAAAAATTGTTCACAGTCCCGACAGCAACATCTAGATTCAAGTTGGACAAAAATTGATCGGGCTCCTTGAGGGTCGTTATCGGAGCGCCCCGCCGAAGGAAACGGAACAGGGCAGATTCAACATTCAGGCGTTCAGAATACCTGGCCTCGTTGATGAGAATCCTCCCCTTTAAATAATGCGTCATTCCGTCTGACTCGAGGTTTAAATCCGAAGAAATTTGGGAGTACAAGTCTTTCGCGAAATCAAACAGAGCGTTGGCTGTCTTCAGCTGAATATTCGACTTTTTGACAGCCCATTTTTCAAGCAGGATAGATCCCTTCACATCTAAGATTCCTTCATTCAGGTCTCCCCGGAAGTGTTCTATCTCAATTCGGTTTTGATCGGCCTGGATTCTTCCAACAACCTGGTTTAAAGACAGCCGGGGATAGGACATTTGAAATTCACCGTTTTGAACCTCGAAAAAACCCTGCAGCACTGGATCACGGATATCACCTGTCATCTGGACCTCGAACTGACTTTTCCCAGAGACAAATCCCCCCTCCAGTAATCCTTGGAGACCAGAAAGTTCTAGCTCACCACCGATGAGGATATCTGACGATCTGGCGCTGGTTGGATCCACGGTTCCTTCCATGAAAACCCGATTCCTGTCCCCCGATAGATTGAATCTCGTGACTATGATTCGGCCGTCCTCCATGAGAATCTGGGTGGGTTGGTCTTGAATGAGGGTCATCCCGAAGAGATTTAATTCCAACAGGCTAAAAACGGCTTCTGATGATATATCCGCAAGCCGGAGAGTTTCTCCTTTGATCTCAACCGTTCCGTCGAATTTCCCTCCGATCTTTTGGAGTGGCTTGGTGGGAATCAGGGGGGTCACACCTGATAGGTCGGCACCCTGGAAGGCAAGGGATACATTTGCTGATCTATTCCCGAAAGCCTGAAATTTGCCTGGGAGATCGAAGGGCAAAGATTCCAGCGGAACATCTCCTTTGGCTTCATATCGCCCCTTTTCCCAAGTGAAATTGGCTGATTTAATGCTGATCGTGTTTTTGGCGATTTCGAGATTTAAACGAATGTCTTTTATATGGAGGGGTACTGTTGTCAGCGAAACATCAACATCCTGGGCATCCACGGCTCCCGAGAGTTCAAGATCAGATAAGCTCCCATTCGCTCTTAATCTGGATTTCAATGTTCCTCTAGCCTCGATATGGCTAAAAAAATTGCTGACTAAGGACAGATCAACATCCGTATCCAAACGGATTCCAGAGTCTGAAGAATTCTTAAAAGAAAGACCGCCCTCAGCCTTTATCCTGGTTCCCGGACCGACGAGAATGAGGCTGTCGATGGCAAGGGCATCCGAATCATAAGATATGAGGATGGGGCCGTCATTCGTGAGCTGAAAGTCGGTGGCCTTGATCAGGAATTTTTCAATTCGGGCTCGGATATCTAAGGTTTCTTCTGGGCAAACGATATCCATCCGGATCCTCAATCCTCCACCAAGGCTCCCGTCAAGTTCAACCCTTTCATCTATCGGAACCCATTCTCTTAATCTCAGGAAGGCCAAATCATCAAAGGTCAATTCGCCTGTCAGGGGATAGGGCTTCGATAGTCTCACGCTGCCTTTCACGGCTCCGGAGTACATCGGGAGGAATATTTCATAATCCAATTCTTCTTCAGAGGCTTTGGTTTGAAAGCGGATGTCTCCTAATTCCTTAGAATCATACAGGACATTTTTCAAGATCCCTGAGGCATCGAGCCGCGGGGACTCAACCATCCCTCGGCCCCTGATCTGAAAATGGACTTCAGCACTGAACCCAGCCTCTGGTTCACCAAGAGGCCAACCCTGGATCTGAAACGAAGTCGCAGACAGATCCAAAGAATATCGCTTATTGGTGATGTCATACCAGCCATCTCCTCTCAGCCAACCGCCAGATTTTTCGATGTTTAATTTTTCTATGGTTATCTTCTTTTCTTGGTACGAAGCAGAGAGTTCGGCTCGTTCAAAAGCCTGATTTCCCAAGCTGGTTTCATGAAAGACCACAGAGGTCTCTGCTCTAGGATTCTCCGGTTCTCCTCGGATGGCTATCTCGACATCTGCTCTGCCTTTAGGTCGCCAGCGGATACTCGGAGGAAAGGCTTCCATGATTTTATCCACTGAGAATCCTTTTGCTGAGACGTCGAAGGACATAGATCGGGAACCAGCTCCTAACGGATAGACGCCGGAAACCTGGATCCTGTTTTCATCATCCCTGATCACAAAATCCTCGAAATTCAGCCGTCCAGAGTCATACTCAATTTTTCCGTCCAGGTTGAAATCTTCGTGAGATTTAAAGGAAATCCCACGGCCCTTCAACACGGCTTCGATTTTTGGCGAATCGAAAGATCCACCCAGCTCTCCAGCAATCGACAACTGACCGGTGGGGCTCAAAGTTTGAACCTGTTGAGTATTCAATCCTCCGTAATATGAGAAATCTGGGATGTGTTCTCCGATATTCTGCGTTTCAAAATGAAATCTCCCGGATAAAAGAGCGGAGCCAGCCTGAACATTCCCGCTGAGTTTCGCATTCTGCACGAAGAGCTCCTTTATGTCCAACTGAATCTCTCCGGAATCAGCCTGGGCAGAGAAACGTCCAGATAGGGGAATGGACCGAGGAGCTTCGCGACTCCCCTTCATAGCATTCAAACGGATATCGGCTTGTCCCTTAATCTTATCCCAGGATAAACCTATCCAAGAGACCTCTCCTGAACCCGATGCCCTTGACAAAAAATTGTATCGCGGTTCGAAGAACAGAGAGACCTCTTCCAGATTGAGAGATTCCCAAAGAAACTCGATACGGTTACCTTCTTCCCAGTTAAGAGGATGCAGCTCTCCCTTTAACCATGCTTCTCCTCCGAATCCAGCCATCCGGAGGGAGGAAATTTCAAGAAGGCTGTTCTTCCAGCTTAGGTCCGCCTCGATCTCCACGTCCTGTCCCCCATCAAGGCTTATATCCTCACCTTTGATTTTCATTCGAGCAGCCAGAGCATCGATCGTCCCCTGAATACGCGAGCGCAGGTGAATCATCCCTGATAGTATTCTGTCCGTTGAAAGAAAGGGCTCCCAATCGCCCATCAGGATATCGGCCTGTATCTCGATATTGAAAACCGGAGAAAGCAGCCCTTCCATAAGACCACTCAACCGGATTTCACTTTTGGCTACTCTTAAGACGAACTCTTTAAGATTGATCCTTTCTCGACTCAGAACGGCCTGGCCGGTAAAAGTGTTTATGGGATGATCATTCTGGCCATAGCGGACATGACCCTTTTCTTGTATTTCTAGGAGAATAGAGTGCTGTCCTTTTCCCATCCATGCCATATTCATACGGATCGCTGGCAACTCAGCATAAATACCTTTGGACTGGTCTGAATAAATAAGATGGCCACTATGCAGGTAAAATTGGTTGAGGATAAATTCGGGAACTTTGACTTCCCTTTTATTGATTTTTTCCGCATCAACGCTTGATGGAAGATTTGTTTTTCCATCCTTGCTTATCAAAATGTGAATCTTTGGATTCTGGATATCTATCTCTTGGATATGAAGCTTTCTGGAGAGGAGCAGTGAGAGAGGAATATTTATTTTTATCTTTTCCGCCCTAAAAAAAGGAGGAAAATATCCATCCTCAAGCTTCCTGATTTCCACTCCTCTCAGAGTGAATTCCAACCTAAAAAGGTTTATATCGAAGGACTGAGCCGTTAGCGATACCTTCTGTTTCTGCTCTAGGTAATTGACGATATAATTCAAGATTCTAGAGCTGATGAAACCGGAATGCTGCAAAATTATGACGGAAATGAGCAATATCAACAGAACTCCGATAAGAACCAGAATTTTTCTTTGCTTTGATTTCAGCTTCAACAGGGACACGAAAATGTCTCCATGAACCTTATTATTTTATAGCATTTTTCCCTACGGCGGAAACTGTGGGGATATCACTCTTCATTGGTAGGGTGAATTCAAATGAAACAACTGAAGTAACTTCTCTTCATGACAGATCAGCACTCACTTCAGCTCCTAATAAATAGACCAGAATAGAATAGTACAACCAAAGCTGAAGCAATATGATTGACCCGATGGACCCGTAGATAATGGAATACCGATTCAAGTTGGCTATGTATATGCCAAAGATATGTTTCAATATCTCCCAAAGCAGCGTGGTGACAAACCCGCCGATAAAAACATTCCTCAAGGATAATTTTCTGTTCGCAAGATACTTGTAAGAAAGTGAGAAAAACAGTGTCTCCACGATGATATCGCCCGCGAGAAGCACATAATAGGACTTAACAAGGGGAATCCTTTCCAACTTGGCCGCCAGAACCAGAAAAACACTCCCCGAAATGAATAAAAATACGAGAATAAACGAGGTGACAAGAAAAAACATGAAGGCTTTCAATTTGGCTTTCCATTCCTTCCTCACCTGCTTTGTGTCGTATATTATAGCCAAGGCATGATCGAGACTGTTAAAAACCTTGAAGGCGAAATACATCAGGAATAAAAAACTGATAACGGAAAAGACCTGTCCGCTCGAGAGGAGACTCTCCAGGTTCCCGATGAATGTATCGAAGACGACAGGTGGAAATACCCTTAAATAGTCTTGAGCTCTTTCGATGGCGACCGAATCCCTCAAGATTAAGGTTGAAAAATAAATCACCAGGTAGAAAAAAGGAAAGAGCGAAAGAAAGGCATAAAATGAGACCGATGCCGCCAGGGTGAAGATATCTTTTTCCCTGAATCGAGTATAGATAGTCTTTGCGAATTTAAAGGCGTTGTGTTTCATTCTGAACTTTTTGAATAGAAATAGAACTGTTAATTATTTATATTTATTCTTTCTTGTCTGAACTCATATCAAGAAGACTTTCTGTTGGCTTTCTTATGCTCTCTGATTCTTATCCTTATTCTCGACAAAGGTCGTCGGCACTTCTAAGAGTTCTTTAAGGACAGCATGAGGTCCATAGACGACAAGGTTATCGCCTTTTCTGATCATCTCATTCGCCTTCGGGATCGGGATCCAACTCTTGGCTCTTTCAATCCCTAAGACCAAAACGCCCTTCTCGGTCAATCTTGCATCGGATAGAGAATGTCCGATCAGCGGTGAGCTTTCGGTGATGATCTTTTTCACCACACCATATCCCTCGAGGAAATGAAGGAGGTCTTCTGTGGCGGCCTCCTCGAACGTGGGCGACTTCACGAGTTTCTTCTCGATAAAATTTTCCCATTTCTTGAGAAAGCGCCGATGGGTGGCCAGCTTATAAATGATGAATATCCCGACAATAAGAACCAAAACATTAATCGGAAGTTGATAACCCCTGCTTGTTGCCATAGATGACGTGGCGGTGACGATGACCGTAACGACCCCGGCATTCCCCATGATCATCAGCCAGGTCACGATTTTTCGTCTGACTGGGTGGTTGATTACCAACTCGGCTTCCTTGGTCGTGAACCCCGTTCCCGAGAACGCCGACAGAGCCTGGAATCTGGCCTTCCTCTTCTCCAGGCCGGTCATCATCAGAGCGATACCGGCTGCTCTGACGAACAGGAAAGAGGTTAAGACTGCAAGGAGGGTCGGCAAGAGAAAATACAAGCTGCTCATTTGATTTCCCTCCTTAAGATTCTAATATAAACGCAGTAAATAAGGTTACAATCCCTGTGCGGCCTGAATCCGCCCTCAGCCCCCGAACCCCGGGGAACCAGTCCCGTCGGTTCCCCCCATCGGATAAGCCGATGGGGCCCCCCTCCGCTACGGGGGC
>SMTZ1_10001782_pt1 | contig 21692 bp, 20 predicted proteins | sample DeeMarSWOR136_30_FD_25667 | JGI IMG/M metagenome (IMG submission 25667) | reverse complement strand
TGTTGTCCGGAGAAGAACTGGCCGAGGTAAATAACAGAGCAATGTCAGGTGATTGACATGGTTCACATTATAGGAGGCATACTTACATCTCTATTCCTTTGTCTAAGTTTCGCAGTCTGTAATTCACTATGGAGCTTTGTTGGATGGCATGTCTATCCTCAAGCAGCTGTTATTCTAGTAGTCGCCGCATTGGGAGAGCACTATGTTTCAGGGAAAGGGTACTACTCCTACACCTCGCAAAATGGCTACTTCATTGGACGTGTTCCATTGTGGATTCCATTTATGTGGGTCTTCATGGTACAAAGCACACTTCTTCTCACATTGCTGACTGGGCTTGCAGGTCTGCTCGCAGTATACTTCTCCGGCATCATCTGCATGTTCTGTGACCTAGCTGTAATCGAACCACTTCTCTGTTCCCAAAAGGGATTCTGGGTATGGACCGTTGTAGAAAGAGGATACTTCAGATTCATCCCAACAGAACTCAATCGGTTCACGGCACCTCCTGGCAACTATGTGGTCTGGTTCCTTTTTCCATTCTTACTAAACTCTGCTCTCTATATCACAAGTCTGTTGGTCTAGTATTCTTGAAGAAGAAATGGAGCCGGCTCTGGGATTTGCACCCAGGTAAATTGGATTTGCAGTCCAACGCGTAAGCTACTCCGCCAAACCGGCTCAGTTGAATGGAGATACTTCAGACTGGATTTAAGGATGTCGGCAAGAATGGCACATAGTTCTGCTAAGATTTCCAATTCGACCTACTCGGCTCTAAGATCGCAAATATGAATAATACCGCACCAAAGAGAATCATTGGGATATTAGCTGAATACCAATAGGACTGGCAGAATCGAGTATCCACTCAACGCTATTGCTGTGATGTTTATCAGTACATGGATAATTGCCAATGGCCACATGCTTCTTGATTTCCTATACAGAAAGATGTAACCAATTGATATCATTGTCTGAATGGGTACAAACAATTCACTGAAAGGGAATACATATTGTCCTTCAGGAAGGACCAAGATCCAGAATAGTAGATGAATCAGACTGATAAGCGCGATGTACAATAGACCCCCAATTGCTATCATCGCTTTCCTCTTTGGACCCTCTTTGAAAAACTCCGCAAAAGAGTCGAAAGTATATATCCAGACGAGTTGCTCAGAAAACGCATTCACTGGAGCCCAAATCACAAGTGTGAGTATGAAACCCAGAAGGCTGAAGTCTGACACTCGCTCAACAGTGATGAATTCGAATCCGACTAGAGCTAATTGAAGAATCAGTATGACAATGAAGATTGAACTAACATAACCAGCAAACTGCTTGCGAAGTTCTCCCCTGTTTATTTCATAACCAACTGCACCCCGTCGCCACCTCACGATTGCCCAACAGAACACTCCGTAGTAGAGAAACAACGGAATCAATGCCCCAGTTAAATCGAAGAGATATCCGGCAGCGATTGGCAATCCTATTGCAGCCAAAGTAGCTAATACTAGGTCCAAGTAAGTTGGCTGGAAATTGTCTGGGACATCAGGGAGGATTGTCATAATGAGTCGAGTCTTTCAGAACTGCTCATACTATATGACAGTTTGGAAAAGGTACTTTCTTACCTGATCTTCTCTATGAATGCTTCAAGATCTACACTGTAGTCCTCATTCTTGAATCGGTCTTCTTTGATACCAAAATTGCCAATGTGCTCTGAGTCAGGCGTCATTTCAGCTAGTCGTGGAAACATGTCTTTGTAAGCCTCAGACTTTGAACAGATGAAGAATGCTACACGTTTCCCTTTGAGGTCAACTTCTTGCAGGTAGGTCCGTAGTGGAGGAATTGGGTTCCATGCCCAGATTGGAGCTCCAATGATAATCGTGTCGTAGTCTTGGGGATTCTTCTGGTATTCAATCTCTGTTAGGTTTCCTGCTCTGGAGTCACGACCAGCTCTGAGCCAATTGAGTCGTCCCTGACGGTTTTTCTTATCGATTATTCCATCGATATCAGCAGAGAGTCGACTAGCAATAGACTCAGCAATGGTTCTGTTGTTTCCTGTTCGGGAGTAATAGACGACAAGATAACTCATTCAATCACGAGGATGGGACAAACTGTCCAACATAAAAACTCGTTGACTTCTCAGCAGGTCACCATATCACCTTGGTCATCCTAGTAGATTCTGGCTTAGTTTGGGTGAATTACCAAGAAGGGGCGTCCTAACCTGAAGCAGCAGCAGAGCAGATGTATTCGTACCCAATTCACAGAAAGGAGGACCCCCTCTTGTGTTGTATCCTGGTGAATGCTGGTTTTGTGGATGCTGCGTCAGTGATTGCTCAGAAGGATCCATCAGAATGGAGCATCCTTTAAACTAGAGGATTGATTGGAAGCGAAGCTTACACATGGTGTGAACATGATCAGTGATGACGTTCTGCGTAAATCAAAAGTCAATTAGTAGCATAATGCGTCATAGTTTACACCACCCAGTAGGAAGCTGCGCCTATTGAATACAGTAGCTAAGATTCTGTCAGTGTTTATTCTGATGATGGGACTGCTATTCAATCCCGCTTTGTATGAGAACGACAGTCCTTGTCCCTTTCGACCACAGGTCGATGATCAGATTTCGGATATAATGGAACAACACCATATTCCATCAACCACTGTTGCTGTTGTTAGAAACAACTCCATAATATGGTCAAAGGGGTATGGTGAACAGCAAAGACTTGACCTGATCTACATGATAGCCTCCGTGACCAAGACATTCACAGCAACGGCGATCTTCCAGCTCTATGAACGAGGTTTGATAGATCTAGAAGGTGATGTTAACGATTTCCTTCCGTTCTCGTTCAGACACCCCAACTACACACAGACCCCGATTACATTCAGAATGTTGCTTCAACATACATCTGGGTTAAGCAAGGACTCTGACATGTACTGGTATGGCGTAATGGCTGACGTTCTTCAACAGTTGGGTTGGGAGAACCCTTGTGAATGGTTACCGTATCCATATTGGATAGAGGAATATCTGACTTCTAATGGTTCATTATATGAACCAGCTGTTTGGACGTCTAACGAACCAGGAACCAATCGGTTCTACTCCAATTTCGGATACGATGTCTTGGGTTACCTCGTAGAGCAGATTACAGGACAGCCAATCTGGGAGTATCTTGAAGAGAACGTCTTTGATCCCCTAGGGATGCATAGCACTGGTTACAACTATACTGAGTTTGATGTAGCTCAACTTGCGATACCTCACATCTACATGTTCGAAATGGACCCTACATCTACTGGGAATAAGGCCTATCCACACTATAGCACGCTTAATTACGGATGTGGTGGATTGCGATCGAATATCTTCGATTTGGCGAAATTCCTACTCGTATTCCTACATGATGGAGTCTCCAACGGGACACGTATCCTAGAAGAGGATACCTTGCGAACAATGGAATCGCTGCAGACTGCTTGGCTTGCACCCTGGGATCCACTCATTCAATGGGGAGGGTGGGGAGGTACAGAAGGAGATGAATGGGCGTTTCATGCAAAGGCCTATGGCTATTATAGTGGGAATACTACTGCCCCCTATGGTGTGATAACCCTAGTAAACCAAGGCATGGATAGTGCTAGAGATGCAGCCTTTGAAATCACGAAACTGCTTCAAGAATATGTCCATCAATATGACGTCATAGCATTTGACTGCCCGAGTGGGTTGTTATCGCAGTATGCAATTCTGATAGGGACCTCGGGCGGAATTGTGATAATGGTACTAATTGCCGCTATGAGAAGAAGGCGCCCCTAGAACTCTGTTACAGCCTACATAATCTAACCAACAGCTCCAGTCTCATATGTTTCTCCACTTCCAGTGTATCAACCAGTCTTCTCCAGACACGCCAAACAGGTTCAGCTGAAAGAGGATATCTCGGACTGGATTCAAGGATGTCGGCAAGTTCATGCCAATGAAGCTACCAGATCTCGTCTTGCTTTGACATCGGAACTTATTATTGAGGCCAAAATCCATTCAGATATGAAGAAAGACTATCCTGAAAGACTGCCCCTGTCAGAGGTATGGCATCATTTCCAAGCAGGAGGATTCGCACATTTCTCGACACTCGACGGGGACCAACCTAGGGTACGAATGATGGCTTTGACCGCCCATGATCAGAGACTCTGGCTCGTCACAAGAAGTAGTGATGACAAAGTAGTCCAGGTCAGCAAAGACCCCCAAGCTGAGTTCACCTATGCGATTCCAGGTACTGAGAGGACGGGATGTCTGAGAGCTACTGTTGAGGCTTTCATAGAGGAGAACCAGGCATACGAGATGATGTTGCATCAGCGATTCCTTGGTTCACCAACTACTGGGAATCTTCTCAAGACACTGACTTCACCCTAATCAGACTCGATTTGAAACAGATATTTTTCGACCATCATGAAACGAGTTCAAAGTACACCATTGACCTGTGAATCGGCTTCCAAGGCTCACAATTCATTCAGGTTCATTCAGGCATTCCGTATATCCTAATGGCATTCATCCAGTAGAGTTTTCTAAGCACGGAGAGAGGAAGGTCCAGTCCGTTGATGATTGTCCCTCCAGACCTCTCAGTGTCTGGGTCCGTAAATGGCAGTGGCCTTCCTTGAGTATCTGACTCCCAGAGAGCCCTCTGGGCAACATACCTCGCTTCATAGTCGCTCTTCTTCATCTTCTTGTAGGATGCGAGGTCCGTTCCAAAGAGCACTCTGTCTGAGTATTTCAGCATGAATTCGCGTGCCTTATCTATGTCCTTGCTCAATTCTCTTGCCATCCACCTTGATGAGGCTGTGTCAAGGATGATACTCGGAAACCGGTCCAACCATCTGGCAAGATTTGGGAGTCTATGTATCTCTGGTTGTGACGCAAAATGAGGAAGCTGAAACATTAGATCAGGATGCCTCTCTAGTACTCTCTCAAGTTGAGAGAGGTGGTCCTCCTTGGTGCCGTACTTGGCTGTGTTTCTATATTGGTTGTTATAGTATGTATCAGGATCCCCAACATGAATGAGGAGTGGAATCCTGTTGTCCTCTAGAGCCTGGAAGATCGGCTCGAGCCGCGAGTCATCGATAGAGAAATCGCTGGGTACACCTTCGATGTAATCGCGCCAGCGGGGACCAAACCAGCTCTTCGCAATTGAGTATCCTTGTTCCTTCATACCGTTGATTTCTTCTATCACCCGGTCAACTCTGTAGTGTGCTATGTCGTTCAAAGAGAGATATCGGGCGAATACAAATCGTTGAGGATATTGGGACCGGATCGCTTCTAATCCACCGTCCGAGTGGACAATAGCAATCTGCGCCGAGATTCCAAACTCTTCTTCAATCTCAACCATTCTTTCGAGATAGGAGCCCTCGATGTGAGTATGGGCATCAAAGATTGGACCGTTGTATTTCCATGACTCTATCAAGGTGGGCCACTCACGCCGCTGCTAATGTACTGAAAAGCAATTCCATTTGTGTAAGTCAGACAGTCACTTTGAAAATCATGCCCTGTCAGTTGGTTCTGACGAGAACCGAAAAAAGAAGAGAAGAACAGACAGCAGAACTGTCTGTTCCCATATTCTTGTGAGGTTGTTTGTCGCTACCTTCTTCTCACTACGACAATAGCGATGAGTATTATGACCACTCCACCGCCAACGCCTATGGCCAAGAGAAGCTCCATCGGTAGTGGAGGTGGCCCCTCACCAGTACCCGTTGTGGTTCCTGTTGTTGTCGTTGTCGTCGTTGTGGTCACTGGTGCGAATCCACCTGGCTCATATGGCTCACCATTCCAGACTGATTCAACTGGAGGCGCAACTGCATTACGGTCGAGAGTCTGGACTAGTTCAGCAATGATGAGATTCTCTGTTTCAGATCCAGGTCGGGTGTCATTCACAGCCTTTGCTATGTACATCTCCGCTAGTCCTTGATGATCATCTGGTCTCAAGTACGTTGGTCCCTTCGGGCAGTTTATGGTAATGCCACCTTCAAGGTAGTTGATCATCGCATCAGTATCAAGATCTGTGACCGCGTTCGTTACATCAACCAAGAATTGCGCCGTGGCAAATGCACTTGCGGTAAAGAGCTCCGGAACTCTATATTGGAGCCCAAACTGACCATTTGGCTTGATGTTTCTAGTAACATGTTGAGCCACCATCCAGTCATTTACCGAATTGTCAGGTAGTTCATAGCCGTATAGACAGAGTCCAGTGGAATTGACGTAGGTAGCTGGCGGCGTCAGACTCGCCTCAATGGCGTTCATGGAGAATATGTCAATACATGCTCCAGAAATCGTCATGTTGGCTGCAAGATTGTACGTTGTCATATCGTTGTATAGATATGAGAAGTCAAGAGCCCAGATGATGAACAGATACTCAATATCGTTCACCAGATCAAGCGCCTTGAGAGCATCAATCTCTTGAGTGAAGTCATTATCAAAGAGATTCGCATACACAGAACCAAGCACTACTCCGCCCTTATCTTCAATTACAGTTGTCATTGAAGCAACGCCATCATATCCAAAGGAATAGTCAGCAGCAAGAAAGGCGAACTTCGTATAGTTGAGGTAATCCATAGCATACGTGACACCTGCGTAGGCATCATGCCAGTTGTTTCTGGCGATACGGAATATGTACGGATTAAAGTCAGCAGCAGTCAGCGAAGCAGCAGCAGCTGGAGTTATGAAGTATAGCTTCTCATAAGACTCGGCAATAGGTGCTAGTGCTGCGGCAACCGCACTAGAAGTTCCTCCGACCAGAATGTCAATACCATCTGATTCGATTGCTGTTGTTGCTGCGTTTGCTGCATCGACCACGCTACCTTTGGTGTCATAATAGTGAAGCTCATAGGGCCGACCTGCTTCGGTCTTATTCTCATTGCTATATCCCATCATCGTAGTTGCATATATCATACCCAACTCGAACCCTTGTCTCGTCCAAGGTCCATAGGTGTACAGACCTGCTGTTACCGGGGTGAAGATTCCGATCTTAATCGGTTCCTGTGCAACAACGGGTCTGACAAAGAGACTAGGTACAAAGACGGATACTAGTAATAGCAGCGAAAGAGACAGAGATACAGCTGTAGTCTTCTTCATCTTCTATCCTCCCTCAACAGTATCTCTCTTGTTGGAATACCGTTGGGATTAGAACATAGAATGTCCTATGTCTGTCCAAATGGCAATGGACCCGTGCTATATATCTCTTAAGGAGATTCCAGAGTAACGCTTTGGAACGACCCGTCCCTAAGATGGGTGTACTTTGGATTGCTTGTGTAAAAACCCTAGGACTATACTGTTGAACTCCTCTGGCTTGTCAAATGTAACTGCATGACCCGAGTCACTAACAATGACCAATTCTGAGTTTGGTAGATTATCATGGATCACCATAGAATACGGATAGACCGGTTTTATGACGTCCTTTTCACCGCCAATGATACAGGTCGTAGTATTAATCTTCGGCAGTTGGTCTGTAATATCCAGCATGAGAAAGGCATCGCATAGTCTCACAAGTGGGGGATAATCGAGCTGAGCATACCTGGCCCTTGCCTGTTCCAGAATTGCGGCGTTGTTTCGAATGAACGTGTTTCCGAAATTCAAAGGTACTGTCGCGTGATAGAACAGGTCAGGGTCCCCAAGATTGCATGCATATCTCCATAATTGGCACATCTCGTTGAGCAACGGTCCCACAAATGAAACGGCGCTGCATACAACTAGGCTCTTCAGCATTTCCGGGTATTTCAAAGCAAAGACTAGACCAAGCTCGGCTCCGTAGCTTATTCCGACATGATGTGCCTTAGAGATTCCAAGGTTATCGAGAAGCGTCTTCTGATCCTCAGCGTGAATCTCGAACGAATAGGGACCATCTGGTTTGTCGCTCTGTCCCTGCCCACGCATATCGTATAGAATGACTTGATACTCTTTGGAGAAGACCGGGCTTTGATTTATCCAACCCTGTGTATTAGAGAAGATACCATTTCCGAAGATGACAGGTTCACCTTCACCATGAATCTCGTAATAGATGTCTATTCCATTCACTTCGCTAACTGGCACGGTCATTTCTCCTCCTGTCCGAAATCCTCCTTTAGTCTTCGTTTCAGAATCTTCCCTGCACCTGAAATGTAGGGCGTGAAACTATCGGTGAAACGGACTGCTTTGGGCATCTTGAATTTGGCGAGCTTCCCTGCACAAAAGTCTATGATCTCTTCCTCCGAGGCTTCTTGGCCTTCCTTCAAGACGACAATAGCGCGTCCCACCTCGCCCCACTTGGGGTCTGGTACACCGATTACCTGTACTTGTGCGATCTTAGGATGCTGTTCTAGGAGCTTCTCAATCTCTCTGGGGTAGACATTCTCACCACCAGAGATGAACATGTCCTTTACTCGATCCACCACAAAGTAGTACCCCTCATCATCAAAATACACCATGTCACCGGTCCTGAACCAGCCGCCCTCATCTAGTAGTGTCTTGTTTAGTTCTGGTCGATTCCAATAGCCGGTGGTCACCGTGGGCCCTCGAAATAGAAGCTCACCCACCTCATTTGCTCTGCAATCTTTGCCGGTTTCAGGATCAACCACCTTTGCATCTATGAAGAAATTGGGGGTGCCAATGCTTCCAATCTTTCTTTCAGCATCCCATGAATCGAGAGCAAAACATCCCGGTCCGACTTCCGTCATTCCAAAACCTTGTTTGAACTTGACATCATGCACATCTCGGAACGTCGTGATTATGTCCAGCGGTAAAGGCTCTCCTCCAGAGGTCAAGAAGCGAACATTGCTGAAATCAATTGACTTGAAGTCGGGGTGATTCATGAGCATTCTGTATTGCGTAGGAACGGCAAAGAAGAAATTCGGTTGCTCCTTGTTGACTAGCTCAATCAGTGTTTCCAGATGCCATCTCTTCATCTGGATTACTTTTCCACCCAAAATCCACAGTGGGATTGCATAGACATACAGTCCCCCGACATGAAAGAGGGGTAGATGGTTTATGTAGACATCACCAGGAAGGATGTCTCGGATTGTACTTAGGGTATTGAATGCAACTTGCCTATAGGTTATCATCGCACCCTTTGGCAGTCCTGTTGTGCCACCTGTAAAAACAATGCCCATAGGATCCTCGTAGGAGAGGTCTACTGCGTGAGGGGAACTGGATGATGCATCTCTCATCAGCTCATCGTAGAACACGGAGCCTTTGACTTCTGTTCCTTCTTTGTTCAATGAGATCCAGTGATTGACATTGACTTCTTGCTTAAGCTCTGACACAACTTCAGCCATTTCTGAATCGAAGAGCAACACGGATGGGGCAATATCATCAACCAGACCAGCCAACTCCCGAGCCACCAAACGCCAGTTGAGCGGACTGAAAATGCCGCCACATTTCTGACACCCGAAGAATGATTCCCAGTATTCCAGACTGTTATGAGCGAGAATGCATAGACGGTCCCCCTTTTGGAATCGAAGTTCCTGCTGAAGGAAGTTCGCAACCTTGTTCGCTTGCTTATTGAACGTACTATACGAGTATCTTTTCCCAGTTACAACATCCACTAGAGCTTCGGTTTCAGGAGAGAAGACGTCCCTCTTGGACAAGTAATCAAACTGATTGACCATTGCATTCCCTCAATAGGATGTCCATAATTGCTCAATGTGGAACATCGAGCATAGCCAACGTAAGAATCCCTTACCACCATTTCAATACAGCGGCAGCCATGTTGAAACCTCCCCCCGACGAACAGAGTGCGATGTTCTCACCATTTCCCTGTCCAGGCGGCGGAAGTTTCCCCTGGTCAATGGCATCGTACATTGCCAGTGCGATGCAAGCCGACCCAGTGTATCCCCATTTGTCCATGACATTGTGGGTCTTATCAAGAGGCAGGTCTAGTTCCTTCATCACTGCTTCAATAGTCCGTAGGTTCACCTGTGTGAAGAATATCCAATCTATGTCCTCGATAGACAGTTTTGCTTTTGATACACAGTCTCTTGTTAGAACTGGCCAATGTTGAAGGTTGGTATCCGCAGGAAAACGTTTGCGAAATGCAAGGTGATGTCTATGACTCTGGATTGCTTCGACTGTTGGGGGTTCTGCTGTCCCTCCAACAAATACCCCCAGATGGTCATGGAAGGAGCCATCAGCAATCAGTTTCGAGGCGATGAATCCCTCCCGTTCTTCACTGGCTTGCATAACCATGGCTCCTGCAGCATCAGCAAACAAGGTACAAGTATAGTGATCAGTCCAGTCGACAAACTTGGTCATTCCATATGCACCTATCACCAGAATAGCTTCGATGTGTGAGTCTGTTCCAAGGTATCGAGAAGCTATATCCAAAGAAGTGACCAAACCCGCGCAAGCACAATTGACATCAAAGGTGCCTGCGTTCTTCGCACCGAGTTTGTGTTGTACCACAACGGATGTTGCCGGAGATAGATAATCCGGAGTGTCGGTACTCAGAATAATCATATCAAGCTCGTCTGCTTCAATGCCCGCATTCTCTAGAGCTTCACGACTGGCATGAAGAGCAAGATCAGATGTCACCTCATCTTCAGCCATGATATGACGTTGTCTGATGCCAACATTCTCTACCAACCAGTCCGCTGTACCCGGTCGGTCAAGCATCTCTTCGATATCCTCATTTGTCAACATCTTCTCAGGAACATACATTCCCAGACCTGTGACCACAGCTGAACGACCCATAGGCAACATCCTCTTAGTCTGCTTGTATGGCCCAACACTCCTTCCCTTGCCAAATCACCTGCCTGTTGGGCTCAGGAATAGGTCACCTTTTCTCCACTTCGTCTATAAAATTCATTACCTCATTGTTGAACTCTTCATACCTCTCAATGATGACGAAGTGTGATGCGTCCTCTATGATCTTCAATCTCGAATTGGATATGCGGTCAGCCAGCATCTCTCCATTCTTAGTCGGTACGGCTTTGTCACCATCTCCGTGTATGACAAGTGTTGGCGCTGATATCTTCTTCACTTCCGATTCAGCATTGAACGCCTCTGCGGCTGCGGTTTGATGTGCTTGTGCATACAGCGGCGAGGGATGCTTCAATGCCCATTCGGATATTTGCTCTATTACTGGCTTGTTTTCTAGAAGGAATTGTGGACTGAAAGTCGATCTAAGCCGCATCTCCATTGCTTGATCTAGTGAAACTGTTTCAGTGGGAAGGGCCAGTAACAATGCCCTTGTTTTGCCATCAATAGGAATGTGATTGGGTCCTCCGAAATGAGTGGATACGAGAATCAAACCTCGAACCTTCTCAGGATAGGAAATCGCAACTTGCTGCGCAATCATACCACCCATTGAGATCCCTACGATATACGCGTTACTAATACCCAATGCGTCCATCAGACCAACTGTGTCATTTGCAAACATATCGATTGTGTACGGATAGTCAGGCTTGGAGCTTCTTCCGGCTCCGCGATTGTCAAAGACTACACATCTGTATCTCTCTGTAAAAGCAGGAACTTGACGAAACCATATCCAGCGATAACTAGCCCATCCTCCTATTAGCACAATTGTCGGAGCTCCAGGTGGTCCGTGATCCTCGAAGTAGATGTCGACGTCTCCTATGGTTTCATACGGCAAAGCAATCACCTACTTCTCGTTCTTGATTTCGCCTTGATGAGATTGACATAATCATTCCAACTCCATCCTAGACACTGACCAATAGCAGCAAAAGGAACAAGCCTATCATACCTAGTAATCCGAATACCCAATAGTCGCCATCCCTCAGTCCGAACTCGTATTGACCAATCTTCACTCTTTGCAGCCTCTGCTTGAGAGAGAACAATCTAATCCTAATTGAACCCACGATGCCGAGGGGCAAGAACAGGACAATGAGTATGTACATCACTCCAAGTCCAACCAACCACCATTGTCCAGGTAATCCCAGCCCCTCCGTGATGAAGTCCACTAGATTCAGCTCAGAGTACACCACTACTCCTGTTCCGAGCAATGGGCCAAGCAGTGTACCAATTCCGCCGATTATGGTGTACAGCATTGCATCGATTGTGATTTCGACTCCTAGTGCGGTGTGTGGATCAATGATTCTGATGAAGGGGGCATATAACGCCCCTGCAAGGGCGGCAATTGCCCCACTTATGACCAGCACCACAATCTTGGCACGATAGCTGTCATAGCCCAGAGCTTCAGCTCTTTCTTCATTCTGAGCGACAGCGGCTACCATTCTGCCAAATGGTGATGCGACTAGCCGTCTTATGAATACGTAGACTAACACGACACAAGTCAGCACAAGATAGTATTGCACGGGAATTGTATAGTAGTAGGTGGTTCTTTGTTCAACCCATAGTGATACCATTTCAGCAATGTTGGTTCCGAAAGTGACGCCCACACCGATGAGGGCGACAGCAATGATGCCTACGGGGAATGCGTATGCGCTCAACTTGCTGGCGGGTCTCACATAGCCGGAGAGTCTTTGACTCGTAGATGGGTCCAGAGGGTCACTAGTGGATTTGGTCTGCTCCATGAAATAGAGAAGCACCATCGCAAAGAAGGCAAAGAACACCAGAATCGGTCCGTAGATGTTTGTACCAAATATGAGTACAATACCTGTGAAGGCTACCAAGATTGGAGCAAACAGGACTAACCCAGCAGTCTCGGTTCGCGACTTCAGGTAGAGAATGACCATTCCGAGAAAACCCGCTAGAAACACAAATGCAATTATGACAAAGAACAGATAGAAGGGGGCAGTCCTAATGAGACCAGGAGTTGGTACTGTCAGTCCAGTTTCCCCCCCTGAAATGTCAGGGTTCTCAGCGAAGAAATTGAAGATGAACATCGCTATTGCCAAAGCAATAAACGCAAATGCTGTGCCTCTCATGCGGCTCGTTGTAAGTCCCATTATGAGTCCGAGACCACCGCCTAGGAATATTGCCACAACTAGTGTAAGGGGAAATGGAATCGAAGCTACGAGATTGAAGGGTGGGGGAAAGAAATCTGCGTTTAGGCTATATGCCATGAAATAGGCTCCCACACCAAAAAGTGCAACATGTCCGAAATTCAGCAGCGATGCACGGCCCAGCTGCAAATCAAAAGACATTGCAAGAAGACCAAAGATCATTATCTGAGTAATTAGGAAGAGCAGAGCTCGAACGGGTGACGTGCCCGCAGTTGTAACCAATGGGAGCAGATACAAGAAAGCAGCAACAGCTACTACTGTTCTGTTGTTTGACAGTATGGAGGGTATCTCAAGGATAGATCCTTTCAGTTTCCGTACGATACTTCTGTCATTATTCATGACCCGTCAGTCCTCCTGGTCTGATTATGAGAATGATCACCATAATGATGAACACAATGATGTTCTCAAGGAATGGAACGAAATATGCTGCAAACTGAATCGACAGGCCCACTATCAATGCACCAAAGAAAGTGCCTTCGAAGCGACCGTAATGGGCACCCCCAACGACAACTATGACAAAGGCGTATATCAGATACGTGAGGCCATGTCCCGAGTTTGCTCCAATCCACGGAACCAAGACAGCCCCTGATAGTCCGGCAAGACCTGCACCCAGCATGAACACAATCGTAAAGAGTCCCCTGATATCAGTCCCTAGTGCTTCAACCATCTCTGAGTCCTCTATACCTGCCTGTATCTGGAGCCCGATGCGTGTCCTTCTGAATCCAATGAACATCAATCCAGCAACCGCGAACCCTAGAAAAATCAAGAAGATGCGGTAAACAGCGAACTGCAGCCCTCCGCCAAAATCAAATATGCCCATAATGAAGAAGTAGTTTATTTGCGAATTTGGGATGAGAAAATAGGAGAACTGCGGAGGTCCAAAGACTATCTCGGCAATCTGAGTGAGAATGAACATGAAACCAACTGTCAGTAGTATCTGAGCAATGGGATTCCCGTAAAGCCGCCGGACTGTGAAGAACTCTATTCCTCCTCCCACAAGAGCCATGACCACAGTGGCTCCAAGGGCACTTACGACAAAGGCTGTGACTGACATGGCGAAATGATTGGCTCCAAAGACAATGGAGAACGGTAGGGCCGGGTCTAGAAAAACAGCCTCGGTTCCGAGATAGATAACGAACCCCAAGAAGCCTCCGAGCATAAAGAAGGCGCCATGAGCGAAATTGATGACGTCGCATAGACCAAAGATCAAGAAGAAACCAGAAACCATCAAGAAAAGCAACATGCTGAGCGCAAGTCCATTGATTACTGATTTGCTAGCCCTTGCGACGAATCCATCCCATGTGTAAAGGTTTACCGCCCAGACGACCAGTAGACCTCCGAGGATTACGAGTACAATAACAGCTACGATTCTTAGCAGTCTGCGAACCTGTGGGTTCTGCTCCAAATAGTCCCCAAATGAGAATCGTCCCTTCTGCAATGTCACTAGATGCTCACCCCCAAGTACTGTGCAACAAGCGCTTTGTCTTCTATCAACTCAGCCATATTGTTGCCCTCGTGAACGATCTTTCCATTGTCGAAGATGTAATAGTTGTCACCTAGCCTGGATACTGTTCGAAAGTTCTGTTCGACCAGCAGGATAGTAGCGAATTCCTTTAGTCTGTCAAGAGAGTCGATAAGTTTCTTGGCCAAAAGGGGGCTCAAGCCCTCCGTAGGTTCGTCTATGAGCAAGAGATCATTCTCATTCATCAATGCACGTGCAACAGCTAACATCTGCTGTTGGCCACCGGATAGAGTACCGGCTCTCTGTTTCATGAACCCTTTCATGTCAGGAAATAGGTCAAAGATGATCTCCAGCCGTTCTTGCATGTCATTTCGAGAGCTTCCTTTCCGTAGTGACACAATCAGATTCTGTTCCACGGTCAACGTTCCGAATATCCTTCTGGTGTCAGGGACATATCCAATTCCTTTGTTCACAATCTTGTGGGTGGGGAGACTGGATATCTCCTCACCTTTGAAGAATATCTTCCCTCGCTTAGGTGGATAGATGCCGAGTACTGATTTCATGGTCGTAGTCTTTCCAGCACCATTCCTACCAAGTAGTAGAGTGACTTCTCCCTTGGGTACTACTAACGAGATTCCTTGCAGGACGTAGAAGGAACCGATGTATACGTGAGCATTCTCTATTTCAAGCAAGTCTTTCATCTGTACCACCCAGATAAGCTGTCAGGACTTCCTCATTCTCTTGGATCTCCTTTGGAGACCCTCTTGCAATCATTCTTCCTTCAGAAAGAACGAAGATTTCCTCACTGAGGCTCATGACAATGTCCATTTTGTGTTCAACTACTAGCAGCGTCAGTTGTTCACCGTATGTTTCTTTGACTCGCAGAATGGCATCAATGACCTCTGGTATCTCTTCTACAGCCATTCCAGCCGCAGGTTCGTCGAGCAAAAGGAGTCTTGGCTCGGTAGCCAGAGCCATCGCGATTTCAAGCTTCCTTTGTTCAGCGTGAGGTATCAAAGCGGCAGGGGCATAGAGTCTGTCGGGGTCAAGACCCACAATCGCAGCAATATCCAAGACCCTCTCATGGAACTCCTCATATGAGCCTGCTTTGTTCAGCATTCCAAGGAAGTTTACCCTTGCACCGCTACAGCCCTGAGCTGCCAGCCGAATATTCTCAAAGGTTGTCTGATATGGGAAGATGTTCGTAATCTGATATGATCGAGATATACCCTGTCGTGTCCGCTGATGCATTGAAAGTCTGGTTATGTCTATACCCTCAAAGAATATCCTTCCGGCCGAAGGAGGAAAGACTCCTGTAATCAAGTTGAAGAAGGTCGTCTTTCCTGAACCATTTGGACCGATTATTGCTTTGATTGCGCCTCTTTCGACATCAAGGGATACATCATTAACTGCAATCAGTCCGCCGAAATTCTTGGTTAACCCACTAGTGCTTAGGATAAAATCACTCGACGAGGACAATTCGATTTCCCTCTACAATTCAATATCCAAAATCGGGTATCCCCAGTGGGGCCCATTCAGGCGGATAATATATCTTTTGGAACAAAATCGAGTTGGGCCGCTGTCTCAAGCTAAGAATACACGAGAAGAGAATCATCTTCAGCAAGACTAAAACCTGACAATGTCTTCATTCTGAGTCCATAGGAGTTCCTAGAGATGGACCAGAAGGATTGGTCATGGGTAGGCGATTGGACAGGTAGAAGAGCACTACTTACTCCGAAGAGAGAAGCTATAGTTGACAACATCCAGAATAAGAGATACACATTCGAAACAATGGATAAACGAGCCAATCAAGTAGCAAGGTTCCTGCTTGATTCAGAAGTACGGATGGGGGACAGAGTAGCCGTATACTCCAAGAACAGGTTCGACTTCCTTGACATCCTCTTTGCTTGTGGGAAGATTGGAGCCATCTTGACCCCTTTCAATATTCGACTTGCCACACGCGAGATTGAATATCTCCTGAAGAAGACAGATCCGTCAATAGTGTTCTATGACCCCGATTTGATAACCCAGTTTGAGGAACTGCGACCGCTCGTCAAGAAGAAGCACCTGTTCGTGATGGGCAACAAGCAGACCGATTCCGATTCCGATCTTCACTCACTAATGACCAAAAGACCATCCATGTCAATAGAACGACCATCACTCACAATGGATGATCCGTATCTGATTGTGTTTACGGGAGGAACTACGGGCCTACCGAAAGGTGCGATTCTCTCCCATGGCTTGGTCTTCTGGAACTCTGTCAATACAACTGTTTCTTGGGGACTTAGAGAGGACGATATTCAGCCACTGCTCTTTCCACTCTTTCACACAGGAGGAATCAATGTACTTCTTATGCCATTCTACCATCTTGGAGCACTAAGCATCATCATGGGTGATTTCGATCCTGAAGAAACGCTTAGGGTTATTGAGAGTGAAAGATGTACGATTGTGATTGCTGTTCCTACCATGTTCAACATGATTTCTCAATCAACGAGTTTCAAGAAAACCGACTTTGACCGTGTACGAGTGTTCATCAGTGGTGGCGCTCCGTGCCCTGTTGCGATCATGGAGAAGTACTGGGAGCGTGGCAAGATTCTGAAGATGGGGTATGGACTCACTGAAGTGGGACCTAACAACTTCCACTTGCCGGATGATGCTGTCAAGGAGAGACCAACGTCTGTAGGATTTCCCACATTCCACTGTGACACGATGATTGTCGATGACAGCAACAATCCGGTAGAGAACGGAGAAGTGGGTGAGTTACTGCTCAGAGGGCCACACGCATTCTCTGGGTATTGGGAAGAACCTGAGGAAACCTCGAAGGCTATTGAGCCTGACGGATGGGTTCATACCGGAGATCTGGTGAAGAAAGACAACGAGGGATTCTACTACATCGTTGGCCGAAAGAAGGACATGTTCATCTCAGGTGGCGAGAATGTGTTCCCTACCGAGATTGAGGAGATTCTATACAAACACCCCAAAATATCGGAAGCAGCTGTCGTAGGGGTTCCAGATGACAAATGGGGTGAGGTCGGCAAAGGTTTCATCGTATTGCGAAGTGGTGAGTCGCTGACAGAAGATGAAATCCGAAAATACCTTGACGGGAAATTGGGGCGTTACAAGATACCCAAGTACTATGAGTTTCGTGACGACCTACCGAAGAGTGCTGCGGGTAAAATCTTGAAAAGAGAATTGGAGGACGAGTCATGAAGACTATTGGCATTGAATCAATTGGGGTCTATATTCCGAAGGAGAGACACACGGCTGAGTATATCTCTGGGCAATCAGGGACACCTGTTGATATCATAAAGACAAAGATGGGGATGCTAAGCAAATCAGTTCCGGGACCGGATGATCATACTGTTGCGATGGGGGTCAAAGCAGCAAAGACGGCTATCGAGCGCGCAGGTATCGACCCTGCTAAGGACATTGAAGTGGCAATATGGGCAGGAGAGGTATATGCTGAACGCCCTATGCAGACGTATGCGATAAAGTTCCAGAACGAAACAGGTGCAACCAGCGCATGGGCCTTCGACGTGAACCAGCGGTGTGGCACTGTTGTCGTTGCGATGATTCTCGCCAAGTCGTTGATGCAGACTCACGGATACCGTCGAGTCTTGATTGGTAGCGGATATAGAAACTGTGACCTAATAGACTACTCCAACATTCGGACTCGTTTCATGCACGACTTGGCTGCCAGTGGAGTTGCGATGATTCTTCGAAACGACTATCCACACAACGTCGTTCTAGAAGGTAGTGTCATCTCGGACGGTCAGTTCTCGGAGGATGTATATGTTCCTGCTGGAGGCTCAGTGATGCCAGCATCCTGTGAAACAGTTGAGCAAAGGCTACACTATCTCGATGTGACAGACCCAGAAGGTTTCAAGGAACGACTTGACAGACTCTCGATGGCCAACTTCCTGAAGGTTGTGGATGAGTCACTTGAGAAGAGTGGATATTCAAGAAAGGATATCGACTACCTTGGTCTGATTAGGATGAAGAGAAGTGCGTTCGAGTACGTAGCCAACGAGCTTGGGGTTCATCCTTATGAGCAATCCACGTATTTCGAGGAATGGGGGCACATGGGTCAGAACGACGCCATTGTATCTATTGAGGAGGGTCTCAAGAGTAACAAGATAAAAGACGGTGATCTCGTCGTGCTGGCGGCTGCCGGAATCGGGTGGTCATGGAACGCTATGACCATCAAGTGGGGTCAATGGAAATAGGAGCGTAATCTGAATGAAAGTTGCAAAGTACTCTGAGCTGTCTATCGGACAGTCTGCAGAAGTGACACATACAGTAACTGAAGCTGATATCAAGGTCTTTGGCGATTTGAGTGGAGACTACAATCCACTACATTTCGATGAAGAGTGGGCTAAGACCACCATGTTCAAGGGTAGGATTGCTCACGGGCTGCTCACAGCAGCCTTCATCAGTACAGCAATAGGAATGAAGCTCCCGGGGCCAGGAACCATCTACTTGGGACAATCAATGAAGTTCTTAGGCCCTGTGAGAATTGGTGACACGATTACTGCTCGAGTTGAGATCATCGAACTGAATGATGAGAAAGAACGTGTCACTTTGAAGACTACTTGCATGAATCAGGATGGGAAGATAGTCCTCGAAGGCGACGCAATGATCAAAGTCATGAACCTTTAGCAAGAACACATGCGATATAGTCACCGTGTCTTGTGTATCATCCCAAATCCCTTGAAACAACAGTCGGAATATAGTACTCGATTCGGAGAAGGAAGGGATAGTAGTTCTGTTATTCACCAACTACTCAACATGTCGGTTAAGGATGCCTGGAGTGCAAATCTAAGCATCTTGGTAAGATGTGCGATAATTTCTTCTGGGCCGTTTGAGTCTGATGGGAAGTATCGTACATGGAAACGCAGCGATATTGACCCGTTCCTGAATCTGAATTTGCAGACCTGAGAATTTGACATATTGTTTACCTCAAAGATCCAATCATTCTGGCTCCAAGCATAGTAAGTCTTGGCGCGCAGCAGCTATATGATATGTTGTTATCTTATAATAACTAATATCGTATAGCGTGTATTGCATCCAATGCATTCAATGGAACGGTCCTAGAAGAGCGAGTCCGCTTCGAGTGGTTCCCTTGATGTGTCATACTTGGACTCTGCCAATCTTCTAGTGTACCTGAACGACTGAAGAAGCACAACTACTCCAATGGCAATCAGTACAATTGCCGCGATGAAACTTCCTCTGTATGCGTCTGCGTTTGTCAGTCCGGCACCTATCAGAAGATCTGCAATAGGTCCTGCATAGAATGTAGCGGCAATACCCCAGCTAAGGAAGAAAGATGCATTATAGTATGCGAATAGTCTTCCCCTGTATTCTTCAGGTGCGATTTCGGCGACAATCGAATAACTTGAGGACTGAATGACTACTTGTGATGCACCTATAAAGAAGGCAGAGAGAAGCGCTAGCGCAAAGGTTGGGGTGACAACAAGCCATGAAATGCCTGCAAGAGACAACGCTACTCCAGCGAGCAAAACCCTGCTATCATTGACCTTGGCAACGACTGATCCGACCAGCAACCCCGCAATCATAGAAGCAATGCTTCCAACATTGCTATAGAGCGCGATCTCTTCACCTGTTGCACCGAAGGCTGTTTGTTCGGCCAGAAAGAGAGAGCTAATGATTGCAATTGAGTTTCTCCCGAAATTGATGAATACCAAGGCTGCGATGAAGACAAGATACGCAGAACGCAGCACCGAGGGAAGATCACTGAGTGGGGGACTTTCAGAAGGAACAGCTTCGTCTGATTCCTGCACCCGGCCCTCGTCTTTGAGCCGAATCGAGAAATAGACGATGAAGCTCGACACTATCATGACGACTGCGGCGATATTGAAGATGATTCCACTTGCAAAGCCCACGCCGTTGTCGTAGAGGAAACCACCTAGAAAAGCACCTCCTAATCCACCAAACCCGCCAATGATTGAGAACTGTCCCATTATCTTCTTTCTCTCATCAATCTCCGTCAATACTGAGATCAGTGCCGACCATCCGACATTGGACATACTCCAGAATACTTCAATCCCTCCTAGACTAAATATGATCACATAGCCAGCTAGGACTAGCTGATTCACTCCAAGGAAGAACATGTATCCGATGACCATGAAGATGTGGCCGACACCTGCAAGAAACTCTCCAATGACAACGAACTCGGTGGGCTTTCGGTACTTGTCCAAAAGACCGCCCCATAGGAACGATTGGGCAAGAGTGTTGGCTATCATGCCCACGGTAGCCATCAAGGTCACTTCGGTTGTTGAGAGACCCAGGGATCTGAGGTAGATAGAAAGGAAAGTATACACTATGGACCTTCGAAAGAAGCTTAGGATTTGGAATGTTGATAGCCCAGCGAACTCACGTCCTTTGAGCCGTGAATAGTCAAGAATCTTCAAGTCGAGTGCTTGTCGCCTATCTCCATCTTAAATACCATTTTCTTTCGGCCCCAGTCTAGGGATATATGGGGGTCGTCATTTAGGATGTTCAGAGCTTCTTGATGGTCGACCTAGAAGAGCTGAGCGAAAATCACCCTCGAATCATGATTGTCCTGAAGGGACTTTGGTTGGTGTTCCTTGTAACAATACTCTCACTAATCCTTATTTTGCCAATCTACATCTTCGCCGTCGATATGCAAATTCTCGAAGACATCTTCACGTTTCCCGCAGATCTCATTCCCCAACCCTACAATCTCGTCGGAGGCTTCCTGATTCCAGTCGGGATGCTCCTGGTCGTTTGGGGGAACTATGCTCTGCTGCACATTGGGAAAATCGGATTGAGAAAAAGAGAACCCATGCAGAGACCTTCGACTCTTGCCCTCGCTGGGCCATATAGATTCACTCGAAATCCAATCTATCTGGGAGGTCTCTTGATGCTTCTGGGACTTGCCATTGTATGGAGCAGTCTTGTGACACTCCTTTGCCTAGTTATTGTCTACATTGTTTTGAGGTACCTCTTCATCAAAAGGGAAGAGATTATCCTGGAGGAGGAATTCGGAGACGAATACCAAAGCTTCAAGACACGAGCTAGACGATGGATTTGATACCCTGGTGACAAGATGACCAGACTGACGACCTCGAACAAGGCGCTATGGTTTGAATCTCAACCAAGAAACAGTCGCAAGGAGAATGTGCTGAATGGCAGGCACGGAAGAATATGTGGGAGATGAGGTCACTGTTGATTTCGACGAGCGACTACCCTTTCGGTCGAAATTGGCCTTTGGTCTATCTCAAGGTTCCATTAACCTCCTACAGGTCATCGCTCTTGGTTCTGCAATCACCTTCTACTACAATGTCAAATTGGG